>Ga0315543_1005164_pt1 | contig 10363 bp, 15 predicted proteins | sample SalMarSW160210MG_2_FD_203098 | JGI IMG/M metagenome (GOLD analysis project Ga0315543, IMG submission 203098) | Salt marsh sediment microbial communities from the Plum Island Ecosystem LTER, Massachusetts, United States - Salt Marsh Sediment SW1601-210 ...
TTACACGCGACGGGCACGGGGTTACACGCAACTGGCACGGGGTTACACGCAACTGGCACAGGATTACACGCAACGGGCACGGGGTTACACGCAACGGGCACAGTATTGCACGCGACAGGTACAGGATTGCACGCAACTGGCACAGGATTACACGCGACAGGTACAGGATTACACGCAACGGGCACAGTATTGCACGCGACGGGCACAGGATTGCACTGGCGAGCTTGACGAAATGGACCTTGAGAAGTTTCTGGATTACTTTACGGAACATCCAAACGAATACTGGTCCGAGAAGAATATACCAACAGAAGAAATTAAGCCGATGAAAGAATATGTTGTTGTTTGAGTTATCGCTCTCCTCCTCCTAAAGAGTTGGGCACGGACGCCTACCGGGCCTGTCGTTTAGGGTGTGGGCGGCAGGCCCTTTTTTATTTGAAAGGACAAATGATGGGCAAAGGGCACAGAGATAATCACAGGGCGCGAAAAAAAAGAGGGAAAGTGGCTTTCGATAAGAAGGCTAAAAGACGCAGGAAAATAACAAGATGCAATCTCTGCGGTGTTAAAGTCCGTGAAAAGAAATTGATAGGCGGACTTTGTCCGATATGTTTTAATAAACCAAATGAATCCCGACAAATCACAACGAGCAAGGAAGCTGGCCTGCACTAAAAGCGCTTTTACCTGGGCGTATTTAGAAAAAATCATCCTGCCAAACGACGTTACCTTCGACTGTCGCGACCGGCCATACCTGATTGAGCCAATGAAAAACAAAAAACCGGTTGTCGGCTGTATGAAGGCCACCGGCGGCGGTTTTAGCATCTCAGTGGGCCTGCTACCCTCTTTTCACGGCCTTTTATACAGTCGTTACCCACAGGGCGTAGGCCATTATTTCCCCACCGACAAGCACATGAGAATCTACGTAAAGTCTTCTTTCGACCCGATGATACGCAAGAATACCCGCCAAATCGGCCAGTTTGTCAAGACCGGCAGAAAAGGCACGGATTCCGCTGAGTTCAAGACGGTAAATGGCAAGAACCTGTTCCTTTTCGGCGCTACAATAACCCCGACAGAGGAAGGCGCAGGCAAGGCGGCCCAGCTTTTCGGCTTTCAATTCGACAGATTAGTGCCCGATGAAACCGACCAGATGGAACCTGCGGCATTATCAATGATGACGAGAAGAATGGATAACGCCTGCGTGGATGGCGTAAAGGGCAAATCCGAGATTAGATATATAGCGAATCCCTCAGACGTGGATTGGGGCATTGACCTGATATGGCAGCCATCTAACCAGATGTATTGGTTTGTTAAGTGCCTGTCTTGCGGTCATTTTACCTGCCCTGTGGATGAGTTTTTGAATGACCCAGAAGGAAGCATAGGTATTTACAAAAGCAAGGAAGCAAAAATCAATCCTTTGTGGGAAGGGTATGTAAGATGCTCCAAATGCGGCAGGCCAATACGAAATGGCCCTGGAGAATATGTAGCTAAACGCCCGGAAGTAAAGGATTTGGACTGTTATCAGTGGTCTCATTTGTGTAGTCTCTATGTTGACCCGGCAAAGATTCTTTATGAATTTCGTCATCCTCCTTTTAATAACCTTGCCAACGTTTACCGGCTTCATCTTGGGCTTCCTTATTCACCGAGTGAGAATAAACTAAGAGTCCAGCAGGTCTATCAGTGCTGCGGATTTGACGCTATGAGCGATACATCGAAAGGCCCGTGTGCAATAGGAGTCGATATAGGAAAACCGCATTATTTCGTCATAGGAGTGAGAACTGACCGCGAAAACTACGAAATTTTGAAGGTCGGAACAAGAGATGAATTAAGCGAAATCCACGATTTATGCCAGAAATTCAACGTGAAAAGCGGGGTTCTGGACATCGGACCAGAAGGCGAGGCCCAGAGACAGTTTCAGAAAAACGAGAGGTTCAGGATTTATCTGTGCAGGTATAACGAATCGCCCGTAAGAGAGGTAGACTATAACAATAACACGGGCGTCGTAAGTGTTTTTCGGACAGGGATTTTCGATAAAACGCACAGGTTAATTACCGAGGGGAAAATCAAGCTGCCCAGACAGTGCCGCGATATAGACGAATTCGCAAGACAATGCTGCCTTCCGGTAAAGAAAAGAATAGAGCAGCGAACACGCGTCGTTTATCGATACGTTACCGGCGGTGACGGCAAAGACCATTACCGAAACGCTCTGAATTATTTTGTTATCGCTGCCTCCGGCTCTAAATTGGCAATAATGAATGAGAATTTTGGTAAGAAAATTGATGTTGATAATTCTTATAAACGAATATAACGGATATAGCGAATATAACAAAAATAACGAAGATTTTTCTTGACAAAGCAAAATAATGTAGTTATCTAACAAAAAAACCGGTTTGTCCCGACGGGGACTTTGAGAAATCAAACGAGCAGGTATGCGCATATCCGTATCTGCTCGTTTTTTTTCTGCCGGCGGAATTATATAAAGGAGATTATTATGGCTTCAATCACCGAAAACAGCGATGCCGGCGGAAGTGTAAGAGTAACTATTCCGGCTACTCCGTTTCAGGTCCAGGCAAACAGCGGAACAAGCCAGCCGTGCAGGGAAGTTTATATTATTGCCCAATACGATAACACTTCCGAGTGCAGGGTCCAGATAGGCGCGGCCTGCACATCGACTACCGGGATACCAATACCAAAATCAGTAGACCATGCTCAGCACGGCTCTACTGTTCCGCTAAGAATACCGATAAGAGATGTAAATTACCTGTATTTTGTCGGCGGAACCGAAAACGATGTTGTTGATATTCTCTGGCGTTCGTAAATCAGGTCATAAAAATGAACCCGGCCAATTTTTATACTGAACGCCACTTTAAGAATGAGGATGAGATAAAGTCAAAGATAGTCGAATGTTACAGGAGGGGCGTCTGTGACCATGAAGGAAGGCACATCCCGGAAGAGCATCGTGGTATGGCAGGTAAGGGAAGTCATTTCTCGCCGCACAGACCGACGACTAAATACGAGGAAAATTATGTAAAAATTTTCGGACACGACTGATATGAGCAGACCGAAAATAGAAACGCCGAAACCAACGCCGCCGCCGAGAATGGAAGTATCGCCAGAAACGGAAGAGCAGGCGATGAAAAGAGTGAGAAAACGAAGCGGATTCGAGACGACTTTTCTTACTGGAATCATAAACAGAGGGAACACCAGAAAGAAGACTGTCCTGGGTTAATATGGCTGATTTTACTGCAAGACAATATATTTTGATGCAGCAATCCGAGCAGCAGAAGGCGTTTAATTTTCGCAATCTCTATCAGGATGTCTCTAATTTTATGCTCCCGCGCGAGAATCAGATAACGACCGAAAGGCCAGTTGGGGAGGATAAATCTCTGGATATTTACGACCCGACGGCAATGATGGATTTAGACGATATGGTATCAGGGTTCTCAGATGAATTCTTTCCTCCTAATCATCAGTCTTTCGCTATTACTGTAAAAGACAGGGATACGGCGAATAAAGACAATGTAAAAAGATACCTCGCACGCGCTACACAAACGACCCACGACGAGTTATTTGCATCTAATTTTATGATGCAACTTAATGAGACACTAACTTCGCTGATAGGGTTTGGGACGGGAAATCTTTTTTCCGAGTTTGTTGTAGAAGACGATTTACCGATAGGACTTAATTTCAAGGCGTGGGATATTCCGACATATACAATTAAGCAGGACCATAAGGGAATGGTCGATACCGTTATATTGAAATTTCCTTTTACTGCAAGACAGGCGTATCAGATGTTTGGCGATGACGCCGGAGAAGAAGTTGTTAAAGACGCCAAAGACATAGAGAACGAGAGCAAAAGACATTATTTTCTTCACGTTGTCAGGCCGAGACTGAAAAGAAATCCCTCTCTCGAAGATGTTATGAATATGCCGTTTGAATCGGTATTTATAAATATAAAAGACGAAAAAATCGTTAAGGAAGGTGGTTATAGGCAGCAATGTTATGCCGTTCCGAGATGGAAGAAATCTCCGAGCGAGAAATACGGAAGAGGTCAGGGAACAATAGCCCTTGCCGGAGTAAAGACGCTGCAAACTATGTGGAGAGATTTCATTGAGTTCGGCAATAAAAGCGTTAATCCGGCGAGAGAGGTATTGAACAGTTTTAATAGCCGGTTGAGGGTCACTCCCGGTGCTCAGAATATGGTTTCTGAACTACCCACTTCGAGGGTAATAGATTTAGGCGCACAAAACATTCAGTTCGCCGAAAAAGCATATCAGATGCAGGCTAATGTCATACACAGGGCGTTTTATTCAAATGTTTTCGCCCCTCTTGAAAACCTGCCTGGGGACAGGAGAACCACTGTTGAGATATATCAAAGAGTGGCACAGTCTATGAAGAAGCTTTCGGCTCCTGTTTATAGACTTCAGACAGAGTTGTTTTCTCCGGTAATTAAAAGATGTGTATTACTTCTTGTAGAACACGGAAGAATACCACATCCGAGATACGAAGCCCCGGAACTGATGGGAAAGAAATTTGAAATCGAATATATAAGCGCTCTTGCTCTGGCGATGAGAGACGCTTATGCAAGGGCTTTTGAAAGGTATGTTGCTATGGTCAGCCAACTTGAAACAGTTTTTCCAGGCGCTAAAGATACTATCAATATGGACAGAGCGCTTCCTGACGTAGCTTTGTCTTACGGCTTGAAAGTCGAGCATTTATCTACTCCTGAGGAATTAGCTGCCATAAGAAATCAAAGGGCGCAGGAGCTTGCCCAGCAGAAAAAGGCTATTGCCGCACAGGTAGCGAGCGAGGCTTATAACAAGTCAACTAAAGCGCCGGAGGCGGGTTCGCCCGCCGAGGCATTGGTAGGGGTCTAAAAATGCCTGGAAACATAAAAAAAGTCGATGGCTACAAGACAACTTGGGGCGGAAAAACTACTGCCAAGAACACGACAAGAGCGAAAGCACAGGCCCAGCTTAACCTTCTTCGCGGTATTGAGCACGGCTGGAAGCCGACCGGAAAGAAGAGAAGGTCTGCCCTAGCTAAATACAGGCGTTACAAGAAAAGAAAGGCGGCTTGATTATGGTCGATTATCTGAAGAATCCAGAAGTTAGACGAGTTGGAATGCTCACCGGATTGCCGGAAGAGGCCGCGCCTCCAAAATATGACAAGAATATTAGTGGGACTAAAACTACCTGGTGGCACAAGATGAGGCCACCACCTAAGTTTAAGCGAGGCGAATACCTTCGATGGCTTAGAAAACAACTCAAGATGGCCCGTAAAGGCAAAAAATGGACCGCCGAAGATGAAGCAAAGAGCTAATGACCGAAGAAGAGCTAAAACAGTTAAATAGTGACGTTAAAGCTACTTTCACGGAATTTGAAGCCGGAACGAGGGTCTATAAATGGCTGAGTGAAATATGTTTCAAGAACAGGCAGACCCTCGTTATCGGAGCACCTGACAAAAGCAGTTTTCAGGCCGGATTAAGAGATGTGATAATTGAAATTGACGAGCGGATAAGAATGGCTACTGAGCCGCCGCCCAAACCGATTGATGTTATAAACAGATAAGAAAGGATTTTATTATGCCAGCAGAGACACTCGAAACAGCGACTTCTCAGGACGGGACACAGTCGGATGGTTCGACCTCTACCCAGATAGCTGCTCAACCTGCACCGGAAATTGATTTGACGCAATTTATTGAAAAGGAAGGCTTGCTCAAAGAAGGCTGGATAGACGCTTATGTCCCTGAAGATATGAGACACGAAAACGTCTATAAAAAAGTCTCTTCAATTCAGGATTTGACCAAACAGGTCGGGGTATTGGACAGAATGGTTGGCAAGAAAGGGATTATAATTCCAGACCCGAAGACCGCCACTTCGTCCGATATAGACGCTTTTCAAATGGCGCTTGGCCGTCCTGAAAAAGTCGATGATTATAAGGCCGAATTTCCCGATGAGTTCAAGGACTTTTACGACCCCGATACGATAAAGGACTTTAAGCAGTTCGCCTTCAAAAAAGGGCTGAAGCAAGAGGATTTTCAGGACATCCTGAACTACAAGATGGAGATGGACAGGCGCGACATAGAATGGATGGAGCAGGATATAGAAAATGAAAAAAGAGAAACCGAAGAGATTCTGAAAAAGAAATGGGGTTCGGCTTACGAAACAAGACTTCATCTTGCGACTTATATGATTGAAAACAACTCAGAGGGGGGTGAGTATAGAGAATCGCTGCTTGAAAAGATGGGGAATGAGCCGATAGTTGCAGATTTCCTTGCGACTATAGCAAAGAAGTTCATCGAATCCGGCTCTCTAAGGGAAGTTGAAATGACTCAGGCAATGACGCCTGCCGAGGCAAATGCGAAGATGAAGGAAAAAATAGCCGAACATCAGGCGCACGCCAAATGGAGATGGGACAATCCGGCAGGCTACGCCAGAGAAGAAAAGGAAATAGATGATTTGGCAAAAATAGCAGCCTCTTCAGGTTGATATTATACCCGATACCCAGAGATGGCCGGGAACTTTACGGAAGTATAAACCGTCGTCTAACAGACGTAAAATGCAGGCAAGACCTCTTCGTAAGAGATACTCAAGCCGGGATAACTTGATATTTCGGTGAAAGGAGGCAATTATGCCTGCTACTGTATTTGATATTTATTGCAAGAAGTTCAGCCCGAATCTTTACACGCGGGCTCAGCAGAAAGAGTCGAAGTTTGCGAGTAAGATTCGCAGGGAGACGGTGGCAAATGCCGAGGAGGCCTTCTTCGATACCGTTGGTCCTGATGAGGACCCGACCGAAGATACGACCCATAAAGGCAATACGCCGGATTCCGAAGGCAACTACGGCAGACGAAAGGTCAAGCCTACTAAATGGCACATGGGCCGCGTGCTTGACGATAAAGCGCTTGCCAGAACACTTGCCGATTTGAACGGCTCGACAACGCAGTCGTTTTCGATGTCTTTTGGAAGAAAAAAAGACAGTATTATTATCGACGCTATGCTCGGAGCCGCTTATGTCGGCAAGGACGGAACAAGCTCGGTTGATTTCATCGACGAGTCAATCAGTATTGATGGCGATACCGGCGGAAATGTAACAACTCTTGGAACCGGAGCTGATGCGAGTGGTACAAATGTCGGCCTTGAGCTTGCCAAGATGTATCGTATGATGCAGGTTTTCAACGACGCCAACGTTGACGAGAATATCCCGAAATACTGGGCTTGCAGACCTTCGGACATTAAGTATTTGATGGGCCTTGAGGGAATTACCAGTATCGATTTCAATGTTATCAGGGCCGCGCACGAAGGCAAGCTAAGCTACTATTCGGGTTTTAACATTTTCTGGTCAACGTTAGTTCCCGTTTCGGATTCCACAGTTAACGGTGGGACTACCTGTTATAGAAACCTCGTGTGGGCTGAGGATGGCGTAATCCTCGCCTATATAGGAGACCTGACAACAAAGATGGCTCCTGACACTACCAAGTGCTTCAACACACGAATTTACTCCAAGATGGATTTAGGTGCGGTTCGTATGGAAGGCGCAAAGGTCCACGAATGTCTGACACTGATAGGCTAAGGCCGGAAAGGGGTTCAAAATGAGTAAGGGATTTCAATATGATTTTGGTCCGCTTGACGCCAATGCCTTGCCGCTTGATTTTACTACGACTTACAAGCACGGCATTCGTGTTGCGGAGACCACGCAGAGATTTGTTTACGGCACAAGGTATCTGACCTGGGACGGCAGAGCATATAAGTATTCCAAGTCAAGTGGGGCATGTTATACTCACAGACTTAATGCTTTCGGTAATACCATAGCGAGTGATGCTAATGGCATTGATTACTCTGTGTTCACAAATACTCAGGCCATAGGTGATACCGAAGTCACGCTTACTGCCGGAAGTACCGCAATAACAGAGGATTATTTAGCTGGCGGACTTCTTGTTGTGGTCCCGACAGAGAGCGTTACTGACGGTCAGGTAATGGAAAGAATAATTACCGGAAATACATCTGCTGCCGCTACAACGGGTGAATGTACGATGTATTTCGATGAACCGCTCGAACTTGCGATTACTACATCCAACTACGGATATGTAATGCCGTCCAGCTACAATAATATCCTGTACGAAAACACGGGAGGCTTGAAATCCTTTGCGGGATTATCTGCCACTTATGTTTCAGCAACAGGATATAATTTCTGGACACAGACGTATGGTGTCTGCCAGCTTAGCCCGCAGAATCCGCCTCTTGGTTATACAGCTTATCAGAGGGGTTTATGGGCAAGACATGACGGAACAGTTGACGGTTCAAGCACGTCAAGTGGTACATGGGGAACATCCTATGTTACAGACCAGTATGTAGGGTATATTCTGGATAACAATGCAAGCCAGAATGGTTCTACAAACTGTATGCTGACAATTAGCTACTAAGGAAACGGGGAGGAATAATCCTCCCCTTCCTTTTATTTTTTATGGGGACAAAAAATGGCTAAAGAAGAAAAAAAGAAAAAGAAAGAGGAAAAGAAAAAAGATGAGAATTTGTCTTTCGGTGAGGCCAGACTTAAGTTCATTGCGGAGCATAAAAAATGCAGGGACTGATAATGGCCTGTAACGGCAGGTGTCCGAAATGCGGCTCGTATATGTTTATGCCTCGCAAATTAAATAGCGTCAGATACCATTTGTGTAAGGAATGCGGCAAAATAGAGTTCGACCAGACGTGGCTTGAAAGGCAGAAAATAAAATGGAAATCCTCAAACGTGCGAAAGGCGATAGTGGCGATTTGGTCTCGTTTAGCGCTAATGAAAAAGAACTGAAAGAAGAAATCGACCGACGAACCGCACGCGCCGGTTATACGACCAGATACGGCGAGCCGGAAGGAAAGACAAAGATTATGACTACCGTTCCCTGCGGCAGGGAAAAACTGAATATCTGGCCGCGTGACAGGGAAGGTAATCTTATTGAGTAGGTGATTTATGGCTTTTACAGCGGCAGAATTAGCGCTCGTCAATCAGGCGTTGAGTAAAATCGGTGCTACGATTATATCTTCCGTAGAAAATGGTTCTTCTGCCTGTGAAAATTATATAATTGCCGACCTTCATTACGATACTACAAGAGATTCCCTTCTTAGGAGCTTCGACTGGAACTTCGCGCTTGCAAGAGCGAAGCTGGCCCAAATCAGCACGCTTACTATCAATAATGAGGCGCTTCCTGACGACTGGGTTGCAGGAGATACGATTACCGGTCTTTCATCTTATACGACGGCAACGATACTTTCGGTCACTTCCGAAACTGTTTACGAGCTATCATATCTGTCCGGTGATTTTACCGACGCTGAAAAACTTACCAACGCTGCGGTAGAGCAGGTTTACTGGCAGGGGATTGAGGTCTTGTATGAAGATGAGTATGTTCTTTATTATGACAGTTCGGATGCCGATGAAGTCCAGTGCTCAACGGGTTATCCGTCGGTATCGTCATCTACCCCGGCCTTTGAATGGGATTATCAGTATCTTGTGCCCTCTGATTTCAGCAGGTTAATCTCGGTATATGAGGACGACGGTTATGAACTGGCAGATTCAAGATACATTATCGAAGGTAGTCGCATTTTAACCAACTACGATACCTGCAATATCAGGTATGTCAAAAAGGTCACTGACCCGGATGATTTCGACGATTTATTTACGGAAGTACTGATTTTGGCTTTAGCGTTGAAGTTTCTCGGCCCGGTTGGCGGGACTTCAACGGCGTCGTTAAGAAATACCTTGCAAAGAGAATACAGTGACGCCAGAGCTATAGCGAGAACAGTGTGTTTTTCGGAATCGAATACGAGCGGATACAGTTCGTGGAATACGGCAAGATTCGGCCATAAAACTTAATATATATGTATGAAGGAGAAATAAATTGGCGGATTTGAAAGAAAAAGCGATTGCGTTGTTATCAACGACCAATGTGCCGTTTAACGCCGAAGGAACTACGAATCTTTATACTGTTCCTACAGGGAAAAGATGCGTGTTGACACAAGCGATTATAGTAGTAGGCGCAGACCCGGTCGATTGCACGGTAACGATTGGAAGCTCAGGGACTTCCGCAACGAAGTTTCTCGACACTCAGACAATCCATACCAACGTTGATACCCAGTATGAGGCTGCTATTTTACAGCCCGTACCGGCTGCTACTACTGCTGCGGCGTATTCGTTTGAAGCTGATGACGTTATTCAGATAACAGTAGCCGGCGGCGGCGGCGGAGCGACGAACACCTGCTATTTATACGGGTTTATTTACTGATGGTCTATCCGGTGAAATTCGGTTTTCCCTCAGGGAGAAAACTGGTCTTCACCGCCTATCAGCCGGATGGTTCTGGTCGTGGAATAGAACAGCAGCC
>Ga0315543_1005165_pt1 | contig 10363 bp, 10 predicted proteins | sample SalMarSW160210MG_2_FD_203098 | JGI IMG/M metagenome (GOLD analysis project Ga0315543, IMG submission 203098) | Salt marsh sediment microbial communities from the Plum Island Ecosystem LTER, Massachusetts, United States - Salt Marsh Sediment SW1601-210 ...
TTCAGCACGCCCTCGTGAACGGCCAAGGCAACGGCGGGCGAAGTTGCGGGGGTCCTCTTCCCTTTTTGTCTGCAAGTCGTTGTTTCGCTGTCACTTGCGCCTGCCGTGCCCTGGCCGCTGGTCTTCACCCCTCGGCTTCAGCTATAGTAATTGTATTGGGAAGCAGTGGTTCCTTCTTTGCGCCGGCTGGCGACGGCCACGGGAACGGGATGATAGAAACAAGCATTGCGGTCGTCGATTCGAGAGCACTTGTGGCTCTGTTTGGCACCTGCGACCAACATCTGCGAAGGATCCGCAAATCCCTGGAGGTAGGCGTCTCGTCGCACGACGGCAAGATCCATATCGAGGGAGAGGCCGACGCGGTGGCCAAGGCGACCCGGGTCTTCGAACAACTGCAGGCCCACCTCGGCCAATACGGCAGCTTGGAAGCGGAAGACGTCGATCGAGTTCTCGTCGAAGTTACCGAAGGTCGTCCCTCGTTGCCGTGCACGGCGATCACGGTCTTCGGCGGACGTGAGGTCCGACCCCGTACCACCGGCCAGGTGAAATACGTCGAGGCCATGCGCCGCAACGACCTGGTGATGTGCGCCGGTCCCGCCGGGACGGGCAAGACCTATCTGGCGGTTGCCATCGCCGTGGCGGCACTTTGCGCGGAGCAGGTCCGAAAAATCGTCCTCGTCCGTCCGGCCGTCGAGGCGGGGGAAAGCCTGGGATTCTTACCGGGTGACTTGCAGGCCAAGATCAATCCCTACCTGCGCCCATTGCTGGATGCGCTTCGCGACATGATGGAATACGACCTGATGAAGCGCTACCGGGAAGAAGATATCATCGAAATCATCCCACTCGCCTACATGCGCGGTCGAACGCTCAGCGAGGCCTTCATGATTCTCGACGAGGCACAGAATACGACCGTCTCGCAGATGAAGATGTTCTTGACTCGCATGGGCGATCATTCGAAGATCGTGGTCTCCGGCGACACGACCCAGGTAGACTTGCCGCCCCGTACTCGCAGTGGTTTGATCGATGCCTTGGATCGCTTGCGAGGATTCAAGAGAGTGGCGGCAGTGAAACTCACCGCGTCCGATATCGTTCGCCATCCCCTGGTGCAACGTATCGTCGACGCATATGACGGCCGGCCCAAACGACGACGATAAGCAGCGCGCCTCCCAGGCAGCAAGGACCAACGAGCCAGATCATGGCGACCAGCGGGTCAAAAAAAACGCGATCGGAGCGGGTGGCCGCATTGGAGTTGCCGCCGAGTAAGCTCGAGCGCGCGCTGGTGAGCTTGGGGCGACGGGATGTTCTGCTCCGATTGGGACTCGGGCTGCTGGCGGCCGTCGTCCTCTGTGCGGTCATGCACAGTTGGGCTCCTCCTTTTGCCTATCGCGCCCGCCACATCCCCCAGCGCAACATCGTCGCCCGAGCGCCGTTTCGTGTCTTCGATCCTAACGCGACGGTCAAAAAGAAAGATCTGGCCAGGAACCACGCCCGTGCCGTTTACATCCAGAATGCCGAGCCGCTGGTTCAATTACGGGCGACGCTGCGCAACACGATTGCGGAGTTGGCGGCCGCCGCGAAGTTGGACAAAGACAACTTGAAGAAATGGGCCCAGTTCCAGCCACCCAAAGCCAAAGACGCCGCGCCTCTGACCGAAGAGAAACAGGAGGAGCAGTTCCGGCAATTCAAGGAGGAAGTATCGGGAGAAGAGAATTTGGCCAATGTCGACCAGGCGGTCGCCGCGGCCCTGGCTCGCTATGAGAAGTCCGGGTTGTTGAACCGACCAGTGGAGGGAAACCGGGATGAGATTCTGGTTTACCAAGGCGGACATCCCGAAACCGTCGAGTCGGTCACCGCCAGCGACGTCAAACTCCAACCCAGGGACGTCGAGGACGAGCTGGTCCGTCGACTCAACTCGGTGGACCTGGCCGATCATCTCTTCGCGTGGTTGCAGCCGAGACTGGCCGAGCTGGAAACCCTGACGCTCGACAAACGGCGTACGAAGGACTCGCAAGAGGAAGCAGCCAGAGGCGTCAGGGACGTCTTTACCAGCTATGAGGTTGGCCAGCCGCTGGCAAAATGGGGTAAACCACTCGAAGGCGAACAGCTTGATCTACTGCGGCGCGAGCACAACGCCGTGGAGGCCGAGCGTGGTTTGCATAGCATGTTCTTCCGTTCCATGGCCGTCTTGGCGATCATTGCGATTGTGTTCTGCTTGTGTGCACTCTATCTCTTCCACCGCCAGCGGGAGCTGTTGGTCGATTGGAGACGTCTGGCAAGCCTGGTCCTGCTGGTCATCCTGACGGTGGTGTTGGCTCGCTGGGCGGCACGAGATCCTTGGTGTGCTGAAATCGTTCCCCTGCTCTTGTTCGGCCAGATCATTGCGATCGTCTACAACCGCGAGTTGGCCTTGTTGCTCTCCGGCGCTGCCGCGCTGTTCTTGGCGATTGCACTGGGACTGGGGCTGAGCGAGTTTGTGATCCTTTTCGGCGTTACGGCCACCGTGATCCTCCAGCTCAGCCACATCCGCAGCCGCAGCAAACTCATTGTCGCCGGCTTCTACAGCGGACTGGTCGCCGGCTTGCTGACCGTGGCCGTGGCGCTGGTCGACGACCAGCCGCTCGCTTGGAACTTGCTTCTGGACGCGGCGCAAAACATCGGCCTGACGCTGGCCGCCGGATTCCTGATGACCGGCTTGCTCCCGCTGCTTGAACGACTGTTCGGCATCCTGACCGATATCAGCCTTCTGGAACTCGGCGACGTGGCCCATCCGCTGTTGCAGGAACTCATCCGACGGGCGCCGAGCACGTACAACCATTCGATCACGGTCGGGTCGATCGCCGAAGCGGCCGCCGAAGCGATCGGTGCCCGGGGATTGCTCGTCCGCGTCGGCGCCTACTTTCACGACATCGGCAAGATGCTCAAGCCGGGTTACTTCATCGAGAACCAGGGAGACGAAGCCAATCGCCACGAGACCCTGGTGCCCGCGATGAGCACCCTGGTCATCGTTGCCCATATCAAGGACGGCGCCAATTTGGCCCGGCAGCATCACTTGCCCGAGCCGATCATCGACTTCATCCTCCAACATCACGGTACGACGCTGGTCGGTTATTTCTTTGAGCAGGCCAGCCAGCAAAATCGTGAGAATCCCGATGGCGGCGAACTGGAGGAGAGCGCATTTCGCTACCCGGGTCCCAATCCCCAAACCAAGGAAGCCGCCGTGTTGATGCTGGCCGACGCGGTCGAAAGCGCCAGCCGCACGCTCGTCGGCCCCACGCCGGCGCGCATCGAAAGCCTTGTGCGCGAGATCGCCGAACGACGGCTCGAAGACGGCCAGTTCGACGAGAGTGGATTGACGCTGCGCGAGCTGCGCACCATCGAGGATAGCATGATCAAGACGGTAACGGCGATCTACCACGGTCGCGTGAAGTATCCCGACCAGCGGACCGCGTAACGCTGGTCGGTCACCTGAATAGCCGCGGGCGGAAGCCCGCGGATCGAGAAGAACGGTTGTCACGTTGAACGGAAATCGCAAACTCGTGCTCGACATTGCCGACGAGCAATCCTTCTTTACGGTCGACCGGGAGCGAATCCGGCTTGCCGTGGAGCAAGTTCTGCAAGACGCACGGATCGAGCAAGCCGAGATCAGTATTGCGCTGGTCGGCGACCGGGCGATCCAAGAACTGAACCGTCGCTACTTGGGCCACGACTGCGCGACCGACGTGCTGAGCTTCGTTCTGGAACGCTCCGCGGAGCATCTCGACGGCCAGGTCGTCGCCAGCACCGAAACGGCACGAAACGAATCGGCCCGATACGGCTGGTCGCCGGAGGACGAGTTGCTGCTTTACGTGATCCACGGCGCGCTCCATTTGGTGGGCTACGACGACACGACGCCGGAGCTACGTGTGGCAATGCGGGAAAGGGAGAAGGCCGCTCTCGGCTCGTTCGGCCTGGAACCTCATTGGGAGCTATCACCTGCGTCCGATCATCCCAAGCCGGAGGATAGAACCTCGTGACTGCCGAATCGGTATTCTGGCTGGCCATTGCCGGTCTGATCGTCACCTGCCTGGCGGCGGTCGGTGCCAAGTCGCTCGCCAAATTCTCGCGACACGATCTGGAGGAGATCTGCCGGCGCCGCGACGCGATGAATCGGTTGGGCATCATCCTGCGGCGGCATGACCAGGCGGGCCTGGCCGCTGAAACATTGCAGGTGGTCGCCACGGCCGTCGTCGTCTTGGCCGGGGCGTTCTGGGTCACGCTCAAGTCACCCCACGCACCCGATCCGCCCGACTGGGCGTTGCTGGGTACGAGTGTCGGAGTGGGCGCTTTTCTGCTGCTGGCCGTCGAGATCTGGATTCCCTGGGCGGTCGCCCGGCTTTGGTCCACACCGTTTGTTTACTATAGTTGGCCGCTGTGGCGGACCGCCGAGACCATTTTGTCTCCTTTGATGCTCGGTGCCCGCTTCGTCGATACGCTCCTGCATCGACTCGCCGGGCGCCAGCCGGAAGTGCCCGACGAGGAGTCGTTCGAGGACGAGATTCGCACCATCGTCACCGAGGGCCACCGCGAAGGCCTCTTGGAAGAAGACGCCCGCGAAATGATCGAGGGTGTGATGGAGCTGAGCGACGTGCACGTGTCGGAGATCATGACGCCGCGGACGGACATGGTCTCGATGTCGGTCCTTCTCTCGTGGGACGAGGCCCTTGATTTCGTCATCCAACAGGGCCATACGCGAATCCCGGCTTTCGATAAGAACCGCGACGACATCGTCGGCGTGCTCTATGCGAAGGATCTTCTGCCCGAGTTGGCCAAAGGAGTCGATCGCGAGAAAACGTCCTGGACGAGCCTTCTGCGCGAGCCCTTTTTCGTCCCCGAAACCAAACCGATTGACGTGTTGTTGCAGGAATTCCAACGCAGCCATCACCACATGGCCGTGGTGTTGGACGAGTACGGCGGTGTCTCGGGCCTGGTCACGATGGAAGACATCTTGGAAGAAATCGTCGGCGAAATCAGCGACGAATACGACAAGGACCTCGTCGACGGCATACGGCAGATTGGAGAAGGCGTCGTCGAGGCGCTCGGCAAAGTGCACGTCGACGAAATCAACGAGCGGCTTGGGCTGGAGCTTCCCGAAGACGGTGAGTTCGACACGATCGGAGGATTCGTCTTCAGCGAGCTTGGCCACGTGCCCATCGTCGGCGAGGAACTCCTGCACGATCGGGCACGCATCACCGTCTTGGAAGCCACGCGTCGACGAATCCTTCGGGTGCGCCTGGAGATTCTCGACCGGCCGAGCTAAAGGAAGCTATACTTGCGTGGAACACGTGGAACGCTCCGCGGACGGCCCATAATCGCACGCGGCTCTATTCGAGGATCCGACCGACCGATGTGTAGCCTGGAATCCCCCTGGAAGACGCTGTTCACCAAGTGGCCCGCCGACATGCCACGCCGCGGCGTCGCTATTACCACGTTCAATGAGCAGATTCCCTTCAACGGCTTCATGACCAGTGAGCGTTTTGTGGTTTTTTCGCGCAATACACCCGACGCGCTCGGCGCCCGAACGGTGATGCTGCTGTACGAAAACCTCGCGACGATCAAGATGACCGACGTCGTCAAGAGCGACGTGTATCGAGGAGCCGGTTTTGCGGGCGAATTGGGCCGCCAGTGAGCTGCCGCCGGGGCCCGCCAGATTTGGGGGGCCGCCCGGGGGGATCCGCAGCGCGCCCTTCCGCCGCCCCCCCGGTTCCCCTGCAGGACGCCCATCGTTAGGATTAACCGTGTTAGCCTTGTCATGATAAGGTGGATCGGCGCGCCGCCGGGGCGTGCGGACACCACGAACCATTTCACGAGTCAAAGGAGTATTCCGTGGCCAAGTCAGACGATAAACCCGAAAAACCTCAGGAAGCGACGGCGCCTGCTGAAGAATCCCAGCCGGCCGACACACCCCAACAACGGGCACGGCCCCAGGTCGAAATCGACGACAGCCACACCATGGCTGCCTACGCCAATTTCTGCCGCGTGACCGGCACGCCCGAGGAACTGATCATCGACTTCGGGCTCAACCCGCAGCCGTTCGGCGTGCCGAACAAGCCGATCGTGGTCAACCTCCGGCTGATCACGAACTTCTACACGGCCAAGCGGATGCTGCACGCCTTGAATCTCACGATCCAGCGCCACGAAGCGACGTTCGGCGTGTTGGAGATCGACGTGCAGAAGCGCGTCCGACCGGGCGCCCGCCAGACGTAAGCCGGGCGGCCGCGGTCATAAGAAGCCATAAGAAAAAGGCAAGAAGGGCCATTCTGCTTCACACCGGTAAGCAGGATGGCCCTTCTGATTCTTCTTTGGTTCCCCCGTTGGCGTCTTCCGCGTCGCTCGCGTCGCCGTGCTCCGAGAAGGAAAAAGCATGCTCACGCAAGCGACAGCATGCCATCCGACGGAGATTTGGGTGCCGTGTTCACACTTGCCGTGAGCACGTTCCCCGACATTCGGACGTGGCCGCGTGCTTGGTGTCGATGGCGCGCAAATGCCTGGAAGATCCTGCTCTCTCATCCATGTCCATCTGTGGTTCCTTCTGCTCCGTGCCCTTGGTGGTACTTTTTCATTCCGCTGGGGCCACAGGGGCACCGGCACACGCTGTCCCGGCCAACTTTTACAAGAGTTTTACATAAGGCACCCTGACCGGGAGTGAACCAGAAGCCGACTTTTTGTAAGCTTCCACAGTGCGCAGTAGGCGACACGTCATTCCACGCCGAGCGTATTTGACCTGACCGCTGAAGTAGACTATGACGGTCGGCGGCCCCTTGGAGAGTGGCGAAAAATGTCCGGCCGATTCGGTCGTCCTTTTGACCACACATGCCCTGCCGCCCGACAAAACAGAGGGGGGTAACTTGATAGGTGGCCATGGAAGACTACTGGACCGGCATGCTGTTTTTTGCTATGGTGACACATGGTATAGTGGTTACTTTCACTGCCGTGGGAGAAGGGTTTTTCTGATCCTCGGATTGGAGATGTCGAGTCGCAATAGCAGGGGGAGTGTCCATGCTGGGCCATGATGAGAGAGTACTAGCCAAGGAGGCGGTTATTCGTTCCTTCAATCTCAAGGGCCATACGCTCAATCTCTACGTGTCGCCCGAGTCGCTGTTCGTCCCCAACGCCGTCTCCCGGTTGTTTGCCAAGATTGTTGAAATTGATGAGGGCGACGTCGTTTTCGACATCGGCACGGGCACGGGCGTGCTGGCCGTTTGGGCCGCCCTGCAGCCGTCGGGCTACGTCTACGCCGTCGATCCGGTTGCGGAACATTGCGAGCTGACCGCGCGAAACGCCAGGCTCCATGGCGTCGAACACAAGGTCGACGCGTTCCACGGAAGTCTGTTTTCACCGCTCCCAAAGGACCTCAAGGCCGACGTGATTATCGGCGACGTGTCCGGCATCGCCGACGCCCCCGGCAAGGCGCTGGGGTGGTACTCGTCCGAAGTGCCCACCGGCGGCGGCGACGGCACCGACGTGATCATCGAAATGCTCCCCAAGGCCCATCGCTACTTGGCCCCGGGCGGCAGACTCTACTTTCCCGTGGCCATCGGGCTCTCCGACGACGACAAGATCATGACCGTCGCGCGGCAGTGTTTCGAGAGTCTGGTGCGCAAGGTCGACGTCTGGTTCCCGCTCTCCGACGAAGAGTATGAGATCGTCTCGTGCTGCCTGCCGCCCGCGCTGTTGGAGCGGGTACAAAAGAAGGGCTCGCGCATGGCGTGGAACGGCCACATCTACGAAGCCACCGGGCCGAAATAGAGCGCGTCAGGGATAGCTGTAGCGGGTGCCACGGGCATCTTGCCCGTGCTGCACTGGCCAGAGGCCAGTGGCACCCTGAGAAAGTTGCTCTGCTTCCAAGAGCATATGAAGTCTTGGTAATCGAGCGCTATCGTCGCCTGCGGTGGGCCAGAAAACTCATGCCAACGATGATCAACATCGCAAGCGTCGACGGCTCGGGCACGGCCGTCGACTCGCCCGTGCCGTGGCCGAAGTGGGCGGCCAGGATCGACGCATCGGCCGGCCCGACCACCTCGTCGCCGTCAAGATCGCCCATGGTGTAGCCACCGCTGACCGAGTCTCCCCAGTTGTCGGCCAGCGTCTGGGCGTCGTCACCATCGACGTCGCGGTCGTTGTCCGTGTCACCAGGGATCGGTGCCTGGAATAGACGCACCTTTCCGTCCGAATCGCCGATGAGCACATCCAGCAGGCCGTCGCCCGTCCAGTCACACACGAAGGGTCTGGGCCGCGTAGTTGAAAGATCGAGGTCGGCACCATTGGACTGTGCAAACGAACGGCCGGAAAAGGCCGGTGCGGCGTCCGTGCCCGTATTGCTGTAGAAATAAAGCTTTCCATTGGTTTCGGCCACGAGAAGATCTTTCTTTCCATCGCCATCGAGATCTTCAAACACGGGGCTGGAACGATAGCCCACGTCCAGGTCGCTCCCACCGGCCTTGACATTAGTCATGGCCTGGAAATCCGGAGCAGTGTCGGTCCCTTCGTTGATAAAGAGGCGTATCATTCCATAGAGTTCCCCCGAAATGACGTCCTTCTTTCCATCATTGTTCCAATCGACAGTGCTGCACGTGGCGCGGCTGCCCACGTCGATGTCCTCCTTACCCCCGTCCCCATCGTCGATTTGCAGCAATGTACCGCCGTCGAAGGTTGGGTCTTCGTCCGTGCCCGTGTTCAGGTAGAGGCTGATCTTGCCGATCCCCTGGCCCGCCAGCAGATCCTTCTTGTTGTCGTCATTCCAATAGACGACCCGGGGAAACGCCCCCAGACAACCGTCCGCGCCAGGGACTACCAGATCGCCTCCACTGGTGTACTGGGTGTAGAAGCAGTAAGGGCTCGATTTGGAGAACACCGGAGCAGTTGCCGTGCCGATGTTCAAATAGACGCCGACCTTCGCCGCCGATGACCCGGAACCCTCGCCCACGATCAGGTCCTTCAAGCCGTCGTTGTCCCAGTCCACGAACGACGGCACGCTGTAGCCAAGTACGTCGATATCGGACCCGTCGGCCTTCACGGTCTCTTCCGGACCGAACATGATCACGCCCTCGGCCGGCAATGGCTGAAGCAACACCGCCACGTGCAACAGGGCAGCCACCGATACGATCCAGCAGTTTCTTCCTTCGGGTGTCATAGCCTTTGGGGGCCTTATGTCTCTCATTGTGCCACCTCTTTTGATTATTCTAATCGTGGTAGTTGAATCCCGAGTTTCGAGACGGGTACCCTGGGAAGACCCGTTCTTAGCTTTCCCTATTAAGTCCCTAATCTCAGATTGAATCATGGATCTCCCAGGAGTTCAAGGAATTTCTTTCCCTGAGTGAAAGAATCCTCTAATCGTGATCAATGACCCTGATTGAGGCAGTTCGCTCTGCAAGGGAGGCCTCCCTCGGAGTGAGGGCTCCACCAACGGGTTTGGTGCTGGCCGTTTCTTGAAGAGCGACTGCTCCTGGTGGAACACCCGCATTGGTTGTCCACGGCGGGTCCTGCTTGACCAATCAACTCAATTGCCGATCCAGTCGTTGATCCACTCATCGCAGGTCGAACCGGCTCGGTGGAAAACGTGCATCATCGTCTGGTACACGGGTCCAAGTCCTCCCGATCTATCGGGACCGGAAAAGGCCTGGTTCTCTTCCAGGCGCTGGGCCACCGCCGCGCGTTGGCCCAGGCACGCTTCATCATGGTTTTCTACAGAGCAAGAATGCCCCCTTTTTCTGCTAGCAACGCTAGCAATGGGACGTGCGAAATCGGCATGACGACGAGATGCTCCATCCACGATGGCGGAGATTCCCGCCGATTGCCTCAAGAGACTTCAATGCGATTGGTCAGCCGGTCGTCGCCCGACATGCCCATGGCGGCGTGCTGGGCGAGCTGTTTGCAGTAGTAGGTATCGCAATGTCCTTCCAAGCAAACTCCGCCGTGACCGACCTCGACACGGAGGCCTTTGACGCCTCCGCCGGTTTCTCGCCGGACCGCCTGCTCGATCGAAGCAGCCAATTGCTCTGCCTCGGCCAACGTCTCCGGCAAGGGATGGTCGTCGGAGCCAAAGACGGATCCATCCCGTCCCGAACGAGTTGCCATCGATTCCTCCTTGCTCTCCTGGTTCGTGCCCTTGATGACGAACGTTTCTCCTAATGACACACGAATCACCCAGCCGTTTCTACAACTCACGCGACTCGCGTGCCCTGTCGGTCCAAGGGGGCAACTACAACGGTTCTCACTTGAGGGTAGCGGTTGTTTATTGACTCTCAGTAGTTCCAAATTCCATCGAGACCTGGCATTGTCACTGCTGAGCGTAGCGAAGAATCTCCTTGGACAATCGAGATCCTTC
>Ga0315543_1005167_pt1 | contig 10362 bp, 7 predicted proteins | sample SalMarSW160210MG_2_FD_203098 | JGI IMG/M metagenome (GOLD analysis project Ga0315543, IMG submission 203098) | Salt marsh sediment microbial communities from the Plum Island Ecosystem LTER, Massachusetts, United States - Salt Marsh Sediment SW1601-210 ...
GGTCTTCGGCTTCATTGGGTCTGTTGAGTTCATTGAGTTTGTTGAGTTGGGTGGGATTGCCACGCCCCGATTGCATCGGGGCTCGCAATGACAAAAGTTGGGGATGACTACTGCGTTTTTGCTCAGGGCTCACTTGAGCCAAGGTACTTAAAAATTTTTATACTGGGCAATGTCTGTCCTGCCACTGTTGTTGTGGCCTCCGATTGATACACTAGCTCATAGCTGTCCAACTCTTCAAGAGGTACGATGCTAATAAAAGGGTTCTCGCCTACTATTTCATAATTTCCCGACGTCTGGGCTGCCACATAAGCTTGAGCATCTTCATAGCTGGAGAAGTATTGCCCCGAGGTGATTTCTTTGTACTTATCTCCTCCATATTCCTCCTCCTGATAAGATATGACTATCGGTTGCGTGGAAGTCACGGCTTTGCCGTCAAAGTTGTAGAGCCTGACCACAGTGGAGTAGTAGTAAGCGGGGTAGTACAAAGGTATCAATTGCCCACCTTCTTCCGTCGGCAGGTAATAAATTTCGTAAAAATCATCCACGCTCCCACCAGCCCACTCCACCATGGCATAGAACTTCGTAATCGGCATTGCAGAGTCAATAACAACATACTTCGAATCTAACCTGTCCGCGAGCTCGTTGGCTGAACTTTCATTCTGGGCGGTGAGGAACTGGCCAGCTTCGACAGCATGAGCCTGACCGGGATTGGAATTGGGTATGCGATGGGAAATTTGCATTATAAAGTAGCCATAGTCCCACCAGGACATCACGCCGTAAGCAGTCTCGGGGTAATGGAACGGAGTTTCGTATAGCTCATAATAGAAATCGGGGTCACCAAAAGGTTCGGGACTGTTATCCTTTAACCACAGAAGCGAGCTATACCACCCCTCATCCATAATGGGTAACGCCTCGGCAAGCGACCGCGTGTACCCGATGCCAAGCCACTGGTCACCAATTTTAACAACTTTGCTAGGTTCCTCCCTCCACAGCCCGATATTCGGGAAAAAGACAAAGAAAAAGATGACTATTCCAACAAGGATGACACTTACCCAGGCGCCTCTGGGCTGCATAAAGGTTCCTGGCTTGGCTTTTTCCCTGGTTTTCTTTACCTTTTTCTTGAACTTTTTAACTGCCCCCACTACTTCTTTAGACTTAGCCAGCAATTTACTTAAGCCAGCGATGTCCAGCATTTTCCAGGAGAAATACCCTGTGAGTAAGGCCACGTTTATGGCATAGTAGTAACCGAAGCGGCGCTGCCCCAGGACTGCTATTAACATTATCATGCTCCATACCAGGAACAAGGTTTTGTCAGCACTTTTTTCCTTAATAGCAACATAAATAAGCATGGCAAAGGCAACAAATGCGAAAAAGAAGGAGGTGTTAAAGTTATACCAGGCTATCCATAAGGTCAGGGGATGCACCTCCAAAATAGTCAGCCTAGCGCCACCCGGCGTGAAAATGCCAAATTGGTCGAGCATGGACTGAAACAGAGAGGGATTTATAGCATGAAAAGCAACAAGCCCAATTCCAGCCAGTCCCAGCAAGGCCACGGGATAGTAAACAGGCTTCCAAGCCCTGCCTGCCATGAGCCGTGAGATAATACTTAAGACTATGGGCCCTACTATGGCAACTAGCATAGATACACGATAAATGGTATCCATGCTGCTCTTGCCCAATATGGGAAGAAGCATGAGGAAGGCAATAAGAAAAAGAGGGGTGCCTATAATACACAGATAGTCGCTCGATTTATGCCTTAAATGGTCCACGATGAACTGAATCACCAAATAAACAAATATAATGAAGATGAAAAATAGCCCACCTTGCCAGGAGAGGAGATAAATACCCAGGAATATGCCAGCGAGCAGGGTATAGACGAGGGGCTTGGTGATGGTTGACCAGTCTCTACTCAGAAGATGGCCGAAGGAAATGTCTCTTTCCCGAGCCCGTTTAATGGCCATTATGAGAAAGAGTATGCACACAGTGCTGAACAAGACCTCAGCTACATGGTGGTCGGTAAAGCCAAGCCGGGAGCGATTCAGAAATTCCCCGGGCAAGATGACAATCAATGCGGCTGAAATTACGCCCGCCCAGCGGTTAAACAGTTCCTTGCCGATAAAGTACACCGGAATTAGTGTCAGAGTGCCCAGAATAGCGGGCATGTAAGCCCCCACAGCCTCTATAGTATGCTGAGTTGGTGGCCCATGGCTAACAAGCAGAACGATGGCAGCGACAAGCCAGTCGAAAAATGGTCGAGCAAGTCCTCCCCCGCCACCGGGGTAGAGCATGTAGGGGTCAAAGTTATTGAAGTGGGGAAAGTTATGAACCAGATTTTCTATGTTACGAATGTGATAATAGGCATCAGTCTCTCGAAACCAGACCCAGTCATTGACAAAAACTTGGTCATAAGATAGGTATATGCGTATGTACAATGAGATGCCAAAGAGGACTGCCAGAATTATGCCTACTATGACTATTGGGGGAAGTCTTCGTTTTTGTTCTGGACTTTGCTCGCTCACCTAAAATTCCCGCAAGGAAAATATTCTGCCGGCCTGAATATCTTCCCCATTATAAACTTAGCGCGCCGGATATTACAACAAATTCCATAACCCACTAGCTCCTTGAGACAGCCTGTTGAACCAGAAGCCAGATTTAATCTATAATTGCCTGATGCGAGCTTATCGCCCCGTCAATCTAAATGTCCTGTGGTTTCTAATAGCTCTGAATGTCCTAATCTTCATAATCACTCTGCTAAGGCCGGGGGAAGTAATCGGTCTTCTCGGCTTGACACCAGACAAGCTCTCGCAGCAACCCTGGACCATCATAAGCAGCATGTTTGTCCACGGCAGTGTTTGGCACATACTATTCAATATGATAAGCCTGTATTTTCTGGGAAGCTTCTTCATCCGGGTAGCGGGGGAGAAACGTTTCCTGGCAGTATTTTTTCTGGGAGGGCTGGCGGGGAATATTCTCTTCGTCCTTCTTGCTCATCCATTTTCAACAGGGATAGGAGCCTCGGGAGCCATTTTCGCCCTTGGTGGAGCGCTGGCAGTAATGGTACCTAGAGTGCCAGTCTTTATATTTTTCATCCCTGTCCCCATACCACTCTGGGTAGCAATCATAATCTTCTTCTTATTTTCTTTCCTTCCCAGGATAGCTTGGCAAGCTCACCTTGGAGGTTTGTTGCTGGGGCTCATAGCTGGTCTCATTTTTAAGAGAAGAGGGCGAATCTATTATTTTTGACCCTTTAAAAGATGGAGATAAAAGAAATCCGATTGAAAGCCGATGGGCTTGAGCTCGTCGGCGAGCTTCACATTCCATCACGGGACAAGGTTCATCCTGCCTTGTGCATCTGCCATGGCATTCCGGCTGGTCCTCCCGACCCCAGCGACAGGGGCTATACACTACTGGCGCAGCGCTTTTGCCATGCCGGGTTCATCACCTTGATCTTTAACTTCCGGGGAACGGGAAGGAGCGAAGGTAACCTAGACATCCTGGGCTGGAGTCGAGATTTACAAGCCGCTCTTGATTTCCTCTACAACCTGGAAGAGGCAGATAAGACCCATTTTTGCTTGCTGGGATTTAGCGGAGGGGCAGCGGTTTCCGTTTATACCGCCGCCCATAACCCTAGAGTATCTTCTGTGGTAACCTGTGCCTGTCCTGCAGATTTTCGTTCTCTCCCCCAGAGAGAAACGCCTCTGGATGCTATACAACGGTTTCGCGAAATTGGAGCCATCAGGGATAGGGATTTCCCAGCATCAATAGGGGAATGGGAAAGAGGATTTGAGACCATTTCTCCAATCAACTGGATTGATAAAATTTCCCCCCGTCCCCTGCTTTTGGTTCATGGAGATGCCGACGAATTGATACCCCTGGAGCAGGCACACAAGCTCTACCACAAGGCTAAAGAACCCAAAGAACTAAGCATAATCCCCGGTGCCAAGCACAAAATGCGCCTTGAAGAGGCAGCAATGTCTTTCGTTCTGGACTGGTTAAAGGCAAGGTCCTAAACCAAGAGAGCATTTTCAATAAAAGTAGCAGGCCGTCTTGAAGGACACAAAAGTAGCAAGCAAGAGCCAATCACATCGAGGGCGATGAATTTTACACGACGCTACGCGGTCAACTATTTCTTTAAGAAAGTATATGTTCTTTGGCCTTTTCTCAACAGCCTGAACAATTGGTCATTTATTGCCTCAGCCACTATTTCCTTTTCCCTCATATGGTGATCACCGAAGGATAGGATTCCATCTGGTTTCAATACTCGATGTAACTCCTTCAGTACTTCATCTGGGTCACTCAAGTGGTGAAAGGCATCGTATAATAGAACGGCATCTAAGGTATTATCAGGCAACGCAGTTTGGCAATCGGAAAGAATGGTTTCCACGTTCGTCAGTTGCTTTTTTGAGGCGATATTCTGAACCTTCTGGATCGCCAGTGGATGGATATCCAGGGCGTAAACTTTCCCTGATCCGCCTACCAGTTCTGCCAGAGGGACTATGTAACCCCCGGGTCCACAGCCAAAATCGAGTACATGAAATCCCGGTTTTATCCCCACTTCTTCTAGGATATTCTTGCGGGGCAAGAAGAAATCGCGAAATTTGTAGCCCAAAGACATGAATCGAAAATCAAAATTGGACATTGGTTTATCCATGATGGTCTCCTTCCTTTTCATCGGGCGATTTCAGATACCGACCGTGGACATGCGAAATGCAGGCCAAAGCCGAGCGTTTGAGCGAAGCGAAGCGTACCCATATGTTCGTTGTTATGCAACCTGAAGGGCAAGGTTGTGAAGCAACTGCAGAGTCCCAAACCCCCACTTATGTTTGAAATCAATATAACCAACTTTTGTATTCTGGTGTTGCGTCCTTCATATCCTCATACAACCACACCATGCGATCCACAAACCACAACTTGCTGATAATAATGACAATGCCACCGAGGACTGTTAGCCACATTTCCAATACTACCAACCCCCAGATAAATGGAATGGCACCAATTGCGCTTATCGCTGACAAAATATTAGGCATAACAAGGTGATGTTTCGGCACAGGAACATTTTTCCGATTCATCCAGACCCATTCGCCAAGGACTCCTTTTGATGCCCAATTATTGGTACTTTTCGGTTCGGGAAAGATTCGCGGGTTAAACCATGCCCATAAAAGTACAATAATAATTGGAACAATAGCCCACCAGCCAAGCCAGACCCTGCTCCAGAATGCTAAACCGATAAGTGGAATCATAGAAAAGCGAGAATAACCACTCCAGGGATTAGAATGACGCCGACGCGCTTTTTCATCCATGCGATATAAATCTGCTATTTTTCTTTCAAGAGTCATGTTTTACTCCGCATATTTACTATTATGTTCATTTTAGACTTTATGCATTTTCCCTGGGGGTTCGGGATTTTAGATACCAGTCGTGGACGTGCAATGGAAGTCAGCTTTTCGTCTTGCCAGCCTGCTTTGTCAGCCAGTACTCGATACCGTCTGCCAGGGCCAGCCAGCTGGCTTCAATGATGTTAGTGGAGCTGCCTACCGTCCTCCAGTTTTCCTTGCCATCGCTGGATTCAATGAGCACCCGGACCTGCGATTCAGTGCCCGCAGTTTCTTCCAGAATGCGCACCTTATAATCAATAAGTGTTACAGCAGTCAAGTCAGGATAAAATTGAAGCAGTGCTTTGCGCAGAGCCTGGTCGAGGGCATTGACCGGGCCATCGCCCTCAGCAGCCGTATGTACTATCCTGTTATCCACCTTGACCTTGATAGTGGCTTCTGACAATGGCTCTTCTTGATTTCCTCTGGTGGGCGGGCGGCGCCGTTTTTCCACCACCACCATGAAGTCAACTAGCTCAAAAGGTGGCTGATAGTCGGGCTGAGCCCGGCGGAGCAAAAGGTCGAAGGACGCCTCGGCAACATCATATTGAAAACCCTGCTTCTCTAATAACTTAATTTGCTTCAGGACTTCCTCAATCTCCTTGCCTTTAGGGACAGGCAGTCCACGCTCTTTAGCCTTAAAAATGATACTTCCCTTCCCGGCCAGCTCGGAAACAACAACATGCGGGCGGCTGCCCACTAGATTTGGATTTATGTGCTGGTAGCTATCTTCCCATTTTATTAAGCCTGATACGTGAATCCCAGCCTTATGGGTGAAGGCATCATCGCCTACATAAGGGAGCCGGTCATAATGAGGCATGTTAGCCAGTTCTGATATATAGCGAGAGACATCGCTGAGCTTGCTTAGTTGCTTGTCAGTAACGCAATCAATGCCCATCTTAAGTTTTAAAGTCGGTATGATGGAACAAAGATTGGCATTGCCGCAGCGCTCGCCATAGCCATTCATGGTGCCTTGAACCTGAATAACTCCCGCTTCCACGGCAGCCAGGGAGTTAGCTACAGCAAGCTCGGCATCATTATGGGTGTGAATGGCCAAGGGGACGGGGCTTGCCTTTTGAACAGCTTTAATAGCCTCCACGACCTGTTGTGGCAGGGTGCCGCCATTGGTATCGCAAAGAACCACACATTCCGCACCAGCTTTAGCCGCAGCCGCTACTGCCTGCAAGGCGTATTCTGGGTTACCTTTGTATCCATCGAAGAAATGCTCGGCATCGAAGAAAACCCTGAGCCCTTTTGCACTGAGGTAACTTATGGAATCTGTAATCATGCTGAGGTTTTCATCCAGCGTTGTTTCCAAAACCCGGGTTACCTGCTTATCCCAGGCTTTTCCCACAATAGTGACCACTTTGGTTTTGGCTTGAAATAAGGCCTGGAGATTAAGATCTTCTTCCACTCGAGAATTCATGTGCCTGGTGCTGCCAAAGGCAACCAGGGTTGAATGAGTCAAGCGCAAATTCTGTGCTCTGGCAAAGAACTCGGTATCCTTGGGGTTAGAACCAGGCCAGCCACCCTCTATGAAGTTAATGCCCAGCTCGTCTAGCTTCTGGACAATTTTCAGCTTATCCTCGACAGAAAAAGAAATGCCCTCCTGCTGAGCACCATCTCTCAGAGTTGTATCATAAAGCTGTACTGTTGACATGGGAAGCTCCTTCAACCTCTCACTTTTTGAGCAATCAAATCTCCCATCTCCTTTGTTCCCACCCGAATCTTGCCTTCTGACATTATATCGTAAGTTCTATAACCTTGCTCCAGGGTATGGAGGACAGCATTCTCTACAGTCTGTGCTTCAGTTTCCAGTCCAAAGGAATAGCGAATCATCATAGCTATGCTCAAGATAGTGGCAATAGGGTTAGCCAGGTCTTGCCCCGCTCGACTGGGGGCGCTGCCATGAATTGGCTCATACATGCCGAAGGTTCTCCCCCTGGGGATTCCTGCCAAGCTAGCCGAGGGAAGCATGCCCATAGAGCCAGCCAGCATCGAGGCCTCGTCGGTGAGAATGTCACCAAACATGTTTTCCGTGACCAAAACATCCAAGTCAGCAGGACGCTGAATAAACCTCATAGCGCAGGCATCAACCAGCATATGCTTAAGTTCAACATCTGGGTAATCGGCGGAAATTTCTATAGCAATCTGCCGCCATAGCCGGGATGACTGGAGAACATTGGCTTTGTCCACAGAAGTTAGCTGCTTCCGGCGGCTTTGGGCTAATTCAAAGCCTACCCTTAATATGCGCTCGATTTCCACCTCAGAATAGGCCAGGGTATCAACGGCCTGCCTTCCCTCCGGAGTTCGCCATTGTTTCTTGGGCTGACCAAAGTAAAGTCCGCCGGTGAGTTCTCTGACCATTACCAGGTCAACCCCCCTAACCACATCCGGCTTGAGATTAGTAGAATCTACCAGCATAGGAAAAACTTTCACGGGGCGCAAGTTAGCAAACAGCCCCAGCCCTTTGCGCAAAGCCAGAAGTCCATCTTCAGGGTGAATTTTGGCTTGAGGGTCATCCCACTTAGAACCGCCAACTGCGCCGAGCAGCACCGCGTCACATTGTTTACACATCTTCAAGGTTTCATCGCTGAGGGCTGTGCCCAGGGTGTCTATAGCAATGCCACCTATGAGATCATCATAGAGGCGAAAGCTATGCCCGAATTTCTCACCCACGGCTTGCAAACCCTTTACCGCCTGGGTTATTACCTCAGGGCCAACACCATCGCCGCGTAAAACCGCTATATTAAATTCCATACCTACTTGCCTCTTGTTCTTCGTTGTCTACCACAGAAACCATGCTTGTTATTATGATTGCTAAGTTCATCACAAAGGCCTCTCTTTTTCACCTAACAAAATAATATTATCAGCTACCTTATCATATAAATCGCTCAGCGTGAATATGATGATTTGATAATCCGAGGCCAGTGTTTTGAAAAAGTTTAGCGTGTTAGCCAGACGAACAGAGTCAAAATTAACAAAGGGATCATCCAATATCAAAGGCGGCTTCTTATCGCCAAATATCAACCCTGCCAGGGCGAGTCGAAACGCTAGATAGAATTCATCAATCACTCCTCCACTCAAGTCCTCGGGCTTAGCCCAGTCCCCTTTCTCATCCGAATATACCCAGAACTCCAGGGCTTCTTTGATAACTCTTACCTGCTTATACTTGTCATTGGTAAAGACAGCCAAATATCTCTGAATTTCTTTCTCCAAAGCTTCCTCAGTTGACGAAAGAATCTCGGTTCTTGCCTTAGAGATAAATTCCCTCGCTAATTCATAAACTTTCACTTTTCTCTCTTCATGTTTCAATGCTTCCTGAAATCCTTCCAGTTCCTCTTCTAGTCTAACTTGCTCCTCAGCATCAACTTTCGCCGTCCTGATGACTGCCACACTATCTCTTTTACGGTCTTCAAGCTCATCTTGCTTTGCCTTTAAACTCTGAAACTTCCTTTCTAATTCGATGTACTCTTCCGGGCTCAGACGTGTTTCTATCAAGTCTTCAGTAAGCTTCGCCTGTTCAACCGCTAACTTCCTAGCTACCTCAGACCTCTGCCTCTCAACATCCTGAATCGCCTTACCACTCAGTATCCCCTCCAAGCGGTTTTCTGCCTTCTCTCTCATCTCGCGCCAATAGTAAAAATCTCTTTCCTTCTCATTAAACTCGGCAACCGTGTTACATTTAGCCTTAGCCAGCAATTCTTGCTCTTCCTGACTAAACTCACCGAGAGACTCCTCCATCTTTTGAATACGCTCTTCAATGCCAGAAATGCTGGCCTTATCTCGAATAAGGGCAGCTATGGCAAGAAGAGCTGCGCCCAAGATTATCAACCCTAGGAAGTAGAAGGGACCAACCAATACTCCTATTATCCCGCCTGCCAATATTATTATCGAAGTAGCTATGCCTTTCCCGGAACTAAAAAATCTCACAAATTTTTCCCTCTTCAATTTCTCCTTCGCTTCAGCTAGCTCCATTTCCCGCATAGCCAGGTCCTTCTCGATGTCCCCACGTCTATTCTGGATTGCATCCAACCCCTTTCTAAATTCCGAGACCTGTTGCTTATCCTCCAAGCCTTCGATAGCCCGAAGCGCTTCACCTGCTTTCTTAAAGTCTTCTTCCTGTTTCTTTATCCCGCCAAGTAGTTCTTCCACGCTATTATAATCTTTAGTCAGCCTTTCTACAGATGCCTCGATTTCTTTACGCTGTTTATTCTTCTCCAACAAAGCCTTGGCATTTTCATATTGCTCCTTGACCTGAGCCAGTTGCTTGTTCACTTCCACTAGCTCGATTTTTTGCGCCTCAACTTTGGAGACCTCGTTTTCAATGTCAGTATATTCCCGTGAACAATTCTCTAGTTGTCTTTTCAGAGATTTCAAGCTACCGTCGATTTTCGCCGGCCTATCCAATCCCTTCCTCATCTCAGAGATTTTATCATCTAGCTTCTGCATCACCTGCGAGGCAAGAATATTTTCTTCACCCCCAGTAACAATTTCCTCTAAGCTCTCGTTAATTTCCTTCTTACCCGATGAGATTTCCCTTACCTTGGCTTGACGAATACAAGAAGCACATAAGAAGAGGTTGTCAGAATTGGTGCCCAGTAGCTCAGCCATTTTCTCTGAAATTTCTTTGAAAGTATCAAGCTCTTCTCGGGTATTATTATCAATAAGCCTGACGGTTCCTTTGTCAAAATCCTTCTCCAGCAAATATCTATTCCCTTTATCCTCAAACTCAAGGCTAGTTTGAAACTGCCTGGTTGAGCCCCAGGAAACATAATCTTTAAGTTCCTTCGCAGTGCTTTTAGGATTATTGAAAAGGGCAGCAATGATACCTTCGAGTAAAGTGGACTTCCCCATTTCATTTAGCGGACCTTTGACCACATTTATTCCGGGGCTGAACTGAGCTTGAAAATCAACAAATCTCTTGAAGTTTTTGAGCTCAATCCTTTTCAACCACATTATAAGACTTCCTTCCCGTCCAGAAGGGCTA
>Ga0315543_1005168_pt1 | contig 10361 bp, 5 predicted proteins | sample SalMarSW160210MG_2_FD_203098 | JGI IMG/M metagenome (GOLD analysis project Ga0315543, IMG submission 203098) | Salt marsh sediment microbial communities from the Plum Island Ecosystem LTER, Massachusetts, United States - Salt Marsh Sediment SW1601-210 ...
AGAGCCTTAAATCAAGCAGCTCACGCTTATGAATACGCTATCAAACGCGGTCTTGACAGCGTATATGTCAATTTCCAAAAGATTGTCAGATCAAGTCTACCGCAGACTGTCAAAGAAGTACCTCAATCTGGCCATTGCCTATAACCGGCAAAACGAGAAAAAACTCAGACTCATGTATGAAAAGTATTTTACCACAGCTCGGATTCTTCCCTGACAGACAAAGCGACCACGCCCTGTAATCCTGAGGTTTGTCAGCGAATTACTGCGCTTTGGCAGTTTCTTACAACAGGCAAGGTGCCATTCATATGAACGTATCGGCCACCCCGCCTGAGGCGGGGTGGCTGTGTTTATCGCAATGGCTCGAAGAGTCCTTGGTATATACCTCAATGACTACAGTCTGAACAATCACAGCGACATGGTGGCGGGCCACCACGGAATAGGTAGTCCACCTCGTATGTCAGGTCTGCTACATTGAGAGCACCACTGCAATCATCGTCAGCTTCCTCGAAACAAGGAGGCGGTGGACCACCCAAGAAAAGGTAGTCAACCTTGTAAGTCAGGTCAGCGATGTTGAGCTGACCATCGTAGTTCCAGTCACCGCGAATTCCGTCAGTGTTGCAGCAGCCAGGTGAAGGATTGATATGGTCTTCATACCATTGAATCTGCTCGTCGACCTCAGCTAAGAAGTCAGCTAAGGTTCCGTCGTAATGGCTGACAATGCTGATATAGTATACAAAGGTATCAGCCACTGTGATGGTTAGACCGGTATCAAAGGTCATCACCGTGTGCAAGTCAACGAATTCCGAATCGGGGTTTGTGGAACAGTAGAGCTCGTAGCCGCTGTTGTCCATCTGAGAATACAGCTCTGTTGGAACAAAGCCACTATTTGGAAAAACGTACGTAGCGTTGTCGGCAGTATAAGCGCCGTGTTGCGAGGTATTATACACGCTGCCGTTCTTGTACGATTCGAGGAAATCAATGCCACCCCATCGGTGATCATTATGACATTCCGGAGGCGGCAAGAAATCGGTCTCAATACCCTGTTGATAAATCAAATTACGGGGGAAGTTGAAGCCGGAGCTGTTGTCGTCGTTATTATCAGAGGGAATATCCCAGTCAATTGCCTCACCGATACGCACGCCGGTCACAGTCTCGTTAGTGTAAGGATAGTTGACGTAGACCTTGATGCACTCGATCACGAAACTGCAGCTATCAACCGGCGCCTTGGGAGCATACCAGACTTTCTCAATGGCCAGCAGCGAGTCATGGGTCACGAACTTGCCGGACTCGAAGACCTCATATTCACCCATGTCGGTTGTCGGCGTATGGTCACCATCAGGGACAAACCCTTCGTCATCTACATAGGTGGTGTTGAAGATAGAGTAGTTGACGAGAGTATCACCATCCTTTGGGTAGCCAACAACAGGAGAGCCGTCATACAAATAGACATCTACGCCCGGACCGGGACAAACGTCCCCTCCTATGTCGGTATAGTCCATATTGACGCCGCCTTTGCCGTTATTACCGAAGTTGCCGTTATTGGCCACCGTCAGCTTGGTGCACGTGGTGCTGATGGTATCCCATATCGGCTCAATCAGTGTATCTGTCACCCAATGATCAATTGGGATAAAACAAGGTGAGGTTGGAAAATTCCCATCGAATCTCAAGCGTCCCTTCAGATGAACAATAGTGCTCGGGTTATTTACGATCCCGCCGGTGTTAATATGAACAGTTCCCGTTTCAGTATTGTTAACGCCGCACGGGATAGTGCCGCTAAAGCCGCTGGTAGTCAGCCAGCCGGGCGGGCCGGTGTCCTCTTCTGTTGTTAAGGTATAGATAAGTGTCGCATTACCAATGTTTGTAAGGGTGAGCGCCGTATCGTGCTGGACGCCGTGCTTCGACCAGGATGGAAAATCAATGTAGAGAGGTCCCGGGATGAGGTATGGATTGGGGATCGGCTCGACGCACGGGATGCGGAACCATTTCACGTCGGCCATTACAGCATAACCCTCATTCTGCAAAGCACAGCCGGCGCTGTGGTCATTGATGTACTGAACGTCAAGGTAGTAGTTCATTGGGTCGGTACTGCCTACTGGGACAAGTATGTTACCAGGGAAAGTACCGAAATAGTCCGTCCCAAACTTGACCATCGACGGATAGACCTCTGATGGACAAGGACCGTAAACACCCCCCACCGAGTCACAGTACTGATTGTCGCTGTTGATGGTGCGGGTGTTAGTCAGGTTACGAGCCGCATCCCAGGTCAAACCATAGTCATCAGAAATGGTCAGGTACAATTCACCATTAGCCGCGCCCGTCGGATAGCTGGGGTTGGAGGGGGCCGCACAGTCGTCAAAGATGCCGGCCGGAATGTCGTTATACTGTACAAATATGACGTACAGCTTGCCGTCACATTCGGACACAGTCATTTTGGCAGCGTTCAAGTTCCAGGCGCCGCCGTCACAGGTGATCTGCTCCCAGTTGTAGTCGTAGACGGTACGGATGAACGGATTGTCCTCAGAATAGTGGAAAAGACGGCCTCCTCGGAATCTGCACGGGTCGGGATCACCAGCCACCCACTTACGAGTGTTCCACACCACATGCATGTCATTTTTACTGTCGATCAAAACAGACAGGTCGGTATACGGACGAAAGCCATCTTCGCCATAGACGTTTTTAGTGACGTTCACCCGCGGCTGCCAGGTGAGACCGCCATTGAGTGAAATCTGATAGTAGACATCGTTATCGCATTCAGGAAATCGCACGAACCCGGTGGAGGAACAGGTGTCGCATTCGCCGGGTACGTTAGCAATCCAGGCCAAAGCAACCTTGCCCTCATCGGTACAATCGCAGTCATGAGCAAAGACATACACCGTGTCGACGCAATACTCTGCGGTCCAACTGCAGGGTGGTTGCTCTGGGCTTACGGTGTGGAAGTACATCAGAGCTTGAGGTTGATTGGACCCTGCCGCCGGGAACGGCGCCGGGTAGTCAGTGGAGTGGTTGTTCTCCTTAGCAAATACGTGCAAGATAGTATCAACGCCTTCCTGCCAGCAGGCTGCCGGCCAAATGAAGCCGTCTTCACCTGGATTATACTCATATTCGCACCAATCACCGAGCCCATCAGGAACCCGGCAGGTGGCGGCGAAAAAGCAGAAGCCTGGGCCAAAATCCCAGTAGGCCTGGGTCTGATAGACACCACCAATGCCAGGAGCCAGGTTATTGTGATTGACGTCGATAGCTCTATTGTCATGTGTCACATCGATAACTGGAAACCCGGCATATTCTTCATCGGGCTGTATACCGACCTCGCACTCATACATGCCTGCGGCAGAATTCCAGACTTTGTAATAGTCCTTGCGATAGAGAAAGGGGTAGCACTGAGGTGTATACATCCAGGTGAAATGAACCAGCATGGTTTCAGGCATCCCGTGGGTACCCCAGGCGATCATCCGGCGCATGGAACCATTACGCTGGTTATCCCAACAGGTAGTGCCAACTAGAGCCCCCCAAGGCCCCAGAGGTTCCATTGGAATGGCTGAGCCCAAGGCGGCTTTTGACGCGGCTCTTGCCACTCCGAGTTCTGTGCTGCGTTGGCCCGGGAACGCATACTGCAGCGACTTGTTGACTAGGGGTTTGGTCACCCGACTCTCAACGGGTGATTCGGCAGAAAAGGCTGTCATTGCTGTAAAGGCGATTAGTAGTGAGGAGAGAATCAGTAGCGAGAAAACCCTTCTTTTCATCGTTGACTCCTTTCTAAATTCTGAAGAGTTTCCAACTTCCTCTGTTTCGGCTTACTGGTCAGCCAACTTGATTACTCTTTTAGAAACTCAGGATTCCTCATAATATCATAAGATATCCTCCTATGAACTAGTATAATAGACATTTCCTTCCAGTTACCATACCTGATGCCGCCAAACCGTTCACAGCTATTGATGTCAAAAACCGTCAGAAGGTTCTATGATTTCCCTCCGCAAACTTGTTCCCCCCACTACTCAAAGATGCGAATTTACTAATTCTAATCTATTTTAACATGCTCGAAGCAAAAAGTCAAGTTGTTTTTGTGTCCTGACCATATAAGGTACTTGAAGAATATGAGGCATCGCCTTGTACGTGCCAAACTTGCCATTCCTCCTAAAAATGCAGTTGCGCAGGTGTACTTAATGTAATATTATGGACAGGTATAAGGAAATTCATACTTTATTCTTTATTCAAAAAGGAGACATCATGTATAGCAAAACGTATGGAGTCCACTTTCTAATTGTGCTCAGTGCAATGTTCTTTAGCTCCGTCGGGGCCCAAGAACTACCAACAACCGCTGGCCCCACCACCCGGGTAGCCGCTATTAAACCTAACTATTTGCCACCCTCAGAGATTCTGGATTTTCTTGGTGTGCAAGGTACCGGAGGACGAAAAATTTTGCAATGGAGCACTTCTGATGGTAGGCATTCAGTGGAAATCCGACCTAATGATGTCGCTAATCTCCTGATCCTTTCCGGCGAAGTCTCCGATGTCGATTTCGTCGAAAAACTAATCCGGGAAGCTGACATTGCGCCACGTCAAATTGAAATCGAGGTGAAAATCGTTGAGGTCAGTACATCAAAGGCTCGCGACGTTGGTATCGACTGGGAGCAACTTGTAAACAGGTCCCGCACAGGGTTCAGTTGGCGTTACAGTGACGCCTCATCAGAATCTCACTTGGAGAGTAAATCCGATGGAAATGAACAACAGAGCGACCGGAACCAGGAGTCAACTACAGAGACCTCGAACCTCACCGCCAGCCTCTCCCTGTCAGATGTGCTGAGGCTTCTTGATGAATCGGGCGCAGCTACAATCCGCACGGCGCCGCGTATTCTAACACTCAACAATCGCCAGGCAACTATTCTCGATGGCCAGCGTGTGACTTACGTGACAAGGTATTCCAGTTATACCAACCTGTTTGAGACTGATTCCATGGACGCCGGATTGACGGTAAGTGTTCTGCCGTCGCTGGGAGAAAGCGGCTACATCACCTTGGACATCAATGCTGAGTTGACTTCCCTTGATAAGTCAATTTCCGGCAGCCCGGTCAAAGACGGCCAGATGGTGGAAAATACGGTTATTGTCAAAGATGGCGAGTCGGTGCTCTTGGGTGGGCTTACACGAATGGTTGAGGAAAAAAGGCGCAAGCGTTTCCCTCTTCTGGGTCACGTACTGCCGTTTTTGTTCTCTCGTGAGATTACCGCTCGTGATGAGGTGGAGAGCTTTATCGTTTTAACGCCGCGAGTGGTAGATTTTTCCACCGCTTTGGATAAACATACCAAAAGCGTCATCGAAGGGAAGTGATTCGAGGATAAGCTCTGTAAACTCTAGTGTGACTCATTCACTAAGTGGCCGCTGCGACCTGTGCTATGTTATCACGCTGCAGTCATTTGAACGGCTCAGCAACGGATGATTAGCAGCCTCACTGAGTAAATTAAGCTATTTTTCGCTCTCCTTGTCGGACTTGGCTTGTTCGATAATCTTCTGAGCGATTTCGTGAGGGACCTCCTCATAGCAAGAGAAATCTGGGGAGTAGGCACCATGTCTCTATGTCATAGATTCTAGGCATGTGTAAGTACTCGACGTGACGCGAAGCAAGAAGGCGTTTGTCGGGATCGCCGGGGTCCTCCTGCCCGACTTACTAAGTCAAGTCAATCTCAAATCCCCAGTTTAAGGCGCAAGGCATAGTTGCAGTCACGGTCGCGGCCCGGTGAGCTACTTTTCTCGATACTGTAGATTGCCGCATCAATTGCCAGGACGCCGGCGTTCAGGCCGGCTCCCGCCGAGGGATACCCCTGTGCGAAACCACCACGCAGGGTCAGGATGTGAGCCAGGTTAAACTCGGCACCAAAGTAGAGCTTATTGAAGATGTTCTCACCACGGTGGAAAAAAAAGTCGTTATAATCAGCGGCAAATACAAGACGTCGCGAGAGTTTCAAGGAAGCACCAACATTGAAAATCGTCGGCGGCTTGTCGCCCCCGATGTCGGCGACCAAATCGACTACTCTGACGCCGAGATCGATTCGATTGGGTACTAACTCGTACAGGAAGCCCAAGTCGATCCCGAAACCGGACCTGGACTCCTCAATCAGAGTGTCGAAGGCTGTTTCCAGATCGACATCGGAGGCTGCCAATCTGACCTCTTCGACTTCGTAGCGAGTGATGATTTTCACAGCCGCGCCAGCATACAGATCATTGGGAAGCAGGTTGGACGACAGGGAGTGGGGCAGTTTGATCGCCAAGCCGCCGGTGAATACGTAGTCGCCTATAGCGTGCAGATAAGCTCGCGGTTCAAAAACTCCCTTGTCAGCTTTGAACTCCATGTTGGCGCTGCCGTAGGCACCTAAGGCGAAATGGGGAAAGGTCAGTCCCACCTGTGGGTAAGCACCAATGCCCATCCATTTGTCATCATAAGGGGCAAGACCGTCGAGCAGATTCTGTTGTGCCGCAAGAGTAGTGTCGATGAAGTTGTCGAAAACATCCTGGTTGTCGTTGTAGAAGTTGAACATGTTCAGGATATCTTTGCTAAAGCGCACTTGAATATTAACCAGGTCAAGATGAAAGCCGCTCTTGGCCAGCAACGCCGGGTTGTACATGAGAGCGCCAAAGTCGTTCATGGTAGTGAGGCCGGCACCACCCATACCCAAGGCTCGAACGTCGACGAAGTGCACATTGGGGGGCCTCGCGACAACGATTCCGGCCAACGCCAGCAGGCCCACACAGATCGTTATGAAAAGTCGTCTACAAAACATCACACGATCTCCTCATGATGCGTTCGCACTCTAAAACTCATAGGTGCCGTCGCTGTCCTCGTCGATCCAACCGTCACCGTCGTCATCGAGACCATTGACGATTTCTTCGTCTTTGACGCCATCACCGTCGTTATCAACATCTATCTCAATTTTATAGTATTGAGCCACATTGACAACTTCATTGAGAACAGCTTCCACTTCCTCTGGATCCAGGTCCAGCTCCCCTGACACAATGTCCATGATAATAGCTAGGGAGCTCTGAATGATGACGTCAATACTGTCGATTAGTGTATTAAAAGCTTGTATTACGTCCTCTGGAATCGGAGTAGGAGTGGCCACCTTGCCACCAGCCAGCTTGCCCGCGCCTTGGGCATACTCGATATAGTCATCCAGGTTGGCAATTGTAAAACCCTCGTTCTCGCCAAATTGTAAGTATTTGATATCCAGGTCAAAATCGAGGGAGTTGATAATCCCATCGAGGTTGGTATCCTGGAAAGTCAGAATCCCTTGAATGCCAGTAACCAGACCGAGGTCGAGGTCAATGTCCGTGCTGTCGAAACCCCCTGTGGTCTGGTTGTGGTAGATGGGAGAAAGGTCGACATAGACGGTTTTCACCGCCTGAAAAAGCCTACTTGCTTTTTCGTCAGACCAATCATTGCCCGCGAACGGGAGTAGCTCCCCATCGATGAAATCACTCTCAGACATGATTTTGCCGAGGTAAAGAGCATTGAATCCGGAGGCATGGATAGTGGCTTTGGCGTGATAATAGCGCGCATCGGAGTTGTTCGGATTTTCCTCCATCGCTTCGGCGAACTTCTCCACTGCTTTGTAGTATTCACCCTCACGCATGTACCGCTTGCCCTCATCAATCAACGACTCAGGGCTCTCTTTCGATGACCATCCGAAGATGTTGCAGCCGCCAATGGTCAGCACAACCATAAGCAGCGGGATTATATGAGTCAGTTTTAACTTCACGTTCTTTCCCTTTCTATATGCTTTCATACTGTGAATTTGTTGGCTTCAACTGAAGGCCTCTCCCAGGCAATGTCATCGAAGATATATCTCATCAGTTTCCAGCGTTCTAATGTCAGAAACATCCTGCAAAGTAGATACCCCATGCACCCGCCACATTTTAGCAATGCTCCAGACCTCCTGCGTTTAGTATCCTCCTACTCCTTATGCCGTTCCGCCTTGGCTTGCTCGATAATCTTCTGAGCGATTTCGTGAGGTACCTCCTCATAGCAAGAGAAATCCATCGAATAGACACCCTGCCCCTGGGTCATTGAACGCAAATCGACAGAATACTGGTAGAGCTCTGCCTGCGGGATCGCCGCTCGAATCCGCTGCTGTTTACCGATTGGATCCATACCGGCGATTTTGCCTCGTCTGGCCGAAAGATCGCCCATAACATCGCCGGTAAATTCATCGGGGACTATAATCTCTACATTATAAATCGGCTCCAGCAGGACCGGTTTGGCCTCCATGAAGCCCTCCTTGAAAGCCATCAAACCGGCAATCTTGAACGCCATGTCGGAGGAATCGACCTCATGGAATGAGCCATAATACAGCGCCACCTTCACATCAACCACCGGCGCCCCAGCCAGACCGCCGTGCTGCATCTGTTCCACAACCCCCTTTTGGACAGCCGGAATATACTTGTTGGGAATAACTCCGCCCTTGATGGCATCAATGAACTCAAAACCGGCTCCACGCGCATTCGGTTCAATCCTAAGATATACCTCGCCGTACTGACCTCGCCCGCCTGTCTGTTTCTTGTGTCGGTACTTCATTTCTGCTTTACCCCGCACTGTTTCCCGATAGGAGATTTTAGGCTTGACGAGATCGATTTCTACCCCATACCGCTTTTTCAGCTTCTCTGTAATAACCTCTATATGCGTCGATCCCTGCCCATAGAGGACAAGTTGCTTCATAGCCTGGTCGGCTGAAAGGCGGAAGGTGGGGTCTTCCTCGTTAAGTTTGTGCAGACCGATGGTAATTTTTTCTTCATCCCCTTTAGACTTGGGTTTTATGGCTATGTCCATGACCGGACTGGGAAATTCAACAGGGGGAATAGTTACTGATAAGCCGGAATCCGCTAAAGTGTTGCCAGTATGGGTGTCTCTTAGCTTGACCAGTACACCAATATCCCCGGCGGGTATTGAAGATAGATCATCCCGGTTTTTCCCATGGAAGGTGAAAATCTGCGTCAGGCGTTCGACGCTATTGGTCTGTTGGTTCCGCAATTCCATGCCGGGTCTTATTGTCCCGGAACGCGTTATGAGGAACGACACCTCGCCTAAGTGCCCCTCAGACGTTATCTTAAACACATAGCCCAATGGCTTCCCGTTGGCATCACAACTCACTTCGATACTGTCCTCGGTACCGTTCTTCTGAGCTATAATCGGCGGCATTTGGTTGGGAGCCGGAAGGTATTCGACTGCAAAATCAAGAAGCACCTTAACTCCAATGTTCTTCGTTGCGGAGCCAAATAACACGGGATAGACCTTACCGGACGCTATTCCTAAGCGCAGCCCCTTGAGAACATCATCTTCAGTCAAGGCACCTTCCTCCAAAAACTTCTCCAGAAGTTCATCATCAGCTTCAGCCGCAATCTCTACAAGTTTTTCACGCTCAGTTTGAGCAGCATCCTGCTCATCGGGGGGAATATCAATCTCCGTTCTATTATCATCGCTACTGTAGGTGTATGCCTTCATCTTGAGAAGGTCAATCAAACCTTTGAAACTTTCAGCTTCACCGAGGGGTATTTGTACAGCCACTACCCTCCGGCCAAAAGCGTTTTTGATCGATTCCAGAGCCGTTTGCCACTTAGCATTCTCCAGTTCCATTTTGTTGACAAAAAAGAAGCAAGCAGTCGGGAAGGTCGATATAGCATTCCACTGAAGCTGCGTGCCAATTTCCACGCCACTGGAAGCATTTATCACGACCCCAACAGCATCCGCCACTTTGAGACTGGTGAGCAGCTCGCCTACAAAGTCAGTGTGACCTGGACAATCCAGCAAATTGATTTTGGTATTCTGCCACTGGCAAGCCAACAGCTTTGAGGATATTGAGGTCTTTCTGGCAATTTCGCTCTCGGTGTAATCAAGGAGGGAAGTCCCGTCGTCAACACGTCCAATACGGTTGTTTAGTCCTGTACAATAGGCTATTGTGTCGGCAAGGCTTGTTTTGCCGCATCCCCTCTGCCCAGCAAGGCAGATATTACGTATTTTTTCAGTCGCAAAGGCTTTCACCAGACACCATCCAAACGCTTAAAGTTAAAGGTACAAAGGCCAATCTGTCAAAACTATTCCAGGAGCCTTAAACTTAGGGAAACTATCATACCAAAACATCCCCCCATTGTCAATCAGTTTCAACCTCGAAAACAAAATAGGTAATGTCAAGAATAGTGTGTAAAAAGGTGTATCCATGTAAGTCATGCCGCTTTTGCAGTTAGCCGTGCGATCTCCTTGATTCGCCGGTTATGGCGTTTCCATTTGGTGTTGAAGTAGTTGAAGATGGCATAGATGATACGGTCGCAGCTCTTGGAGTTCTGGAAGTAGCCCATCACCTTCAGCCGTCGTCTGACCT
>Ga0315543_1005169_pt1 | contig 10358 bp, 7 predicted proteins | sample SalMarSW160210MG_2_FD_203098 | JGI IMG/M metagenome (GOLD analysis project Ga0315543, IMG submission 203098) | Salt marsh sediment microbial communities from the Plum Island Ecosystem LTER, Massachusetts, United States - Salt Marsh Sediment SW1601-210 ...
ATTTGCGCTTATGTCATTTCGACCGAAGCCCCTGTTCTTGCTTTCGCAAGAAAGCACTGGGGCGTAGTGGAGAAATCTGTTCAAATAGATTTCTCGACTCGCCTACGGCTCGCTCGAAATGACACGAATAAGCGTATTAATTATTCACAATTGGTATAAACCCTAAATACCATTTTACCACTTTTGCCTTTGTAGCACAAAATAAAACTCTTCTGAAACTAAACTAAGCGTAATCTCGACTAAGATAAAATGGGAAAAATCTTGATATAAAGACCGTTGCTGGTAAACTCTCAGCGGCTGTTTGCAAATCCAAACGGAAAAACATAAGTTTAGGTTAGTATAAATCCTAAGAGTCAAACAGGGGACATTTTAACGAGGCAATAATAATGGCAGATTATTCAGTAAGCCCAACAGGTGAGAAATTCGCCATACCAACAGACGATGAGAACGCCGCCGAATTTGAACGAATTGAGACGCTTGTAAAAGCCGCCCATAGTGAGGGCAAAGAAATTGTAGTAGTGATGGGCGTTGGTTTTGTTGGTGCCGTAATGGCAGCTATTATTGCTGACACGACTGACAAAAAGGCCGGCAAACCAAGCAAATTCGCCATTGGTTGTCAGCGCCCAAGCACTCGCAGCTACTGGAAAATCCCTCTTCTGAACAAGGGACAATCTCCAGTCAAGGCGGAAGACCCGGAAGTTAAACCGATGATAAAACGTTGTGTTTTGGAGAAAAAAACGCTGGTGGCCACCTTCAACAGCGACTGTCTGAAGCTCGCGGATTGTGTCGTCGTAGATGTTCAGTGTGATTATACCAAGAAAGACCTTGGGAACATGCGTACTGGTCACGTTGAGATGGGCGCCCTCGAGGCAACAATAAAAACAATTGGAGAAAAGATACCCCCAAAATGCCTCACATTGATTGAAACCACAGTAGCGCCTGGCACAACAGAGTTTGTAGCTTGGCCGATCTTAAAGAGAGCCTTTGCCGGGCGGGGCATTGATTCTGAACCGCTGCTGGCGCACAGCTTCGAGCGCGTCATGCCTGGGAGACATTACGTCTCATCCATTCGCGACTTTTGGCGAGTGTGCTCAGGCTGCAACGAAGAAGCCAAGCAGCGTGTGGAGAAGTTTCTAAAAGAGGTTCTGAACACCGAAGAATTCCCGTTGACCGTGATGGACAGGCCCATCGAATCTGAAACTACGAAGATCGTCGAGAATTCCTTCCGCGCAACCATTTTGGCATTTCTTGATGAATGGAGTCTGTTCGCCGAGCGGAACGGCGTAGACTTAACTAAAGTCGTCAAAGCGATCAAAGTGCGACCCACACACAGCAACATAATATTCCCAGGTCCAGGCATTGGTGGATATTGCTTGCCAAAGGACGGCGGCTTGGGCTACTGGGCATACAAGCACATTCTCGGCTTTGAAGATAATATCTTCAAAATAACGCCGACGGCTATCGATATTAACGACACTCGTGGTCTCCATGTAGCTACTTTAACACGTGATGCACTTCGCAACATGGGTCGGCAGATAGCCGGCGCAAAGGTTCTGTTGTGTGGCGCCAGTTATCGCCAGGATGTCGGTGACACCCGCTATAGCGGCTCGGAAATTGTCGTCAGGAAGCTAACTGAAATGGGAGCTGAGATGCGGATTCACGATCCCTATGTGGAGCACTGGTACGAACTGGAGAAACAGGATGTGTATCCGGCACCTGGTCATTCGTGGGCGAGGTTCTTCCGCAACCAACAAAGCTTAGCCAACATCCAAGTGCAAAGTGAGCTGCCCGTCGCAATCAAGGATGTACAAGCTGTCGTGTTAGCTGTGCCGCACGAGCCCTATTTGGATCTGGACCCAGATCAGATTGCACAATGGGCTGGCAGACCACTTGCTGTCATTGACTGCTTCGGCATACTCAGTGATGATAAGATTCGCCGGTATTTCGAGCTTGGCTGCGAGGTCAAAGGCTTGGGACGAGGACATATTCAGAGAATAAAAGAACAAGTGCGAAAAGGCGTGAAGCGTATCTCGTGAAGCGTGAAGCGAATCACGAGATACAAAACGAGATACGAGATGCGAGATACGAGATGCGAAATTAAAAGCAAACGGATTGCGATCCTGTCACCTGTAGCCTGGCGAACACCGCCGAGAGCTTATGGCGCTTGGGAAACCGTGGCGAGCAATATCACCGAAGGACTTGTAGCTCGCGGCTGGAAAAACATAACACTGTTTGCCACTAAAGATTCAATCACAAAAGCAAAACTTGTTAGTTTTATTAATAAAGGTTACGAAGAGGACAAAACTCAAATTCCTCTTGTCTCGACCTGTTTGCACATCTCTAAGGTGCTTGAACGTGTAGATGAGTTTGACCTTATCCATAACAACTTCGATTATCTGCCGCTGACATATCTGCCGTTTATAAAAACGCCGATGCTGACTACCATTCATGGCTTTTCCGACCCCGATATTCTGCGGGTTTACCGTGATCACAAAGACACTTATTATGTCTCCATCAGCGATGCGGATAGAGACAAAGAGCTACCATACCTCGCGACCGTTTACAACGGTATAGACCTTTCTAACCTCACCTTTAGAGAAACACCTGGAGACAAACTTATCCATTACGGACGAATACACAACGACAAGGGAACACATCTGGCAATAGAACTGGCAAAGAAATGCGGCATGGATTTGATAATAGCGGGCATAATTCAGGACCAAAACTACTTCGACACTCTGCTCAAGCCCCATCTGAACAATTCCTCGATTCAATACATTGGTCCCGTTAATCCGATCCAGCGTGATGCACTGCTGAAAGAAGCCTACGCGGTTATTCATCTTAATCTGATTCCCGAACGATTCGGCTTAGTGATGGCCGAGTCAATGGCTGCCGGCGTGCCTGTAATCGCAATGGATTTAGGCTCATGTCGCGAAGTCATCGCAGATGGACAAACCGGCTATTTAGTCAATAATGTCGATGAAGCGGTGGAGGCCATAGGCAAAATCGGCCGCATAGACCGTAAGAAGTGCCGACAGCGAGTGGAAGAGAACTTTACCATCGATAAGATGGTAGATGGATACGAAAAGGTGTACGAGGAAATATTTCGCAGAGAAGGAAAGTACTGAAATACATGAATTGAAACAACCAAGATAATTAATTCTCCGTACGATAACCTCCGATTCAAGAATCGGGGGCTAAAAAAGAAAAATAAAAATGATTGGATGTATGTTGACATGGACAACCTATGGAAGCTGGCTTCAGGGAGACGAAAGAGGCTGGGTCAAAAACTGAAGAATATTACAACCTGATAACAAGTTATATTTGACGAATAAACAAAAACTAAAAAGAACACCTGTCAAATTAAAAGAATCGCAAAAAAGATTAGTAAAAGAGATTATTCTCGCCGAATCAAAAAGGATAAATCAGAAAATATGCGCCTTTACTATCTGCAGTGATCATATTCATATAGTTGCCGAATCCTGTTCAGAATCAATATCGCAAATAGTACAAAGATACAAACGTGTAAGCACATATGCCTTGCAAAAAAATGGATTTAACAGCAAAGTATTGACTAAAGGTTATGACAAAAGATATTGTTTCAGCATAAAAGATTTGAAAATCAGGATAAATTATGTTTTAAGACACGATTAAAGTAAATTTAGCCCCAGATTCTTGAATCTGGGGTTGCTTAGAAAAAAGACAAATGAGGAAAGAAATTGTAAAAAGATACACACACAATCCCATCCTGACAAAGGAAGATATACCCTATCCCGTCGAGACGGTTCACAACGCTGGCGTCACGAAATTCAACGGCCGATACATAATGTTGTTCCGCTCACACCTCGCCACAGGCCGATCAATAATAGGCCTTGCGGAAAGTGAAGATGGCTTTCGCTTCAAGGCTCGACCCGAGCCTTTTATATTGCCGAGCAAAGAGCCGGTATTCTGCGAGTACGAAGAGTTCGGCGTCGAAGACCCACGCATTACTTTTCTTGAAGGCACAAACTATATAACGTATAGCGCTTATTCGAGGCATGGCGTGCGCATCGGACTCGCTAAAACTACAGATTTCAAATCTATCGAAAGAGTCGCACTCATAACTGAAGCCGATTATAGAAATGTCTTATTGTTTCCTGAGAAAATCGATGGCAGGTACGTAAGACTCGACAGGCCGCATTCGGAGATTAGTCCCTGGTCGATCTGGATAAGCTATTCACCCGACCTGCGCCACTGGGGCGATTCACGTGTCGTGATAAAACCCGTACAGTACCATTGGGACCAGATGAAAATCGGACCCGGCGCTCCGCCGATTCGCACCGACAAAGGCTGGCTGAACATTTACCACGGTGCTTTTCCCACGATGGATGGACATGTATATCGGCTCGGCGTTGCGTTGCACAAACTCAATGACCCTGCTGTAGTTCTCGGCGTGGCCGACCAATGGATATTACAACCTGAAGACCCATGGGAACGTGTTGGTTATGTGCATAATGTTGTCTTTACCTGTGGGGCTGTTCCTGAAGAGGATGGAACCTTGAAACTCTATTGGGGCGGAGCCGACACCGTCATGTGCACCGGCACAGCGGTCATTGATGAACTTGTGGACCTTTGCCTGACAAACTCCCGCCCTGCGATGTAATTATTTCATATAGCAGATTTTGAATAAAATCATTCGTGATATATTTCCTGATTTAATTATCGATACGCTAAGTTTCCACGTGCCCCACACGTTCCACTCCAGCAACTTATAAATAACCTTACCTCAAATCTTTGGCCACATTCGAGTTGTATCAATATCGTCACCAAGAATAAAGAAGATATCGCCCTCTCTTAAGTTGGCTCCCGATTTGTAGTCATCTGATTTATAGGGCAAAATATTGTATAGTCGCGTCCAAAAATCGCATAGCTGACTTACCGATCTTTCTACGAAAGCCAGTAAATCAAAACTCATAACGTTGGACTCTGACATGTAGCGCAATAGTGCTTTGGTTTGCCACGGGCCATTATTTGTTTGGTCACGAGTTGTTTCGATAGAGCTAGAATGGTGGTTTAATATGTCCCGATAGCCTTTTTTGCCGTGGCCATCTCTATTCATCCCACGTATATCTCTGAACCAATAAGTATTCTCGATTATCACTTCCTTTAATTGACCAATATCACAAAGAAGCCCAGCTTTAACTAATTTATTTTCATCAAGCATTGCCAGATTAATTAATTTTTTGAATTCTCTTGGTGAAGATTCAAATTTATCGAATAGCACATATCTAACCGAGCGACAAAAATCGTCAGCCAATCTACGCAAATACATAATAGAAGTATCTACATAAACCTTTATCAATCCAAGTAAATAGTACTCTCTATTTTTTGAATTACTGTTTCCAGTAATTGGATCCAATGAAGAAATATGCCTCATTGCGACTGCCAGTTCCCGCAAGATTATTGATAGATTTTCAAGCGTTCTAAATAATGAAATGACATCTTCCCAGTTTTTATTTGTAATTTTTGAGAGGCCGAGTTCAGTTCTGACTTTATTGGAATTAGCTAATACCCTCATTATTGGCAGCCAAATTAGGCAAATGCCCTCTGAGTTTGTGGCCCAACCATGTTTAGGAAATCTTCCTCTTTTCTCTTTGTCTTTGAAATCCAGTTTCATGATTGGTGAAGAAATTTGCTTAATTATGGATTATATAGTTTCCGCATAAGAACCTTTTATGCTTTATAAGCCCAAATTTATAATGGGACAGCTACGAATTAAGCTACTTTTATCTTCTGTCCATAAGCAAGATAGTGCGCTCATGCTTTTCCGGTGATAGTGATTCTTTTAACAGCCGACGAATCTCTCGCATTGGTGTTCGCTGCGTCGTGTGTACAATTATGATGTGCTTATTGTCAAGCTTATCGAGCAGACTGGTGAACTCGGTGATGTGCATGTGTTTGCCAGCTTCCGCCCTGTCGGTATGCTGGTCCTCATAAAAAGTGCACTCCACAATCAAGATCTTACTTTCAACTATGTATTTCAATTGCGAGAAATCAACGTATTGCGTATCACCAACGTAAGTGACGATTGGTATCTCAAGCGGGCAATCAATTTCCACACCCTTCTTTTTTAGCTCAACAATTTGCTGCCCGGTAAGCTTGGCATATTCGGTCTTCAGCTTTTTTCGCTTTTCGATAATGCAATACCCGACGGAGCCAATGCTATGCTTTGTAGGAAACGCCCTGGCAAACAAATTCGGCTTTATCTGATATTCATCGCCCGGCTTGACACCAACCACCTTACCCGGCACCTCATTGCCATCAAGGCGACCCCAGGCATTAATTATTTCCCGAATCGGTCTTAAGAGATTGTGAGGAACCAATATCGTTCCCGGTGACATGCCGCAAAAATTACGCTGCGATAGATAGTACGCAAATCCTGCAGCGTGGTCCATGTGGCCATGAGTGAGCAGAACATGGTTAATTGAAATAATCTGGTCCGGTGCCTTACCGATATCGAAGCAGACGTCCAACTGCGGCATTGCAACCACAGTTTCCTCGCCTGCGACTGAATAGCCGATTATTTCCAACTCGTCTATCTTAATATATGCTAAGTTATGACTGGGCATAAGTAGCAAAAGTTTATAAGTAAAAGAGCAAAACTGTGGTCCGCAATAGGCGGATTACGCTTTGCACTTGCTTTATAGAAAAGACCAGATGTCATTTCGACCAAAGCCCCCGTGTCTTCTGTCGAAGACAGAAACGGGGGCGAAGTGGAGAAATCTACTAATAGCAGATTTCTGACTCACCTTCGGTTCGCTCGAAAATGACAAGATACCCAGTTTTCTAGGGCATTTTGCGTTTTAAGTTCTTCGTTTTCTCAATAGTAGAAAGGCAATGCGGTTATGTCAATTTGTTTTTGACATAATGCCTTGCCGTATGCATACTTATTGTCGGTAATTGTATTTGCTATAGCCAAGCTTGGCGCTGTTGTTAGCTATTGGGGAGGTTATCTCTGTGTCTCAGCAGCGAAACTATAGAGCAGAAGCCTTTTCACGCTTTAGACGCGTCCTCTGGACAATCCTCGGCCTTGGCTGCGCAATAGCTGCAATAATTATTGTCGCCACTCTATTGATAATTCCTCACATTGCACGTCTAAAAGCAGAAACAAAACTGTCCAAGCTCTTTGGCGGACAGGTCAGAATTGAACGTGTCGAACTAAATTACTCCGGGCCGATCGTCCTGAAAGGCATAAAATTATTTAACAGAGCCGGGCAGGCATGGTTAGATGCCGAGCTGATAACTGCGAAACTGGCAAACTGGCCGAGTCTAAAGCCCTCTGTAAAGGAAATCGTAGTTAACAACCTAAATGTTCGCATAAGTTCCACAGACGTTAATTCGATACTGCCAACCGTACGGCTTCCAAAACCTTCAGCAGGCACAAAACGTAAGCTCAATCTGAATAAACTGACTGTTAAGGGACTAACTATCAGTTTAGGTAACGAACAAGTGTCAGAGCCCGTATATGACGACCTCTTCTTTTCCGCGGTAAGGAAAGACGGTTCTTACGAAGTATCCGTCGGTAGGCCTGCGTCCGAGACATCGGAATTCTTGGTCGCGAAAGGTATATTCAATGTAGAGAACTCCGAGGCCGAGCTATCCATCCAAATCAAACACAAAGTCATCGAGCCGGAGATGCGCTTCGCATTGGCTTTGCTGAAAGCCCCCGAATCAATCCGTGCACATGGTGACCTGAACGCCGATTTGACCATAAACGGCTTTCTGAAGGAGCCGACAAGCCTACTACCAAAAGGCAAGGCGGAACTTACTAACTGGACTGTGGCCATCAATGAAAACCTGCTAACAGAAGACCTTACTACAACGCTCGAACTGAGCGATGGCCAAATCGACATTAACGATCTCACCGCTACCCTCTGCAAAGGAAAAGTCGACGGGGCGTTCTACTACACAACGAAGTGGAACGAACCTGTTGAATACAGCGGTCAGGTGTTTGCTCAGACTATCAACTTGCCGGCATTGTCTTCGATAATAGCCAGTAAGAAGAAAGCAACAAAAGGTACCATGACGCTCAGCTACAGATTCAGTGGAACCGGCAGAGAACTTCAGAACATTCAGGGTGATGGAGTAATGCTTCTTGATGACGCCGATACGAGCATCCTGCCCGTAATCCCGGATATATTTCGCGCTGTGGGCCTTTCAAACTTCGATCCAGCCACCCTATCTGACTTCGAAGCGACATTTACGAATAAAGGGCCGACACTAACGATAAAAAGCGCTCATATTGCCAATCGACTTGCTGCGATAGAGGCTGAGCCCGGTGGAACAATCAACTTGCAAACCGAACAAATAGACGTACGTGTTATGGCGGTGCCGTTAAATCAACTTGAAACACTGTTGAAGCGCACGCCAGGCGTTGATGTTCTCACTAATCTGAAGGGCCGACTCATTCGCCTGCACATAAGGGGACAATGGTCACAACCCCCTAACAAACTCATTGCGAAAGAACCGGTCAAAGACATTGCAGATGCTACAGTAGGGTTTCTTCAGGATGTCGTCAGAAACGGTGGACAATTCGGCCAGAATATGCTTAGCAAATTCGGCGCATTGTTCAAAACAAAAACAAATAACAAAAAGAATAAGAACAATAAGAAGTAATCCAATATATAGGATGTTCTATGCCTGACAAACGCGCTCACCGAGGTCAACACCCAGCGGATGCAAAACTGTTTGCTCCCAAGATGATCGAGAAGTTGCGTCCTGCGTTGGCCGATTTCTCCTTGCTGCTGACAAAAGGCTACGCGGAAAAGAGTGCCTTGAAGTTAGTCGGCGATAGATTTGCACTTACAGAAAGACAGAGACTAGCTGTTATGCGTAGCGCATGCTCAGACCAGCAACTAACATCACGAAAGAAACGACAGGTGCCCATCGTGGATCTTCTCGGCAGGACAATCGCTGTTGATGGCTATAATCTTTTGATAACAATTGAAGCTGCGATGAGCGGCGGCATAGTCTTCAAAGGCCGAGATGGCTGTTATCGAGACCTCGCAAGCATACATGGAACATACCGCAAAGTCACCGAAACGATTCCAGCAATTGAACTAATAGGCAAATATCTCAGCGATATTGGTATAGCTAGCGCTCTGTGGTTGTTGGACAGTCCTGTCTCAAATAGCGGTAGATTGAAAACACTAATTGGCCAACTTACTGAAGAAAATAATTGGAACTGGGAGGTGCAACTATCACTAAGTCCCGACGCGGAGTTAAAAAAAAGCAATCTGATTGTAGCCAGCAGTGACAGTGTCGTGCTTGATAGCTGCAAGAACTGGATTAACCTCGCCGCGGAGATCGTCACACAGAAACTCCCCTCCGCAACAATCATCAACCTATCCAGTGACTCTGTGTAAGAGCGTTTTAGGCAATAAGTTCCTTGAGATAGATGTAGAATGCGATACGTATTTTGCAAATGGAACATGGAAACCAAGATAACTTCCGGCCGATATCACCGTTTACTCCACGTGCAAGTACAGCACAATAGTTATTGATAATAGCTTCTGCTTGTTGTGGTGTCATAAGCAATACCGCCTAACGCCCTAAATCAGCGGCGGTTGTAAGCCGTCCACTACATCTGTTTGTTAGGTGTCCATTTTTAGCAATGATTTCCGAAAGATATCCTTCATTAATGCTCCATCTTTGCTATGATGAAAATCTCTTAATATTACTGGTAGTGGTGTGTCAGGAAGTAGATAAAAATCCCTCAAGAAATCTGGGACTGGACGATCATCAACTTTAATGTATGCCACAAACCCAGTTAAGTAGAAGCGAAAATAGTTAATACCATTTAATTTTTCAGGATGTGGATCCATGATGACCGTGATATTGGGGTCACTAAACTTCGCCAATGTTACAGCAAATGTTTGAGGAGGACCTGGATCGTCAGCTAAAATCATATCCTTGAGATTTTGCTCAAATGGTCCAACAGAAATACGATGATAAAAAATATTCTTTGAAATAGAAGCACGCCAAAGCAAAGAGATGAAGAATAGTTTGAATAACTTATAATCAAAATCAGTGATATTGTAGGCTATCTTTTGTCCATTCCAAGAAATGGCGATCTCTTCTGAAAAGTTCTGGATTAATACCTTATGTGCATGGTTTTCCCAAGGCGAGAATATACCATCGCAATCAGCACATAATATTTCTTTATCATAAATTCCTTTAGGGATTCGTTGGGTGTAAACACCCTTACTGTTAGGCACTCTAACAAAACCTAAAGATTGAGTAGTGGTTTGTCCGATGCAACATCTGGTACGAAAGCTATAACCTGATATCATGGAGGACATTACTATGGCTAAGCCACT
>Ga0315543_1005170_pt1 | contig 10356 bp, 7 predicted proteins | sample SalMarSW160210MG_2_FD_203098 | JGI IMG/M metagenome (GOLD analysis project Ga0315543, IMG submission 203098) | Salt marsh sediment microbial communities from the Plum Island Ecosystem LTER, Massachusetts, United States - Salt Marsh Sediment SW1601-210 ...
CGGGCTTATTGAAGCCATGGAGACCTACGGTTTAAAAGAAGGCCTGTTGCTCACCTATGATGAAGAGGATATTATAAAGGTCGATAACAGGACTCTCAGGATCTTGCCTGTCTGGAAATTGATACTGGGTTAGGGGTCTTAGTTTCGTGTTCCGGGTCAATTAGTTTACGGCCAAGTGCGTAGAGCTAAGAGCAGAGAGCAAAACCGGGAAGTGTGCTTCGCCCCCGTAAAGCACAATTTGCACGACTTGCATGACATCCAGCACAACATTAATAGGTAAAGCTTCTGTTGCTGTAATGCAAGCCTAATAGTTGACGTAATGATTATAAGTTGTTCTTAATCCGGAATTCAGATCGATCTTGTGAGCGTAACCTAATTTCCGTAATGCAGATATATCAGTAGTTTTACGCATTGTACCATCCGGTTTCGACAAATCAAAAATGACCTCACCCCTGAAACCGGTTAATTCCCTGATCTTTTCTGCGAGGTCCTTTATAGAAATTTCTTCTCCGGTCCCAATATTTATGAAATGAGGAGAGTGATGGCTTGTGGTTTGAACATTAGAATTATGCAGACTTATGATATCCTGAACATCAATCTTTTCCATTACAAAAACACAGGCTTCTGCCATATCGCGGGAGTTCATAAATTCCCTGAGTGGTGAACCGGTTCCCCAGATAGTGACTGTTACCAAATTTTTTCCACCAGGGGAATTATTAATAATCCTGATACCATATTTATCAAGTATTGATATTATACTTTTTTCTTCAGCACTTCCATCAATCTTTTCAATAGGATTTTTGTTTAAATCTTTTCTGATTGCTGACCAATTTTCTTTCTCAAGACATTTCCCAAGATGAAACTTCCGGAGTAATGCAGGAAGTACATGCGACTTCTCCAGGTCATAATTATCTCCTATGCCATAGAGATTTGTGGGCATTACAGCAATGAAATTAGTACCGTACTGAATATTAAACGATTCACACATCTTAAGGCCTGCAATTTTAGCTATTGCATATGGTTCGTTTGTGTATTCGAGTTCGGAAGTGAGAAGATAATCTTCCTTAAGGGGCTGAGGCGCATTCTTAGGGTAAATGCAGGTTGATCCAAGAAAAATAAGCTTTTTTACTCTGAATTTCCAGGACGATTGGATAACATTACTCTGGATCATTATATTGGTATAAAGGAAGTCGGCCCTCAGGGTATTATTTGCTAAAATACCGCCTACTTTTGCGGCTGCGAGGAATACATATTCAGGCCGTTCTGCAGCAAAAAAAACATCAACTGTTTTCTGATCTGTAAGATCGAGCTCCTCTATAGTCCTTAAGACAAGATTATTATAATTATGTTCCTTTAATATTCCGGTTATTGCCGATCCTACAAGCCCGGTATGTCCGGCGACATAGATTTTAGAATCTCTTTGCACAACAGTTAAGTTTATTCAAAATAGTTTAATGTTTTAAAACCTCCGTTTTTAATATGGTTTTCTTTTTTCATAAGGTGGAGATCTGAAGATACCATTTCATTAATAAGACCATCCAGGTCATATTCCGGGACCCAACCTAATTTCTCCCGTGCTTTTGTGGCATCACCAATAAGCTGATCAACCTCTGTTGGACGAAAATAGCCTTTATCCACCCTGACCATGACAGGATTTGACAGGATCCGCTTCTTTATATTTGCAAGATATTCTTTTCCTGCTTTTTCAATGAATAGGGAATCATCAATATTAACAATACTTCCTTTTTCATTTTCTTTTGATCCTGTGAATAGGAGATCCATTCCTGCCGAGCTGAATGTTTTTCTGATAAATTCACGAACCTCAGCCGTGATACCGGTAGCAATGACATAATCATCAGGTTTATCCTGCTGAAGGATGAGGTACATTGCTTTTATATAATCCTTTGCATGTCCCCAGTCACGTCTCGAAGAAAGATTTCCAATGAATAGTGTCTCCTGCATTCCAAGCGCAATTTTTGCCATTGCCCTGGTAATTTTTCTTGTTACGAATGTCTCGCCGCGGATCGGTGATTCATGATTAAACAATATTCCGTTGCTTGCATGCAACCCATACGCTTCGCGGTAATTTACAGTTATCCAGTATGCATAAAGCTTGGCAACACCATATGGACTTCTGGGATAAAAGGGTGTTTTTTCTGTCTGTGGAACTTCCTGCGCCAATCCATATAATTCACTGGAGGAAGCCTGATAAATTTTTGTCTTCCTGATCATATCCAGAAGTCTGACCGCCTCAAGAATCCTTAAAGTACCCAGACCATCGGCGTTGGCTGTATATTCAGGTGTATCAAAGCTGACCTTCACATGGCTCATAGCTGCAAGGTTATAGATCTCATCAGGCGAAACATCATGAATGATCTTTGTAAGATTCATGGAATCGGTCATATCACCATAATGAAGAATGAAATTCCTCTTTTCGGTATGCGGATCCTGATACATGTGATCAATCCGTTCCGTATTAAAAAGGGAACTCCGCCTTTTGATACCATGAACAATATATCCCTTTTTCAGAAGGAATTCTGCCAGGTACGCTCCATCCTGACCTGTAACACCTGTTATTAATGCAATCTTTCCCATTGTTTTTCTTTTACCTGGCATTATGATGTAATATTTAACTGATTGACAAATTTAGTAATAATGTGGAATGGTGCAACGGAAAGACGGTGCGACGATATAACGGTACGACGGTCTGTAAGTATTAAGGCTCAATGGAACACTCCTCCTTCGCCAAGGTTACGGAGGACAAAGGGCACAACGGCATTATGAAATTTTCCGGATTTACGATTACCCGAACGGACTGTCTCCGAAAGGACACTGAAACGGCTAAGGGCGTAGAGCCAAAAGCATTGGGCAGAGCGTATATGAAAAAAACGAAAATAATTTATTATATTGCAGGTTGTTGACTGCATTGTGCTAACAGGAATTCGAAATTCCATATTTCCCACCTTTGTCCAGAATATTCGAGACTTCGGCGGGCAGGCAAATTCCAGATTCCAAATTAATTGAAATTGGGTTCTGTCCCGATAAATCGGGATCTTCGCTTCGCTTCGAGGTTCTGGCCCTGTTAAATATTGCCCGTGCGTGGGCTTTGCGCTATTTCACAGGGCTGGGTCCTGGGTGCTGGGTTTACCGGGCTCGCACCGACGATGAAAATTATGTAGTTTATAATTTAAAAATATCACTATAAGTAGCCAAAACTGGTATTATTTTCTTATATTTGGCTGGTTATACAGAGTCACTATGAGATTGATTGGAAGGCAAAATGAAATTGAGGTACTAAAGAGGGCTTATGAAAGTAATCGACCGGAATTAATCACAGTATACGGGCGAAGAAGAATCGGGAAGACTTTTTTAATAAGGAATGTTTTTAAAGGGAAAATTGTATTTGAGATCACAGGTATTAATAAAGTCACATTAAATAAACAGCTTCTTAATTTTTATTTAACCCTTTCTGAAAAACAAAGAAATATCAGAAAACCCAAAAACTGGATTGAAGCATTTGATATTTTTAAGCAATATCTTGACAAATTAAATTCGAAGAACAAGAAAGTCATTTTCTTTGATGAATTTCCCTGGATGGATACAAAAAAATCTGATTTTCTTCCGGCATTCGAACATTTCTGGAATAGTTATGCAAACAAAAGGAATGATCTTCTGGTTATTATTTGCGGATCATCCTCCTCATATATAATTAAAAGGATAATAAGAAGCAAAGGCGGTTTGCATAACAGATTAACCGGGAAGATACGGTTATTACCTTTTAACCTCTGTGAAGCAGAAAAACTACTCAAACAAGACAGAGTTAGATTATCACGCGTTGACATTATCCGGCTTTATATGATCTTAGGTGGGATTCCTTATTACCTTGAAAAAATTTTACAGGGTGAAAGTCTGCAACAGACTGTTGACAGACTTTGTTTTCAAAAAGACGGATTCCTGAGAACAGAATTCAGAGATGTATTTGAAGCGCTTTTTGAGAGACATGATAATCATGAATCAATTATCAGGACACTTACCTCTGTAAGAAAAGGCATCACCAGAGATGAAATAATTCACCGCAGTAAGACAGGCTCAGGAGGAACAGTTTCAAAAACGCTTGAAGAATTAGAGGAATCCGGATTTATTGAAAAATATATGCCTTATCAGGGCCGTAAAAGGGCATTGTATCGTTTAACAGATGAATATTCAATGTTTTACCTGAAATATATAGAGAAATCAAAGCCTTCATCATCCGGTACCTGGAATAAAATATCCGGTCAGCAATCTTTTAAGATATGGCTTGGTTTTAGTTTTGAGACTTTATGTATTAAACATATCGAACAGATAAAGGAAGGATTGAAAATATCCGGAATTAATTCGACAATTGGTAGTTGGCTCAGTAAAAGTAAAGAAGAAGGAGCACAAATAGATCTCCTGATTGACAGGGATGACAATGTTATCAATATATGTGAAATTAAATTTTATGGAACTCGATACAGTATAGATAAAAAATATTCTGAAGATATTCTGAGAAAAATAGATTTATTCACAAGGGAAACCAGAACCAGGAAGAATATTTTTATAACTTTTATTACCTCAAACGGATTAAATCAGAATAAATACAGCCGTCAGATTGTTCAAAACGAACTCATAGCAGATCATCTTTTTATTGATTTATAAATAGCCAAAACCAGGTCCTGGGTCCTGGTTGCTGGGTCCTGGTGTTGTTTGTTCAAAGTTCAAAGGTTAAGGTTCAAGGAAATTAAAATAATCCGCAATATAACAAAAGACCTCCCAGCCCCTCCCGTCTTTCGGCCGGGACAGGCTCTGAAGGAGGGCTAATTTCTTAACTAAAGTATGTATTGTAATTGTTAATGGCTCGCGGCACGCGGTGCGAGGTACGCGGCTCGAGGCACGTGCACCGCATGCCCCGAGCCGCACACCGCGTACAATAAAAAAAAGTGCCCTTAAGGCACTCATATAAAATTAAGTCTTCTGCTCTATCCGAAGGGTGAATCCCCGAACGGACTCTGAAACGGCTCATCAGCTCCTTTGCGGCCGCCGCTCCTGGGATCAGGATTAGGAGGTGTTGTGGTCATCATAACAAGCGAAATGGAGTTATCCAGGATCACTCTGGTAACAAGGGGCTTTGTGTATGATCTCTTGGATGATATTTTCCGGTCTATATTCTTCAAATGCAAAGAGATATTTCAGAATTACAAATGTATCTATTTTAATAAAAGTAACAAATATTCTAAACGGCTCACGGCTTACGACCCACGACTCACGACGAACGGGAAATTCTTTTTTCTTCCTTGCGTCGTGCGTCCTGCGTCGTGTGCCCTTTTTAACGAATCACCACTTTCCCCACATATCGCTTTATCCCAGACTTTATCTCAACCATATATAATCCCTTAGCATTTGGTGCCCTGATCTGTGTTAATGAATTTCGGCTGAACTCTGTTCCTGCAAGATTAGTTATAGTTTTGCCTGCCATATCCAATACACGTACAGAACCGTATTTACCTTCCCAATCACCAGAAAGTGTCTGGATATTTATAAGATCAAATCCATAAAACAAATTAAAATCACTCTTTATTATCAAGGATGGCTCAACTACTGTGGCGACATTACTGACTTTAAGAACGAACCTGTCTGATAACAATCCTTCAGGAGAGTAAAATATCAGATCAGGATTTGTTTTCAGATCAGCAATATAACCTGTTGAATTATCAGTGAGTATAACATTATAATCCTCAAGTCCCTGGAGTTGCATTGCGGATATCTTGTGGTTACCATCTGAAACAACATTCACAACAACCGGTATTTCCACAACTGTTTCAGGGAAAGGAAGTCCGTTGATAGCATAATCTGTCCCGTCAAGTGAGGTATGTATGGTTGTTTTAGTTGAAGAAAGGAACATTTTGATGGCATCGAAGTCATTGTCAAGGTATGATTTGGCAAATTCATCAAATCTCACTACAGTTTCGTCATTGGAAATAGTATCTTCGGTAACAGATAATCTGACAAGAGGTATCAATGTTTTACCTTTGTATCTGGCATGGATATCATTGTGTGTTCTTGCCTCTGCCGGCAGTGTGAGAGATGTACCGCCTACGGCTGTCGTATGTACAAAGAATCCCTGCATGGGAGGAATAATTCCTGTTACATCGGAAGGTATTCCAACGCCGCTGATATATGAGCATTGTGAATTATTCCTGGTAAAATATAATCCTTTGCTTGTACTTGCGGGATAAGAATGATAAACACCATCTGCAATATCATCCCAATCCAGGCCTGAAGAGAATGGATTGCCCAACAAATTGAAACCTGACATTGAAGCATCAATTCCTGAATATCCTAAAGTCGGGGATACATCTGATGTGTTCAATGTTCCTGAAAGGGCATAAGTTTTACTGGTAGTGTAATAGTAATTATAACCCTTTCCCGGGTCAAGAGTACTGAATCCGTTGCTTCCGGATAATGAGCCTGAATAATAAGACCATGTATCATAAGCTATCCATCCTCTCAACAAATCATAGGGAGAATCACTTACAGGAAGGCTTTCAACATATTGGGCAAGGTTATTTGTTGTACCAGTGAATACCGATGTTGCTAACGAAGATACAGGAGAGGAGATATAATGCCATTTGTAGTCAGGAGAACTACCGCCGGTCAAATATAATTCTATTTCCTCGTTGCCACTGTCGGAATAAGTAGATACAATGAGCGAAGCAATACTATCAGCATCAGATTCAAGTCTTAATGTGCCTGAGTTTGAAAGAGTTGCAAAAGTTGCTTTACCTCCAGGTTCAAGCACCATATATTTACCGGATGAAATTGTTGTAGTCCCTGAGATATCAGGGGCAACGGAAGAGCCTGCAAGCTTTGGAATAACCACATCGCCCGTAGTTCCGGAATAGCCCGGGTAATACCCTTCCTCCCAGTTTGAACCCGATAACCATGATGTATGGGCGGGTGCATTTGAAAGCCAGCGGCTATACTGGATTTCGTACGCTCCCATATCATACATTCCGATACGCGGATTTCCATCGTAATCATTTGGAACAGTTGGACTGGGCGTTGTACCGGCATCTCGGCAGGGCGAGATAAATAGTAACGATAAATCTCCTCCTGCAGGATTAGTAAAATGATCGCCCGCTACTCCGGTGATAACTATAGAATATGTGGCTGAAGAAGGCTTTGCTGTTTGAAATGCACAATACGAAATAGCAGGAGATGTACCGTAATAAGCAACCTGATCATCGGACCCCCAGAAAATAGAGTTAGTAATTACTGATCCTGAAGAGTTATAAGAGTAAATTGCATCTCCGGTATATGCAGGTTTTGTAGTGTTCAAATAAAATGTATTATTAATAATCTTTGAGGTATTACTATACGTCCAGATAGCGCCACCCGAATAAATGGAAGATCCTGATCCATCACAAGTGTTTTGATTAAAAATGCAATTTTCAACAACTGAGGTTGTCCCGTTCCTTAGTAGTAATGCCCCGGCAGCAATGAGTGCATTATTAGAAAGGAAAACGCAGTTTTTTATAGAGGCATTCATATATGAATTTACACCTACAGCACCTCCGTAGCTGGATTTATTATTATTAAAACTACAGTTCTCAATTGTGACATTTCTGGCATTAACCTGAATGCCACCTCCGCCGTTGTCAGGATTCTGACCTGATGTAACCGCATAACCATATTCGATATGACAATATTTGAATGAACCGGTACCACTGATTGGCGTAGATGTTCCGGGAGTTTCGAAAGAAATATGTCCCCTGTGACTATTTCCAGAAGCTTTTGTAAAAGTAATCCAGTTTGAACTATTTCCATCAGCAGTTAATATACCCGATCCTGTAATAATAAGATCTGATGTCAGTTGAGTAAAAATCACGGTAATACCCGGCTCAATAGTAAGGTGTCCGTCAGTTGTTATTGTAAGATCTGGTGTAGTTGAATTTCCTATATAAACTGTATTACCGGAAAATTCTCCATTTGACCATGTTTCTGCACTGCTTAGTGTACCTCTGAATGGATTGGATGAACTGCCGTCACCATCCATTGATTTGATCAAAGGGCTAGTCAGTATAAATAATACAATAACACTCAGTATCTTTTTCATAATACCGTTTATTTCTCAGTATGACTGTAAAATATCCCGGTAAGTTGCATGGCGGGATCGCTAATCAGTCTGACTACAAATATAATATTTATTAACAAACGATTAGGGGGAATGTTGCATTATTGACGAATAGGGTGATAATTATGACCGGCGGTCAATTGAAAAAGGTTGAAACGTTGAAAAGTTGAAACGTTGAACCGAAGAAATCTTATCTTTTCAACCCTTCAACCTTTCAACATCTCTTGTACGCATCAGTTTGTCCATAATTGTTGAAATGTTGAAATGTTGAAATGTTGAACCAAAGAAATCTATACCCTTCAACTCATTTTGATTTGGCAATAGAGTTGCACAACCCATTTATCATCATAGAAATTGTATGGATTTCTTCCCTTAATTCAGATAGAATTTTTTCATCCAGATATTCCAGGTCATTACTGATAATTAACTGGTTGAGTGTCTCCATAAGACTTGAAAATGCCATATTGTAAAAATGTATTTGATCTTTTCTGGATTTTCTGGATGAACCTTCGGCTATGTTGGAACAAACGGATATGACAGCTCTTCGTAATTGACCAACAATACCAAATTTTTCTGAATCCGGGAAGTTAGTGGTCATATTATAGACCATTTTAGTCAAGAGTCTGGATTTCTTCCAAACATCTAGTCTTTCAAAACTGAATGTGTACATAGGAATAAGATTTAATTAAATGCAACGATGACAGGATAAAGATAGTTGAAACGTTGAAAAGTTGAAACGTTGAACCGAAGAAATCTTATCTTTTCAACCCTTCAACCTTTCAACCCTTCAACATCTCTTGCACGCATCAGTTTGTCCATAATTGTTGAAATGTTGAAAAGTTTAAATGTTGATTAAATATGTTTAAGACGGCATCTTTTCAACTCTTCAACCTTTCAACTCTTCAACCTTTCAACTCTTCAACCTTTCAACTCTTCAACTTCTTTCAATACTATGCAACTTCTCCCCCTTCAATCAGGTCATAAAAAAATACATAAATATTGTTGTTATTTCAAATATTGAGTAAATTTGTTACTCATTAACCTGACCGTATGTTAAGCAGTCTTATTACTTCTCAAACGCGTATTAAGCTGTTAAAGAAATTTTTTCTGAACAGCAGCACCCGGGCCCATCTTCGCGGACTGGAGGCTGAATTCGGTGAATCATCAAATGCCATACGGGTTGAGCTGAACAGGTTCGAGGAAGCAGGACTTCTTAACTCACTGAGGGAAGGAAATAAAAAGATATTCCAGGCCAACAATAAACATCCACTATATAAAGATATTCACAGCATCATACTTAAAGAAACAGGTATCGACCGGGTGATTGAAAAGGTAATTCAGCGGCTGGGAGACCTTGACTGTGTTTATCTCACGGGTGATTTTGCCCGGGGCAAGGACAGTCAGATTATTGAACTGATACTTGTGGGAAGTGACATAGACAGGGAATATCTTGCCAGGAAGGTTGCTCAGGCTGAAGAAATGGTCAGCAGAAAAGTCAGCTACATTGTGCTTGATTCATCTGAAGCTGAAAACTATTTATTAAAATACAAACCAACGGATCTTCTTCCACTTTGGAACTGTGATGGAAGTGAGATGACTACAAAATAAAAGGCTCCTGTTGCCTTATTGCATTCTGTAATGCAATGAAATACAGACACATAATTACTTGTTATTCCTGTTTTGAATATGGGAGTGACGGGACGGAAGTATGCCTGAAGGCAAGGTGAAAGGCGAAAGGGTAAAGGCGAAAGTTAAATGAAATATAATGGATGAAAATGATTTATCGAAACGGTTGTTCAAATTTGCAATTGATGTAATTAAGATGCTTCGATCTTTGAAAGGAAGCATTGATATCAGAATCATAAGTAATCAACTTGGCAAAGCAGCAATCTCTTCCGGGGCTAATTATGAAGAAGCTCAAGCAGCGGTGTCCAGAGCCGATTTCGGAAATAAAATTGGGGTTTCTTTGAAAGAGATGCGTGAATCCAATTACTGGTTGCGAATTTTAAAAGAACTCTTTCCTTTAAATAAAGAAATAATAAGGTTGACTGCGGAAAGCCTTGAACTTAAAAATATTTTAGGATCAATAAGTCATAAAGTCAGCCCACGAGCAATTAAATAACTTTCTCCTTTCAGCTTTCTCCTTTCACCTTAATGAATTACTTTTGTCTTGTGACTTTTATCTTTTATCTTTTGTCTTGATT
>Ga0315543_1005174_pt1 | contig 10349 bp, 10 predicted proteins | sample SalMarSW160210MG_2_FD_203098 | JGI IMG/M metagenome (GOLD analysis project Ga0315543, IMG submission 203098) | Salt marsh sediment microbial communities from the Plum Island Ecosystem LTER, Massachusetts, United States - Salt Marsh Sediment SW1601-210 ...
TTCACATTGATTTTATTAACAACACCTTCTACTTCGGCTTTAATGATAATCTTCCTGTCAGTAACAGCCTCTCCCGGAGATTTCAGCTTAATGATTAAGTCTCCCCTCCTGGCTTTTGCAACTTTTACAGAAAGAGGTGTCTCCTCTGGTTTCGGATTCTTCAAAGAATTTTTTGAAGATTCAACATCAGAAGAATCTCCATCCCTTTTATTAAACAAGAAGATAGCCAGCACAACAATGACAATGACAACCAGCGAAATTGTTAATACTTTTTTTGAAAATATCATCTTAAGCCTCTATTTATTCTTTATCATTCTTATTTTACTGCTGTTTACACTTATTATATTACAAATGACGAATAAAAAATCAAAATTTTTCATCAAAGTCAAAATAACTCTTTTTTTATGAATAATTCAGGAAGTCCTGGATGATTCACGAGTCAAGCTTGCCGCAGATGCAAGGCACAGGGTATGAAGCTGTGGTATTTCACCGCAAATGCCCTGTAACGAAGCAGATGCAGTAAGATCGGCTCGCCTGTAAGGTAAAGAATGCCGATATTTAGAAAAAAAGTGCATTGGAAGAAAGCTAAATATTATGCTGAAGGAAATATCAACGTAACTGGCAGATATAATGGAAAATATATATAGGTGTCGGCATTCTTTATGAATAATTCAGGAAATGATGTAGCGGATAATAAATAGAACCGAAAAAAGATAAATAACCCAGTGGACTTTCTTTCCTTGTCCGGTGACAAGTTTCAAAATGGAGTAGGAAATAAACCCAAAAGCTATTCCTTCAGTGATACTAATCGTAAGAGGCATGATAATTATGGTCAAAAAGGCAGGAATTGCTTCTGTCAAATCATCCCAGTCTATGAATGTCACGCTTTTCATCATTAAAAAACCAACAATAATCAAGGGAGGAGCGACTATTGGTCGAAGTGTCATACCATTATAAATACATTCTCCCCCGATCATTCTGGCCAGCGGATTGAAAAAAAGTGCCAGTAAAAAGAGCAAGGATGTAAAAATATTGGCCAATCCTGTTCTTGCACCTTGTTCTATTCCTGCGGCACTCTCGATATAACTGGTGACTGTGGATGTTCCTAAAAGAGCCCCTCCTACAGTACCTACTGCATCGGAAAACATTGCCTTGTTAGCTCTTGGAAGTTTTCCTTTCTTAAGAAAACCTGCTTTACCTCCAATTCCTATCAGAGTACCTACTGTGTCAAAAAGATCCATAAAGAAGAATACAAAAACTACAGTAATGAGGCCTGTCTTGAATGCACCTAAAATATCAAGCTTAAAAAGAGTCGGCATAATACTGGGAGGCACAGCAACAATTCCCTGGTATTTAACCACACCTAAAGGAATACCTAAAACACCTGTTGCCAAAACTCCCCAAAAAATAGCTCCTCGAATCTTCAAGGCCATCAAACCAGATATAAAAACCACTCCAAATAAAACAAGAACAACTGGCTTGCTGGCAAGTTTTCCAATCCCCACAAGCGAACCCGAAGCATCTACAACTATTCCTCCATATTCAAGCCCGACTAAGGCAATCAAAAGTCCTATTCCCACTGGAATAGCATATTTTAGAGAGTCTGGGACAGAAGCCACAAAACCTTCCCAAACCCCAATAACAGATAGGATTACAAAAATCATGCCTGATATAAAAACCGCTCCAAGGGCTATCTGCCAGGAATAACCCATGGTACCGCATACAATAACCGCAAAAAAGACATTATGGCCCATAGCCGGTGCCAGAGCTATGGGATATTTAGCCAACAATCCCATCAAAAGCGTTGCCAGCGCACTTGAAACGCAGGTGGCAAACATTACAGCACCTCCGTCCATTCCGGCTGCAGAAAGAATCGCAGGCTGGACAAATATAATATAAGACATGGTCATAAAAGTAGTAAGTCCCCCCACCATCTCTCTACGAAGCGATGTGTTATTCTCTTCAAGAGCAAAGAAACGGTTTATCCAGTCTTTCATACTTGGTTCTATTTTTTAAATTGAATTAAAGAGAAAATATCGACATCCGGGTGAGCTCTTCTTATGAATTCTACACCGTTTAAAAATGACAGCTCAACTACAGAAGCAAAACCGACTACCTTTCCTCCTATTTTTTTTACCAGCTTGATGGCGCTTACAGAAGACGAACCCGTTGCAATCAGGTCATCTATGATGAAGACTTTCTGCCCGGGAAGAATGCTATCGGTGTGCATTTCAAAATATTCAACTCCATATTCGTTTGGTGCTTTTACACAAACAGTCTTCCGGGGCAGTTTACCTTTTTTCCTGATAACCACAAACCCTAAGCCTAATTGATATGCAACTGGAGCTGCAAAAATAAACCCCCTGGATTCAATTCCTACAATCACCTCACTTTTCTTCCTTTTTACACGAGAGGCAAGACTGTCAATCACAAAATTGAAACAATTCGCATCCTGCAATAAAGGAGTAATATCTTTGAACCCAATACCCGGTTTTGGGAAATCTTGAACTTCACATATTTTTTCTTTAGCCAGATTAATCATAGTCCCCTCCTCAATCAGTTGGTTTTGTTAGGATTGTTTGAGTAGGAAAAGGAATGCCAATATTTGCTTTACTTAAAGCACTATAAATCTCATCGGTCATTCTGAGCTTCGTGGAATAAGCCTCACCATAATTTTTTACCCAAGCCCTTGCAATAAAATCCAAGGAAAAATCTGACATCTTCAAGAATTGAACTTGAGGAGCAGGTTCTTCAAGAACACTATCAATGCTTTTTACTGCGTTTAAAACAACTTTTCTGACTTTCTCGGTATCTGAGCCATATTCAACGCAAAAATTAACATTCACCCGGATTGATAAATCTGGCATTGTGTAATTTTTAATCTTAGCGTTTGCCAAATACCCGTTAGGAATATAGATCATTTCATTGTCATAAGTCTTTAATTTAGTACTTCTCAATCCAATATCCAGGATAACTCCCATTTCTCCCGACTCAAGCTGTACTTTATCTCCCACTTTAAAAGTCTTATCCAAAACAAGCTGAATTCCCCCAATAATATTGTTTAAAGAATCCTTAACAGCCAAACTAAGCGCAATTCCTGCAATCCCGGCAGTGGCAAGTAGAGGACTTATGTCAATTTTCCACGCATCACAAGCAAAAATAACAGCTAACACAATGACAATGACCTTTATTATTTTTACCACAATTGGAATCAACCTGTCATCGGCGGTCGACTCTGTTTTATATGCCCATTCCATAAGCCAATGCCGAGAAAAATCATTTATAATCCTTATCATCAGGATACATATTATGAAAATTAAGATGTTGTCTATCAAACTGTTAAAAATAGTAGTCTTGAATTCAAAATGCTGAACGCCAATTTTGAAGCCGAGAACAATGACAATATAAAAGATTATTGAAGAAAGGTTTTTAATGATTAAATCGTCAATTTTTGTCTTGGTTTTCTGTACAAGAGGCTTCAACACTTTTTTCACAATTAACCTGGATAAAAAAGCAATTATAAAACTTACCAGTAGAATAAACAGAAAACGCAGATAGATGTTATTTAAAATAAACTGAAAAATCTTAGACACCGTATTCATACAAATATCTCCTCTTCTAATTTGCTTTGACTATATATATACATAATCCCCCTCACAATTTCAATTCCACAGATCAAAAAACCAGTTTGCATTCTGCAGTCAGCAGTAAGAAGTTAAAAAATCAGTCTGCAGTCAGCACACCTTTCCCTTAAACAAAATATTAGAAAAAATAGAGGAAACTCACGAACAATTATTTTCATTGATAATTGTTTATTAATGCTTGATAATTAAGAACTGCACACTGCCAGCAGAGAGAAGATCATTGACCTTCAAAACAAATTTCATGAAATCAATAAACTGGAAACTCTGTCTGATAGCAGATCAAGAAGCAGTGAGAAAAACATGCCTTATTCCCAAGATGAATGAAGCTCTAAAGGCGGGGGTAACAATCGTCCAGTTGAGAGCGAAAAAATTAAAAACGAGGGAATTTCTCAAATTAGCTCTCAAAACATCAGATCTCATGAAATCCAGAAATCTTCCTTTCATAATTAATGATAGAATCGATATTGTTTTATCATGTGATGCTGACGGCGTTCATCTGGGCCAAGAAGATATACCCCTCCCTTTTGCCAGAAAAATCCTAGGCGAAAACAAGTTGATCGGAATCAGCGTAAACACTGAAAAGGAGGCAGTAAAAGCTGAATATGAAGGAGCCGATTATCTGGGGGTTGGGCCAATTTTTTCAACATCATCTAAAGATAATCTAAGGCCTCTCCTCGGGTTAGATGGTCTACAAACCATAAGAAATAAAGTAAATATTCCAATCCTGGCAATCGGTGGGATAAACAGAAGTAATGCTGCCAAAGTGATTGATTCAGGAGCAGACGGCATCGCCGTTATCTCAGCTATTCTCGGCGCCAAAGACATCAGCATGGCAACAAAGCAATTACTTTATTCTATAAACCTTAAAATATAAACTATCAGCTAAAATTTCATAGATCCAAAAAGCTATTTACAAATTCTGATAGTTCGTAGATTATTATCTATAATATCTATCTTTACATGAATAGCATCCAAATCGAACTTCAGCTTTTCTGCCCATTCTACGATGATAACACCCTGATCTAAATAATCTTCCCAGCCCAAATCCAAAATCTCTGAATTTTTTCCGAGCCGGTAAAGGTCAATATGAAAAATAATATATTTTGCTTTATAAATGTTAACTAGAGTATAAGAAGGGCTGCAGACTTGATGCACATCTTCAAGCGCAAGGCCAGAAGCAATTCCTTTGGCAAAAACCGTTTTTCCTGACCCAAGTTCCCCAAATAAAAAGACAACCTCTTTACCTTTAAAATTTCCTGCTAATTTTTCGGCTAAAAGGAATGTCTCTTTCTCAGAAGTAGTCTTATATTCCTCGATTTTTTTTTGATATTTATTGGTCATTACTATCTCTAGCTCACTTACATCCTATTTAGGATCGACGGGTTTTTTAAGGTCTTTAAGCATATCCACAACGTTTTTCAGACCTCCAAAAATGACAATAATTACAAGGACTGAATATGCAGAAAGGGTAAAAATCAAAACAAACTTCCATAACTGCTGCCAATTCATGCTTCTATCTCCTTTTGTTTTTGTTTATCCGGAAAAAGAAGAGACCCGATAACCATACCTGAGATAGCGATGATAAAAGTCATGAGTCCAATGAATTTATCTGTAAAGTAAAAAGGAACATTATCTCCACGCGTCCAGGGACCAATTCCCAAGATAGCTAATAATCCAGCGTACAGGGCAATGGTTGCACCGGTTTTACTAGCTTTTTTCCAGTATAACCCGGCCGTTACTACAGTGAATGCTCCTGCCAGATAAATCGTACCTGTCACAGCCATATAATTCCAAAGAGATACTGGAGCTTCAAACCAAAGCCCCCAAATAAGCAGGAATAAACCAATACTTACGATACAAATCCTTGTAATTAGAAGGCGTGCTTTATCCGAGAGTCGATCCTTTTTTAGAGGGGCCACAATATCCTGTGTGATTACAGAGCTCCAACTAAGCAGGTAACTATCGTGTGTTGACATAAATGCAGCGAACATCCCAGCAGCCATAATGCCCAGAAAGCCGCTCGGCAACACTTTGGCAATAAAGATAGGCATGCCAAATTGACTATTTAATGCATTAGGCCCCTGAAATGCCTCCAGGAGTTTTGGACTTTGCGAGACAAAGATGAAGGCGCATATTCCCCACAGCATAGGAATGACACGGCGGGCTAAATAAGAGATCGAACTCCACGTATAGAGCTGTTTAGCGATTTTTGGTGTTTTTGCCGACAGCGCACGTAGTGTTCCAGACTGCCATAATGCACCTGCAGAAAAAGTTAGTACTACCATGAAAATGACATAAATCATTCCGAAACCAGAGCCCTCGGCAACAGGATTAAACCATGATGCACCATCCATTGTATTTGGTGTCTTGAACAGGTTCCCCCAGCCAATCTTTACTATCGCGAAATAAGAACCAATGATCATTCCTATCGATAATACGATAAACTGTATGAAATCATTCAGTACTACAGAAACCATGCCTCCCAGAACTGTATAGACTAGCACCATGATCAACATGCCTGACATGAAAAGTTTCAAACCAGCAGGGTTGATGTAACCGGTTACACCCATCATAAAACGCGCACCTGCCTGAAGAAAGAGTCCCATGTTAAGGATCCCTCCCAGAGCTAATATGATTCCTCCGATGATACGCACATTTCTTCCAAAACGCATTTCATAGAACTCCGGAATCGTCATGATCTTCAATTGGCGCAGTTTATAGACTATGAATCCTGTCAAACCTATAGCTAGAATGCAGGCAGTCTCGATTATCCCCACATGAAATGCGGAAAAACCGTGTATGAATCCTAACTCCGAATTGTACATGACTGTGACAAGACCCAGCTCTGTTCCGGTCAGAGTGGCAATAGCAATAAACAATCTTAATGAACGACCGGCAACTAAAAAATCACTCAACTGACGAATATATTTTCTGACAATAATACCGATTACGACAGGAATGCAGATGTAGATTGACACTATTATCCAATCGACTGTCTTGAAATTGGTGGCAAAAACATCCATCAATCAATGTCTCCTTGTTAAATGTGTATATTGTAAATAAGAATTTAATGTTATGGAAGTAAAATATAAAAACCCTCCTTTTTATCTTAATATAAATTGATTTAGACAGATATTTATGTTACTAAAGAAAAATAAACAAAAGTGGAGGTTTTATATGAATCTTAAAATCGGAATTAATGGCTTTGGCCGGATTGGCAGAAACATATTTCGCGCTTCATATCAAGATCCTAATATTGAAATAGTTGCTGTCAATGACATCACAGATGCAAAAACTTTGGCTCATCTGTTGAAATATGATTCAGTACTCGGAGTGCTAGATGCAAACATTACATTCTCAGAAGATGCAATAATAGTCAATAATAAAAAAGTAAAAGTACTCTCTGAGAAAGATCCCGGCAATCTCCCATGGAAAAAGTTGGGTGTTTCCATTGTAATCGAATCGACCGGCTTGTTCAGGAAAAGACAAGATGCTATCAAGCATATTGAAAGAGGAGGTGCTGATAAAGTTATCATATCTGCTCCAGCTACAGAACCAGATATAACTATTGTTCTTGGAGTAAATGAGGAGTCCTATGATCCAGATAAACATCACATAATTTCCAATGCCTCATGCACTACCAACTGTTTGGCCCCCCCAACAAAAGTCCTTCATCAGAAATTCGGCATTGAAAAGGCCTTCATGACAACGATTCATTCTTACACAAGTGACCAGAAGCTTCTCGATTCCCCGCACAAAGATCTTCGGAGAGCACGATCAGCAGCCATATCCCAAATTCCTACAACAACCGGAGCGGCGAAAGCTACAGGAATTGTTATCCCTGAACTCTATGGAAAAATTGATGGAATAGCTATTAGAGTACCTACTCCAAATGTCTCTCTCGTTGACCTTGTAGCCGTTTTAAAGAAAAACAGCACTCCAGATGAGATTAATGCGGCCTTTAAGGAAGCCTCTGAGGGAAAACTAAAGGGAATACTTCACTATACAGAAGAGCCTCTTGTTTCTGTCGATTACATGGCAAGCCCCTATTCTTCTATTGTTGACGGCCCTTTCACCAGAGTGATAGATAATAACCTGGTAAAAGTGCTTGCATGGTACGACAATGAATGGGGTTATTCATGCCGTCTCATTGACCTCGCCAGATTTATCTCACGGTGAGAATCATGCTTTCTCTAAAAGATTTGAAGCTCAGGGGAAAGACTGTTTTTTTACGCGTGGATTTTAATGTCCCTATTACACAGGAAGGCAAAATTACAGATGACAACCGTATAAGGACTATTTTGCCAACTCTGAATTATCTGCTTAATAAAGACGCTAAAGTCATAATTGGCTCGCATTTAGGACGCCCCAAAGGGAAATTCATCCCAGAATTAAGCCTGAAACCTGTGTTAAAAAGGCTGTCAGAGTTGACCTCTAAAGAAATTACCTTTGCCGATGATGTTATCGGAGAGAGAGTCGATAAATTAAAAATGTTACTTAAGAATGGTCAGGCTCTTCTTCTTGAAAACCTTAGGTTCTATCCAGAAGAGAGCCGCAATGACACATACTTTGCACAGGAATTGGCCAAACATGTAGATTTCTATGTCAATGACGCATTCAGCACCTGCCACAGGATCCATGCTTCTATCATCGCCATCACTCAATATGTAAAAAAATCAGCAGTGGGGTTTCAAGTAAACAGAGAAATTAAGTATCTGAGTAAACTGATTTATTCTCCCGAAAAACCTTATACAATAATTCTTGGAGGGGCTAAAGTATCGGACAAAATACCTGTTATTCAAAACCTACTGAATAAAGCGGATAATATCCTCATAGGCGGAGCAATGGCATACACTTTTCTAGCTGCCCAGGGATTCGATGTCGGCCGCTCTCTCATCGAAGAAGACAAAGAAGAACTGGCACTCTTGCTTTTAAAAGAGGCTAGGGAAAAAAGTGTTCAAATTCATTTTCCTTTAGACCATATCATAGCAGCTAAATTAGAACCCAGATCAAGAAGCCTAACAATAGAAGATTTTCCAATCCCTGAGGACTTCATGGCAGTCGACATAGGACCAAAAACAGTGGATAAATACTCAAAAATAATCTCTGAGGCAAAAACCATTTTTTGGAACGGCCCTTTAGGTGTATTCGAAATCGACAAATTCTCAAAAGGAACCAATAAAATCGCCAGGGCAATCGCAAATTCTAATGCCCTTTCTATAATCGGTGGTGGCGAGTCATCTGCAGCTGTGTATAAAGCAGGATTGGATAAAAACATTTCCCATATTTCAACTGGAGGAGGGGCATCTTTAGAATTCATCGCTAATGAGACTCTTCCAGGCATTGAAGTTTTAAGGGAGAAATAAAATGGCAGTCAATATCAGAAAACCATTCATCGCTGGGAATTGGAAGATGAATATGACTATTTCCGAAGCATCTGAACTGGTCAAAACAGTTCTAGAAAAAAGTAGGGACATGACTGAAGCTGAAATAGTAATCATCCCTCCTTTTACAGCATTATACGCAACAAAAAAAGTACTTCAGGGAAGCTCCATTCATATTGGTGCACAAAATCTCTTTTGGGAAGACAGCGGTGCTTTTACAGGAGAGATTTCCCCTACCATGCTAAAAGACGCAGGTTGTACTTATGTAGTTATAGGCCATTCAGAAAGACGCCAGTATTTTGGCGAAACAAACGAAACAGTAAACAAAAAGATCAAATCAGCCCTATTTCATAAACTTGTGCCAATCATGTGTATCGGGGAGTCATTGGAAGAGAGGAAAAAAGGAGAAACGATAAGGAAAGTCGAGACTCAAATAACAGAGGGATTAAGAAACTTCAATAGAAAAGAGGTCAGCCGGATAGTAATAGCCTATGAGCCCCTATGGGCAATAGGAACAGGCCTAACCGCTGCTCCATCTCAAGCCCAGGAAGTTCACAGCTTCATAAGAAATAAACTGTCAGAAAAATATGGAAACGAGACCGGTTTCTGTGCTATAATTCTCTACGGCGGTTCTGTTAAACCGGCCAATGCTTTTTCATTATTAAGAGAAAAAGATATAGATGGAGCTTTGGTCGGAGGAGCATCACTTAAAGCTGAATCATTTATTGAAATTATAAAGGAAGCATTAAAAGCATATAAGGAAAAATGTTTACATTAATTACTTTAATTCATATTGTTGTTTGTTTTATCCTCATTATTGTTGTTCTTCTTCAATCAGGCAAATCAGCCGATCTGGCAGGTACATTTGGCGGAGGTGGAAGTCAATCGATTTTTGGACCCCGCGGCACGACGAATATTCTGTCAAAAGTCACAACGATTTGTGCTGTTCTTTTTATGTTTACCTCTATAGGGCTTTGGATTCTTTCTGCTAAAGGAGCCAAATCCGTAGTAAAAGGGGAAGAACCTGCAGCAGTTACAGAAACCGAAAGCAAACAACCTGCAGCAGTCACAGAAAGCGAGAAGAAGAAAGGAGAGGAACAAAAAGCTCCAGATCAGCAAAAAAAACAGAAAGAAGAGAAGAAAAGCAAAGAACAAGAGGAAAAGTAACAATTATTTTGAGAAGGCAGTCTTTGTCTAAAGGCATTTTTTGAGGCCGGTTTCGCAGCTCTGATGCCGAAGTGGTGGAATTGGTAGACACGCTAGCTTGAGGGGCTAGTGAGCATAATTCGCTCGTAGGGGTTCGAGTCCCCTCTTCGGCATT
>Ga0315543_1005176_pt1 | contig 10346 bp, 8 predicted proteins | sample SalMarSW160210MG_2_FD_203098 | JGI IMG/M metagenome (GOLD analysis project Ga0315543, IMG submission 203098) | Salt marsh sediment microbial communities from the Plum Island Ecosystem LTER, Massachusetts, United States - Salt Marsh Sediment SW1601-210 ...
CGCAGCACTGAAAGCCGGCGTTGGATTTATTGACATTGAATTCGAGAATTTCGTCCGCACGGAAAGTCAAGAAAGAATAAGAGTAGCATTATCGCAAAGTGTAAAGGGGCGGGTAATTTTGTCTGCTCATAATTTCAATACGAAATTCGATGGACTCAAAAAACTCTATCGCAACATCTTAAATTTATATCCGGCAGCGATACCTAAACTTATTTATACTGCAAACAACGTAAATGATTGCTTCGAGGCTTTTGATCTGCTTTATCAAACCGGTGGCGAGCGGATAATTTTCTGTATGGGTCAAGCCGGCCTTATAAGCAGAATTCTTGCAAAAAAGCTGGGTAGCTTCGTGACTTTTGCGAGCATCGATGAGCAAAGCGCGACCGCACCAGGCCAGTTGACCGTCTCTCAATTGAAAGGTTTGTACCGCTATGACTCTATCGGCTCCGATACCGAACTTTTCGGCGTGATTGCCGATCCGGTCGGCCATTCATTAAGTCCTGCGATTCACAATGCCTGCTTTGCAGAGAAGAAGATGAACAAATTGTACCTGCCGTTTTTGGTCCAAGGCGGCCAGGAGGGATTTGACAAGTTCTTAAACAACGTGCTCTCCAGAAGATGGCTGAACTTTAAGGGCTTTAGTGTCACGATCCCGCATAAAGGCAATGCCCTGAATTACGCCAGGGCTAAGTATGGCTTTGTTGAACCTTTAGCTGAAACAATCGGCGCGGTTAATACGTTAGTTATTGGAGCAGAGGATAAATTAGCTGCCTACAATACCGATTATGCCGCTGCGTTGGATTCGATTACCTCAGTCCGCCACGGCGGAAAGATTAAAAAAGCAGGTTTGAAAAAGCTGCCTGTAGCCGTCATCGGCGCAGGCGGCGTGGCAAGAGCGATTGTGGCCGGCTTAAGCGATGCCGGTGCCAAGATCAGGATTTACAACCGTACAATCGAGCGGGCTGAGAGTCTTGCAACCGAGTTCGGCTGTGAGTTTGCCGGCCTCGATGATTTGCAAAACATCAAGGCTAAGTTACTCATAAATTGCACCAGTATAGGGATGCACCCGGAGATAGAAGCTACGCCTGTCCCTAAAGAGTGCTTGAAGAAGGGTATGGTTGTTTTCGACACGGTTTATAATCCTGCAAAGACCAAACTGCTAAAGCAGGCGAGAAGAAAGAGACTAAAAACAATTGATGGCGTTTCAATGTTTGTCAACCAAGGTTTAGCCCAGTTCAAACTCTTCACCGGACAAAAAGGCAATACGGCCCTTATGCGAAAAACTATTATGGGTTATATCCATGATCTATAGCATGTAGAAACCTATTGGAAAAGTCGTGTGGAGCAAAAAACATGATTTATATGTTTCATACGAAATTTGAAGGATTCAATTGATGGTTTTCATTGCGAAAAAATTGAAGGAAATCACGTCAATCGATGATAAAAAAGAGAGGCAAAGGCAGTTGGAAGAACTTGCACAAAAAGTAGGGGCCAGCACAAATTATTATGCCTCTGGCATTCCCTCTGATGCGCATCCTCCCGAAGAGGAGTTAGTTACCCGAATACAAGATGCTCGAAGGACGAATAGCATTGTCCATTCAAGCATTGCAGCCATTGTATCTGCGGTAATAGCCTTACTAAGTGCAATAGCAGCTTGGCTCGCCGTGGTTTATAATTGATTTTGCTTTGTAGAAACTATTGCAAGTTGTCATTTCGAGCGAGCCGAAGGCGAGTCGAGAAATCTGCTTTTGAATAGATTTCTCCACTACGCGATGCTTCACATCGCTTCGGTCGAAATGACATTGAGTCTTTTCTATAGAGCAAATTAAATTTAGATTGTGCTCATGCTTTTTGACTATCAAATTTATCGTTGCTCTTCGATAATGATTATTGGTATATTAAAAGCGGTGAGTGGCAGCGTCATCCCTTGAGGATGTCGATTACTGCTTTTTTTAAGTTGTACCATCTCCAAAAATCAAATTGGTGAAGGATGAATCGTTTTTGTCACCTCGACCGAGGCCAAAAAGGCCGAGCGGAGAGGTCTGCCTTAAAAAAGCAGATTTCTCGACTCGCCTACGGCTCGCTCGAAATGACATTCATGACGTTTTCAACAGAACATTAGAGACTCTAAAATGTTAGTAAAGGGTCATTCTTTACTGGTAATTTAATTGTTGCTCTGTGATATTGATTATTGGTATATTAAAAGCGGTGCTTCTGTTTGACAAGTGATTTGCATTATTGTCATTGCGAGGCCTGAAAGGCCGTGGCAATCTCATTAGGATATCGGAGATTGCTTCGCTTTGCTCGCAATGACATCGTGTATATGGATTGTTACGAATTGCGAGAATTAAGTGTTTTTGGATATATGGTTGATGAAGCGGTTATAGCTATAGTAAAAAGTTATCTCGCAGGATTACCGGCTATGGGCATTCATGCTCGACGAGCGGTGTTATTCGGGTCCTTTGTTCAGGGCCAGGCTGGTAAGTATAGTGACATAGACTTGATTGTGATCGCACCGGAATTTGATGGCTCTCGATAGATTTCACTGATTAAAGCTCTCTGGCTTGCAACTATTGCTGATAACCGCATTGAGCCAATACCTTGCGGTGAAAAAGAATGGGAAACAGACGAGAACCGACCGATTCTTGAAATCGCACGACGTGAGGGCATTGTTATCGCTGCAGGAAAAGTAGATGATTTGACAGGTTGGTAATATGGTGGCGATGAGACAAATAGAAGAGTTTGGACAGCGAATAGGACGTGAATTTGGCGCTGAACGTGTAATACTCTTTGGCTCCTATGCGCGAGGCGAAGTCACAGAAGATTCGGACGTTGACTTGTTGGTCGTAGGACCTTTTACTGGCAGAAGTGTTGATAAGTCGGTGGAGATTCGGCTGAAACTTCGGCCCAAATTTCCACTCGACTTGCTTGTGCGTACCCCTGAAAAGGTACGACAGCGAATTGAAATAGGCGATAGCTTTATTAAAGAAATTCTCGAAGAAGGAAAGGTACTTTACGAAGCAAACAACCGCTGAGTAAGTTACCACGCTTCGGAAGTGAAAGTGCTCTGTAGAAAAGAGTAGGAGTTGTCATTTCGAGCGAGTCGTAGGCGAGTCGAGAAATCTGTTTTTGAATAGATTTCTCCACTTCGCCCCCGTGCTTTCTGCGAAAGCAGAAATGGGGGCTTCGGTCGAAATGACGTCTAAAGCTAATTGGAGATAAAAGTTCATTTAGGAATAAGCTCAATGACTAAAAGTAAATCTAAAAAAGTAGTATTGGCATATAGTGGAGGGCTGGATACCAGCGTTATTCTGCCGTGGCTAAAAGAAACTTACGGCTACGAAGTGATAGCATTTGCAGCCGATTTGGGCCAGGGTGATGAATTAGCCGGAATCAAGCGTAAGGCTCTTGCCAGCGGGGCGGTCAAGTGTGTGGTAAAAGACTTGCGGAGAGAATTTGTCGAAGATTACCTTTGGCCTCTGCTTAAATCGGGCGCTGTTTACGAGAAAGAATACTTGTTAGGCACAAGTATTGCCCGGCCTCTCATCGCCAAGCATCAGGTCGAAGTCGCCCGCGCCGAAGGCGCGGCGGCGGTAGCTCACGGCGCAACCGGCAAAGGCAATGACCAAGTCCGATTCGAACTGACCTATATGGCTCTGGATCCGTCGCTTAAGATTGTAGCACCATGGAAGGACCCAAAGTTCACGCTTACTTCTCGCGAAGCGGCGGTGGATTATGCAAAGAAACGCAAGATTCCCATCGAACAAAGCAAAAAGAAAATCTATAGTCGCGACCGCAACCTGTGGCATATCAGCCACGAAGGAGCAGATTTGGAAGATCCTGCGAATGAGCCGAAAGACGATTTGTTCGTTATCTCTCGGCCGATTTCGAAAACACCTGATAAGCCGGACTACGTGACAATAGGTTTTCTCGAAGGTGTGCCTATAAAGCTAAACGACCAGCTAACAAGTGGTGTAAAGCTCATTGAGGCATTGAATAAGCTCGGCGGCAAGCACGGTGTGGGCCAAGTGGACATAGTAGAAAATCGACTCGTCGGTATGAAATCACGTGGCGTCTATGAGACGCCGGGCGGTACAATTCTCGTTACAGCCCATAACGCTTTGGAGAGTTTGACTCTGGACAGAGAAACTATGCACTATAAACAACAGCTCGCATTGAAGTATGCGGAGCTGGTTTACTACGGCTTATGGTTCAGCCAGTTGCGCAAGGCCCTTGACGCATTTGTTGATGTCACCCAGCGGAACGTTACAGGCTCAGTACGGTTAAAACTCTTCAAAGGCCGATGTACACCTGCAGGTGTAAAAAGTCCAAACAGCCTGTATCGGACAGACCTGGCGAGCTTCAAGATGGGAGCTGAGTATGACCCAACCGATGCGACTGGCTTTATTCATTTGTTTGGCTTACCGATGAAAGTTAACGCGATGGTCAACAAGAAAACGAAAAGTGTGAAGTGAATTAAAATGCCTAGAGCGTCTAAAGTGAGCTAAAGTTAAAAATTCACAATTTTAGTCACTTTAGTCACTTTACCCGCCTTCGCAGAAAGCCACGGGTTCTACCCGTGGATGAATGCGAGCGGGTATCCACCATAGCTTTAGCGTAGGCGGATGTGCTTCGGCGGGTTACGCCGAAGATGGAGGTGCCACGGGCTACGCCCGTGGGGCTCCACATTTTAGACACTTTAGCCCAGGAGGCATAGTGGCAGTACCGGATTGGATTTGGTTTGTTTTTCTTTTTGCGTTTGGCTGTTGTGTCGGCAGCTTCTTAAATGTTGTCATTTATCGCTTACCCCGTGACAAGTCTATAATAACTCCGCCTTCATCCTGTCCTGCCTGCGGCAAACATATTCGTTTTTATGATAATATACCGCTGATTTCATGGCTGCTCTTGAGCAGGAAGTGCAGGTACTGTAAAGCTCCTATCTCGCCGCGTTATTTTATTATCGAGCTGTTTACCGGCCTGCTTTTCGTCGGCCTTTTCATTTTGTATTTTCGCAGTGGTTTACGTGGCGGCATCAGCCCATTTCTGGGTGGTGGCTGGTTTATATACCTTGTCTCTATAATCATGTTGACGGCTTTTACCGCTGCCTCAGCGATTGACCTGGAGCTTTGGGTTATCCCACTTTCTATTTGTTGGTTCGTTACGATTGTTGGATTCATCGGATCAGCAGTTGGTGCCTATATAATTGACCCAACCTTAATTCATGCGTATTGGCTGTTGCCAAGCGCTTCAGCTAAAACAGCCTCACTGGCCGTTGGGGCTTCGGCAGGATTGGCCGTATCCTTGTTGCTCCTTACAACCGGCTTGATTAAAAGAAGCTACGAAGCAGAAGACAGAGGGCGGAAGACAGAGGACAGAGGACAGAAGCCTGCCCCGCCTGTCCCGAGCACGGTCGAGGGGAGCGAAGTCGAAGGGACAGAGGACGTAGGTGAGCATGAATTTAATCATCGTATGGAGGTCTGTAAGGAAATCATCTTTTTGCTGCCGATTATCATCTGCTCAGCAGTTGTCCTTTTGATTGTTAAAGAAACCGACCCAGTAAATAAATGGTGGTCGGATTTCTTACAGCGTCCTGTAATTGCGGGATTCTTAGGCAGTCTTTGGGGCTATTTTGTGGGCTGTGGTATTGTCTGGGCTACTCGCATTATCGGCACCTTGGTCTTCGGAAAAGAGGCGATGGGGCTCGGCGATGTACATCTAATGGGAGCGGCTGGGGCGGTAATCGGGCCGGTTTTCGTAGTCCCAGCCTTTTTTATTGCGCCGTTCTTCGGATTAGCGTGGGCGGTCTTCCAAATGTTTTTTAGAAAAACTCGACAAATTCCTTACGGTCCTTTCTTGTCTTTAGCTGTATTTGCTGTTATGATTCTACACGACTGGATTCTTAATTACTGGGGTTTTATACTTTTGCGTTAGGACGAAGAATTTTAATTTCGGTGCTTAAGGAGATATAAAATGCGAACCGTTAATAAGAAAATGATCTTTATGTTGACTTGTTTGTTACCAATGACCTTTTTATATGGCTGCACCGACTGGCAGAAAAAATACGAATACTTGAACGTAGAGCATCAGAATCTGAAAGGCAGGTTTGAAAGCCTACAAGCCGAAAAGGGCGAGCTTGCTCAGCGGATTTCGCAGGACCAGCAAAGCATCCAGGAGCTCCAAAGACAGATTGAAGAACTTAATAGAAGCCCTGCCGAGGTAACCGGTTTCGGAGAAGGTTACGACGTCGCCTTTGACCCTTCAGCCGGTACAATTACAGTAACTCTTCCAAACGAGATATTGTTTGATCCAGGAAAAGCTACCCTCAAACAAAAAACCAGTAGAGAGCTTGACCACATTTTATCGGTGTTGAAGAGCACATACGCTGGTAAACAAACAGATGTGGTTGGTCATACCGATACCGACCCCATTAAAAAATCACCGTGGAAAGATAACTGGGAGCTTTCCGCCGAGCGTGCTCTGACCGTAGTCAGGTATCTGGTCCAGCGGGGAATTCCGAATAGCCAGATTCGAGCAACCGGCTGCGGGGCAGCAAGGCCCATCGCTACAAATGCTACTGCTGCGGGTAAAGCGAAAAACCGCAGAGTCGAAATTGTTGTACACATGCGGTGATACTTACATATATCATAAAAGGCTATCAGCAATAGCTCCAACAAGGCTGAGGCGCAATTGAATATATCTTTGCGAAGGAGATAATATTATGCCTTACACATTAACCATTCTTGAGCTTAGGGATTACGCCGAGTGGAAATCCGGATTTGATAACGAGCAAGGCGTTGCCTTACGTAAGGCTTCCGGTATGAAATCGTACCAGATCCTTCAAACCGAGAAGGACCCTAACAAGATCGTGGTCCTCTGTGAATGGGATAATATGAACGTTGCTCGCGAGTTTTTGCAATCCGAGGAGCTGCAAAAGGCAAATCAGCAAAGTGGTGTTATAAAAATAAATGAATCATACTTTCTTGAAGAGGTAGAAAAAACTTCCGTGTGATTTTTTCCAAGAATTGGTTTTTCAAACGCTTATTATTTAAAAATAACATCAGTTTTGATCGTACTATCTTTGTTAATACAAGCAGTAATAGCCCCATCTCTGGCCGTATAGAACGACTTCGCCTTATTCGGGTCACGATTCATCCTCTCGTATTGCCTTTGGCTGCAGCTACATATCAGGATTTCCGGATCGAGATTTTTAATAAATTCCGATTCAATTACTTTGCCTGAGCCGTGATGAGGAACAACCACAATATCGGCTCTTAGACCCGGATTGAGGCGAAGAAACTCGCTCTGGGCAAACTCTTCAATATCGGAGCACAAAAGGATTCTCCTGCCGGCAAACTCTATTAAGCAGACAAGCGAGCTGTCATTGTCGCTGAGCTCGGTTGACTCAGATACCATTTTGTCCGGCCAGAGTATGCTTATGTTAGCGCTGCTGTCAAAATCCAATGCTTGCCCAACTGGTCTTATTGTAAGTTCCTTTTCGTGAATATAGTTGCTTAGATACTCGGCTGTGCCCCACGTATCTAATGTACTGAAAAACACATCATTAGCATGAACGCTTTTAACTTCACAATGTTCGATAATCTCAGGTATTCCGTTAATGTGGTCTATATCATTGTGGCTTATAATAATTGCATCGATTTTGCTTATTCCGCTATAGTCCAGGAACGGCCCAACAATTCGCCTGCCGATGTCACTTTTGTGCATTGAGCCTGCATCAAATAAAAGATTGGCTTTGCCCGGAAGCTGCGCCAATATCGCCTGGCCGTGACCGACGTCAAGACAGGTAAGAACCAGATTGTCCCGATGTGTCCTTTGCCATTTTATGACGCCTAAGAAGGTAATTATTGCCAAAGCCATTGCTGTACATATAGCTTTCTTTAGTATAGGACGCCGAAAGTAAAAAAAAGCAGTAAAAGCAATTATATTGTAATACAAAATCACCGGAGTAAGTGATACATGGCCTATGAGTATTTGAGAAATATTAAAACTTGCGACGAGTTTTACAGCCCATATTAAACAGTCAGACAGTACGGTAACTAAAAAGCCTAAAATGCTGCTCAATGTTGGCAGCAGAAAAAATAGAATTATCTTCAAAAATCCCAATACTAAAATTGTACTAACAAGCGGAAAAACTAAGACCGTCCAAATGCTTGTCAATGGTGTGATTGTGTAAAAGTGGTAAAGTAAAACGCCTGCGCCGCCCAGCCAGGCTGCAAAACCTACAGAAAACAATCTCAGTACGTATGGTCCCGGTTTTGCAGTTATGCGATAGAGTGGTTTAGTTTTTGGGATTTTCTTAAACCACGAATTCCCTGTTATCTTTTCATATATAAAGAAATGGATTCGGTCCGTAAAAATTATAATCCCAAGGACTGCGGTAAACGAAAGTTGCCAGCCGGCCTCAAATAATTGTGTGGGTCTTATCAATAAAAGGATTATTGCTGCCAATGATAATGTATTTATGGAGCTGGGCCGTCGGCGAAAGAAAAATGATATGCAAAAAACAATGGCTATAATAGCCGCTCTTAATGTTGGTGCTCTCGGCGGGACAATCAGCAAAAAGATACCTATAGCAATTATACAAATGACCGCTCGAGCGCGCTTCATTAAGCCTGCCGTTTTGCACAACCACCAGATAATTCCCACGAAAATTGCTAAGTGCATTCCGGAAAGGCTGATAAAGTGCAGCAGGCCCGTTTTGCGAAAAGCCTCATAAGTGGCGTTGTCGATATTTCTTCTGTAGCCGAGCAGCAAGGCCTGTAATAAACCTCGACTTCTATTTTCTAAGGACAGATCACCCAGTAATGCTTGTGTAGCCGCCTCTCGCAATCTCGCCTTTATTTTTGTGAAGATACCTTTTGGGTGGCTTTTCAATAATTTAATGCCGTCTCGTGATTTAACGGATGCCGCGATGAAAACATTTTTCCGGGCCAGATACTTAGCGACATCAAATTGGCCTGGATTAGTGACTTCTTTGAATCTATCCAGCCAGCAATATGCCTGGATGTAATCACCCGCTTTTAAGTCCAGCACGGGTTCGCCAATCTGCACACGGATAGTACCGTGTATCTTTTCCCAGTTGCTAACGGTTTTTGCTTCCTTTAGCTTGATGTAGAAACTGGTGGTTGGATCATTATAAGTAAATCTGGCAAATTGCCATTGCTGATTCTTATTAATATACGGCTCGGTGGTAATCAGTCCTCGAATTGTTGCTAATTTTCTCTCATTCGTGACAAGATTGCGGATACCATCGGGCCTTGGCTGATAGAAGCTGCTCAGTCGAACAGCACCGAGGCACACAAAACAAACACAAGCAATATACGCCGCGACGTATGGTGGACAGGCTACTTTTAAGACGGCAAACAAAAGAAATGTAGCGATTGCAAAAAGTAAAAGTAGTATCAGCCAGAACTGGATTGACCACATCAATATGTCTTGTATCAGGATGCCGGCTATTAATCCTACAGCGACAAATACAAGAGGAGATGTGCTTACAATTTGTTTGTGAAGCTCTCTTCCGCCGGCAAGCTCTCTGTCGATCAGAGCTAATTTTCGCTGTATGTCGTCCATGTTTAGCCCCGCACCAATTGTACCCGTATTTGAGAATCGGCCCGAAAAAAATAAAGTCCTTCGACGACAGACAATTGGTGCAGGGGCGATTTTATCGTAGTTTGTGCTTGTTTGCTACGGGTAATCTATAAATGACAGAAGACATGTATCTGTTGTCTTTCCTTTATTCTCTGACCTCCGTTTTCTGTTGTCTGTTTTATTTATGGTGAACAATGAAAGTGTTAGACGGTATATATGGTTAAACCCGTGAGATAAGAAAATGCGGGTTTATTAAATTGGCGAATGTTTATCTCACGGGTTGACGAAATTGTTTGCGAACCGGATAATATAGTACGAATTGGTTTTGAGTCGAGAGATTTGATGCCGGATAGCATGGCAATATTTATGGGTTTTGGAAGGGAAAAACAATGGCTATCGAGTTTAATGCCTTTGAGGTTTTTGAAGTAGCTGAGAAGATCGAGCGTGATGGTGCCAAATTCTACCGTAGGGCGGCTGAACTTTTTGATGATTCGGGCATCCGCGAATTATTTCTTAGGTTGGCTGATTGGGAAACTGGACACGAACAGCTTTTCGCAGATATGAGAAGGCAGCTTTCCGAATTGAGCAGAGAGCTTAGGACCTTTAAGCCGGAAGACGAATTGTTGCTGGATACGCAGGCTATGGCTGGTCTGGCTGTATTTGGTAACAAGACAGAGGCATCCGGGGATTTCAGCAGTAAGCAGAGCAAAGAGGATGTCCTAAGGATAGCTATCGAGAAG
>Ga0315543_1005179_pt1 | contig 10342 bp, 8 predicted proteins | sample SalMarSW160210MG_2_FD_203098 | JGI IMG/M metagenome (GOLD analysis project Ga0315543, IMG submission 203098) | Salt marsh sediment microbial communities from the Plum Island Ecosystem LTER, Massachusetts, United States - Salt Marsh Sediment SW1601-210 ...
TTCTTTTCTCGTATAGTCATAATAACTCACCAAAGCAGGATGGGTTATCAATGTCTCAACGCCGCCCAGGCTCGGCCCGATGTAGCACAGCTTCAAAGCATCCAGAAACCTTTTAGCGTCATTGAGATTGCCCTTTATATCAAATGTAACCACACCGCCGCCGCCGCTCATTTGCTCTTTTGCTACTTTATAGTGAGGATGATTTTCAAGAAAAGGATAATAAACCTTTTTAATACGCGGGTGACTTTCAAGGTATTTGGCAATCTCTAAAGCACTTTCATTCTGTTTTTTCACCCGCAAGGGAAATGTTTTAAGGCCCCGCAGGAGAAGATAACAACAATGAGGATCAATAAGTCCGCCCATCGACTTATGGAGATTGCGTATTTTATCAACCAGCTCCTTTTTTCCAAGTACGGCTCCAGCTAAGATGTCATTATGACCTGCAAGGTACTTTGTGCAGCTCTGCAAAACAATGTCTATTCCAAATTCAATAGGTCTCTGATTCAGTGGAGTGGCAAAGGTACTGTCTATCAGCGTTAAAACATTATGCCTATTGGCAATTTTTTTAAGCTTAACAAGGTCAAATATATTTAGATAGGGATTAGTCGGTGATTCGGAAAATATAAAACGAGTGTTTTTCTTGATAGCACCCTCAAGAACTTCATAATCTCCGAACGGAACAATGGTACATTCAACGCCGAATTGTTTCAGATAAGACCGGCAAAATTCAAGCGTCTTTTTGTAACTGTCATCTGTTATAACAATATGATCACCTGATTGAACCAAGGTAAGAATGGTTGTAGTTATAGAGCTCATACCGGATGAAAAAACAACGCAATCTTCTGCGCCTTCGAGGTTGGCGAGACGCTTTTCAGCAATCTTCGCGGTGGGGTTGCCGTATCTGCCGTACTCAAAATGCTCCTTTCCTTTCTTGGTATAATCTTCGATATGCTTTGAGTTTTGAAATGTAAACGTGGAAGTCTGAATAATGGGAGTTGTCAGTGAATCAGCGTATTTCTTCCTTGGCTCGCCGGCATGTACCGCCCTGGTGGACATTGATTTATTACCATTGTGGACGCTTTTATTATTGGATGATTTGGCCATTGTTTATTCCTCACTTATGTAAAATAGCACTTTTTAAACGGTGCATCGACATTGCACATTTTCGGTTCGGCTAATAATACCCTGTAAGTCAATTTTAACATCTTTAAAGCACATTTCAATTTTGTTTTTGGCAATTGCCTGCAGTGCAATATGAGTAAGGCCATTCTTTATATACGGCCATTTCCAAGCTTGGACTTCGCTTTGCGGAAGTCCTTCGCTTGAGGATGCCATGCATACTTCGTTATTGTTATTGAGTGGCAGCCACAAAGCCTGTCCTGAGCGAAGTCGAAGGGCCGAAGGCTTTGGGGATGGTTTTTTCTAATTAACTCAAACTGACCGTTTTTCAACGATTTACTGGCATAAGTGGATATTTAACAGTAACATATCGCAGTTTGTCATTCCCGCGCAAGGCCTGCCCTGAGCGATAGCCGAATGGGCGGGAATCCACTGCTTCGATACGGTAAATGGATACCCGCTCCCCGCTTATGCGTGGACAAGCTTGCCCCTGCGAAGGCAGGAGCGGGTATGACAGTACGAATCAGTCACTTTGAGTAATTAAACACGTACTCACATTCCACTGAGGTTCTGATTCATAAATAAGTCTATTGCCATCTGACGTCCTTTTGCCGTCCTAAATATCCTGTTAATGAGATTCTTTCGCTCGCTTATTTCTTTGTCTCCGAATTCATACGGAAAGTTTACTAACCAATCTGCGTCCCAGACGCATCTGAACTCCAATGTATCGATATCTTTTGCGCTATGATGATTAGCGATTATTTTGATTATGTGCTCAAGCACATCCTTATCCAAACCGTACTTGGCTAAAATCACCCGCGCGATAATCGGCCCTTCAATTTCCTGATATTTCCCTGCTGATGAGCCATATTTTTTCTCGGCCTGTTGAATTCCGATGTCATGCAAAATAGCGGCGGCTTTAACTATTAAAGGATCACCCCTCTCGTTGGCTTGTATCTTCTCTGCATAATCCAAAACAGCAAGCGCGTGGTTTATCCTTTTTTGGTCCGCTCCAAACACTGTTTTCATCTCATCTATGAGCTTGTTTCTAATAAAACTCGCATTTTTAACGGCAGCAACATCAAGACACTGCTCAGTATACTGGCACCATTCTGCACAGCCGAGGTCTATCTTTGGATTGACCACCATACGACCGCACTTACGACATTTCAGTTTAGGTTCATCCTTGAAGAACTCTACCGACCGGCCGCAATCCGGGCATCGCACTTCAAAGATATCTTCCGGCTTCCAAAATCTCTGGTCTTGTCCGGGACATCTGAACATTTTTCTTTCCTGCTATTACGCTCGAATCATTGTCAGTAACATCTTGAATTTCTCCTGTGCAGCTACCGAATGGGGTACATTACCCGGCATTATGATAATCTGGCCGGATGTAACCTCAACATACTCACCGCCTATTTTCAGTTGAGCCTGACCGTTAAGAATCTGAACAACCGCATCATAAGGCGCTGTATGCTCACTTAGCTTCTGGCCTTTATCAAAGGCAAAAAGTGTAATCGTCCCTGCTTGTTTATCCAAAATGGTCTTGCTGACAATTGAATCCGTCGAGTACCCAACCAGGTTTTGCAGGCTTTGGGCTTTGCCTATACACGAGGATTCCCGCAAGGCGGGGTCCCACTGCAATACGCTCGCCTTATGCTCTTTGACGCTCATTTCTTTCTCCTCTTAGCGCGTTGCATTCTACTTTTTGGCTCTTTTTGTCTTACTATTTTCTCAAGTGTAACACTGTCAAGATAGCTGTTTATGGACCTTTCAAGCTCTGCGAGCTTCGTTCTTACCTTACAACTTTTTTGGTGTGGGCAAATATCTTCACCTAATAAGCATCTAATTAGAAGAACTTTGCCCTGAATAGCTTCTATTACCTCCAGCAAACTTATCTTTGAGCGATCTCTGCTGAGTCTAAACCCGCCCTTCGGCCCCATACAACTTTCTACCAGTTTCACGTTATGGAGCTTCTGAAGTAACTTGCACGCAAGCTGGTATGGAATATCGCCTTTTTGAGAAATTTGTCTTGCTGAAGCCAATTCCTCGTCGTAATGCTCTGTTAGATAAACCATAGCACGCAATGCGTAATCCGTATTTCGTCGTACTATATCCATCTACAATCGGAACTCCAAGATTATTCTGTAATATATAGGACTATAATAGTCTTACTTGTTCGCTATGTTAACGAAAAAATAAATTTTTTTAGAATTTCTATAAGAATCCCCCCTGATGCCGTTTTTATTCCACTATTTTGATATTTCCTGCCTCAGAGATATGAATGTGCTTTAAGAGACCCTTGGTTGATGAAAAGTAATATTTGCTGGGTCCTTTTAAGACCACGTTTTCGCTGTCAACAATTACTTCTATATCTTCATTGGGCTGCCTGGCGTGAATAATATTAGCGAAGAAAAAGGCTTTTTCGAGGCCGTCACCAGTTTGGTAATTAGCCACCTCGTCCGGCTGAGCAAGCCTTTTGCCGTCATAGATAGAGCTATTTTTCATTTCTTTAAGCTGTGCATAAACCTTCTCGACAGACAAAGATTCTACAGCCTGAATCGAGACAGGATTGCGTTCAACAGCCGCTTTTACAAAAGGAGTCCAATCACAGGTTTCCATGTCACGATAGGCATAAAAAGCAAGGTCAGCCGTAGGATTTTTCTTACGAATTGCCTGCAAATAGTCAATTATCTGCTCTCTGTCCTGTTCTACAGAGATTTTGATTGGCTCAGAAGACACAAAATTCTTGTCAAGCGAGGGTAGTTCCGCCTCGACGTGAATAAAATCAGACAGCTCATCTGCAAATTTCTGCGCAACTGGAATGAACGGCTCAATGAATTTTTTTAGTTCCTTTCTGCCCATTGAATTTCGCACGTCAATCTTTTGCTTTTTTATGAATTCATCAAGCTTATCACAGCGAATCCGGCCGGGTAGCTCATACGAAACAAAATCTTCATCAGAGACTTCGGCGAGCAGTTTTTCATGTGTTTCGTCGGCTATTCTGAAATTGCTGCCGTGCTCGTAATGAAATAATATCTCTGCTTTTAGAAACTGTGCCTGCCCATGGCAGTCTCGGCATAACTGAAAGAATTTCTGATAGTCCCGGCGATTGCGTAAAAAACTGGCAAAGACGGTAAGTGATAATTCAGTTGATAGATATGAAAAGAGCTTTTGGATAAATTTGTTATAGATTTCCTTATTTATTGAGGCTTCTTTGTATAGGCAATGTACATAGCCGGTTGAATGGGCCACGGTTGTAACGTTTTCGTTGCGCAGTGCTCGCTGAGCCTTGTTGGAAATTTCTGTACCATTGAACCACATAGTCTTGGTGACGAGCCTTCTGTTATTGGTCAGAACGCCGTCATTTATATCAATGAAATTCTGTGAATGAAGAGGCGTGAGTATCATATAGATATCTTCCAAAGGAATCCCACAGACGACAAACGCCGCTGCAGCGTACAAGGCTGCTAATGAAACGCACTCCCCAGCCTTTTTTGTGTACCCCTTTTTGAGCCGAAAAGCATCCATCGCTTCAACAGTTTCGGTCTTCCAGTACGGAATTATATCACTATCATATTTATCCAAGCCGAAGTGTTCGCGAATATCCACATCGAAATAATATTTGTCTCCATGATAGCCGAATAGTGCATTACTTTTAGCGATATCCTCAGGCGAAATGAATTTCTCAAAACGTTTAAGCTCTTTATCTTTGCTGGTAAGGCCCCAGGTTTCGAGGTCAAGATTAAACTCATACTCATCTATAATGAATTGCTTCAGCCGCATTAATTTTTTGAAGCTATTTTTCCCCTCGAGCTTCTTGAAGCAGTCCAGCTCGCGCCACCGCCATATAATCGGACTCATAATATTAGCCAGGACCAAGCTGTACATCAGCTCTGGAAATACAAAGATTTCCATATCTGATAGCGTTACAGCCGAGCTGTATTTTTCTAATTGCTCTGAATCCATTTTTAGTAGCTAATCCTTGATTGTCTTACTGTTTCAAACTTTCCGGCAGGGTTTCTATAAATTCTTTTATATCATCACGAGTCCTGCGATAGTTTTGCAGCATCTTCTCTTCGCTATCGATCACGGCAACAGGGTCTTCAAACATCCTGTGAATAAGCTTGGTTTTGCCGGGAAAGACAGGACACTGCTGTCTGGCATTATCGCACAACGTTATAACATAATCAAAATCAATCCACAGAAGCTCATTGACGTGCTTGGACGACTGATCGGAAATATCCACGCCTGCTTCTTCCATTACCTTTATCGTTTTTGGATTGACCCCGGCCGGCCAGACACCTGCGGAGTATGCTTCAATTACATCGCCTTTTAAGTGCCTGGCCCAGCCTTCCGCCATTTGGCTGCGGCATGAATTGCCAGTACAAAGAAACAAGACTTTCATTTTGTCTTTCATATTGTCCTCTCTTTTAAATACAGACTACATCTGTCGATTGTATCTTTATACTCGACAATTGCAAGTCGTGTTCGGCGCCGGGCCGTAAAAGTCTTTAAGATATAGATTGACATGGATTTCACAGATTATTCAGACAGGATAATAGGATTGACAGGTAAATTAAAAGTCAAAAATTAAAAAGCAATGACAAACCATGCCATCAAGATGACAGGGCTAACCGAAATTATTGTTGTTGGAAATATAATCCATAAGTTATTATCCAAATATGACAAAAATATTAATCGGTTATATGATTACTTGGACTACTTACGGTTCATGGCTGCAAGGCGATAAAAGAGGGTATGTAAAAGACGGCACAATCCTGCCGGCAAATGACAAATTAAAATCCGCAAATCAAAAACAACAAAAATTCCAGACGGTTAAGCTCGATTCAAGTCAAAAACATATTGTTCGCGAAGCGATACTCCAAGAGGCACAGAAAATAAATCAGAATATTCTTGCAATCGCAGTTTGTTCAAATCATGTACATATCGTTGCAAAAGTTTCATCTGAATCAATTGAACAGATTGTTCATAGATACAAGCGTTTGTCCACTTTTGTCCTTTGCAAGGCCGGTCTGGACGGCAAAGTATGGTCAACAGGATTTGATAAAAGGTTCTGTTTTACGGATAAGGAAATAGAACAGAAAGTTAAATACGTAAATGGGCATAAATAATGTTTGGCCCTGCCATCTGGTTAGCCCTGCCATCTTGCATGGCAGGGTTGGAAATAACCCCCGTCATCAGGATGACGGGGCTAAACTAACATATCTAAAAAATCAATTATGACAGAACTCCAACAGCTCGCAGTCCTGGCACTGCGGTCGAAGCTTGCCGTTGCAGTCCTCTAAGATGCCGATTCGGCTCAAAGCAAAATCATACTTAACCGGGTCAGTCGATTCGATTTCCGCAAAGCTCTCTGTTATTTTTACCGCTGCCGCTAAAGAAACAGTTTTTTGGTCATAGAGCTTCAAAATCCTGCACAATCTGGCCATATGCACATCCACCGGCACAACCAGTTTAGCCTTATCAACCGAGCTCCACAATCCCGGATCGACCTCATCTCTTCTTACCATCCAGCGCAAAAAGAGGTTCAGTCTTTTACATGCGCTGCCCCCAGCCGGATTGGTAAGCAGATACCGCAGCCCTTTCGGTGGCTCTGTCTTTTTGCGTTTCGTAAATCTGTCAAGTAGTGACTCGCAAAATTTCGACAGCGCTGAAATAATATTCTGATCCGTGTCTTTGTAGCCTAATAAAAAATAATTTTCTATGCAACCTTTCTCCTTAAGCACTTCTCTTAGAACTGCTAACAAGTCTGAAATATCCTGGCCTGATGTAAAACGGTGCTTGAAGCTGCTTAGTCTTTTCCGCTGTTCTTGGCCGAAATTTATCACAAACGCATACGGGCTTTCTCCCATACGTTCAAATAAATCGTTTAGACTCTTTTCTATCTGCTCAACTCTTCCGTATGCCAGTTCTGCCGACAAAAGAGCCACCACCTCCCTGTCGGCAGGATTAGAATATTTATATAAAAATTGAAGAGGGTCAGGCGGTATAAATTCACGGTGGTTATACTTGACGTATAGTCTCTCCAAGAACTCTTTGATTTGCTCTATACGGTCCATCACCGTTTACCACCATGATATTGCTACAAAATGATTTGATTTGGTGTTTAGCAGGCTCGATACGGTTTTAAGGATTAAAGTCACCTGCCGACTTGTTTTCCAGGTGCTGTCTTTGCTTTAGCGATTGGTTGAGAATTCGAACATGGTGCATTTCTTCTTTAATAATATCGTCGATTTTGTCTTTTCCTGCCCGGTCAGGGACAAAGTCCTTCAAGCCGGTATAATAAACGATGGAGTCCTTTTCTTTTTCGATAGCTATCTTGATAATATCAGATTTGCTCTGTTTGCCGGAGAATTCCTCGGATGGGTCCAATTTGATGCCAAATACGGCGAGGCTGGCCATGGCCTGCACATCCGGCAATAATTTATCCTCCGGCTTGAAAGTTCTAAGCTCCCGGCTCAATTCGGAAAGCTGTTTTCTCATCTTTGCGAAAACCTGTTCATGTCTGAGTTCCCAACCAGCCAGCTCTTGAAATAAGCTGCATATATTAAAATCATCAAAAAGTTCTGCCGCCTTAAGATAGAACTTGGCGCCATTTCGTTCGATTTTCTCAGCTATTTCAAAAACATCGAAAGCATTGAGTTCGACAGCCATTATTTCCCCTTTTTTCTCTGATACTCTGTTTTCCTGATAACCTGATTCCCATTTTGATTTCGTACTATATTATCAGCTCACAAGCAATCTTGTCAACCCGTGAGATAAACATTCGCCAATTTAATAAACCCGCATTTTCTTATCTCACGGGTTCAACCATATATACCGTCTAACATCTCCATTGTTCACCATAAATAAAACAGATAACAGAAGACGGAAGACAGAAACCTGACCCTTCAACTATGGTCACCTGTGGCGGGGCCAGGACAGGCTCTGCACAAAGCAAAAGAGCTGATGTCAATAATAATTAATATTTAAGATGCGACCCTTTAGGTCTTCGCATCGCCCGCATACCACAGTAACGGAAAACTGATTCGGACGACAGCCAAGGGACGATGCCATAAGACATCTATTCACCGTCCCATTCATTGTTGCCAGCGAGTACCTTCGATCATGTCCAGAAATCCAAAGAACTGCTGTGCCTCCGCGTTGAAGCGGTCGCTGCCCGTCATCCGCATGTGGTGGAGCCGGTCGAACTCGCGGTCGATGAAGTCGCTTAATGCTTGGGTAAGCTCCCCCTGCACAAGATGGGTTACGTCAGGCATGTCTTGCTCCCAGAACTCCACGAGGTTAAAGGCCTGGCTCACGTAGGCCGGATCACCTGTTTGCAGTCCCGCCGCGATCCGAAGTGCGTCGTTCATAACAAAGTCTTCAATGGCCGGCTCAATGGTGCTCCATATATCTGCTTGGACCTGCTCCGGAGCAAAAAGAGTGATCTTATCAGCCAAGGTTAAAAAGCTTGCATCTCCCGCGCGAAGCCCGGCTGCGACCCGTTCTGCCTCCACGGTCCAGAATTCCTCCTCCATCTTGTCCACCAACTGGTCCATCCATCTGTCCATCCACTTATGGATACTTTTACGGCCTGACTGTGGCGGTTGTGGCAAGAATCCGCCTGATACCTGTTTTCCCTTCGGATCTATGTGCCTCAGCGGATTCTGGTAGGCGTACTGGTAGGGGTTCAAGCTCTGAGGTTCATGTAGGACCAGCCATACGGGATCTCGCGTGAGGAACCGGGCGGTAGCCGGTTCATAGGCGCGAGCCCGCATGTCGTAGAGATCCCCCACCGATTCGCGGCGCACGCCGTACCGTCCAATGAACGTAAACGGCTGATCGCTCGTGCCCGTATGACTCAACAACCTACCATAGGGCGAATAGGCATAGGCATCGGTCACCTGACTCTGGTCATCGGTCAGGAACAGCGTCGAGCCGAGCCGATCGAAGTAGTAGAAGCGGACCTGATTTGTGGCTGGGTCTATCGAGTAGAGCAGCCGGCCGCCGGGAGTATATACGTAGAAGCGTTTGTACGATGTGTCCTCTTTCTCGGCCACGATGGGTGAAAGCCCAAACGCATAGTTGTGGTAGAAATAAGTGGTCGCTTCGCCTGCCGTGCGGCTGCGCAGATCGCCCAGACCATTGTAGGTGAAGATAGCTGTATCGCTGTCGGCTGTAATCGAGGTCAGCCGGGATGCACCGTTGTAGGCAAACGTTTTGCCGGTCGCCGCGGTCTGGCGGCCACGAGAATCATACTCGTAGCCGGCACTGCTAATCTGAGCCGCCGCATCGTAGTCGTAGTTGTCCTCCGTCCGTGCCGGGTCCAGGGTCGTGGTTCCCGCTCGGCTCAGAAGGTTGCCGGCGGCGTCATAGACAAGGGCCAACTGGTTGTCTCCACCGTAATCGGCGCCAGTCAGCCGACCGGCCCCATCATAAGTGTATCGGATCGTACCTCCCCCCAAAGGGACGTTCATTACAGCTTCCGTCGGTTCTCCCTCAGCGTTCAATGTGTACTGTTGGTCGGCCAATGCGCCATCCTGAATGCGGGTCACTCTGCCGGCATTATCGTAGGTAAAGGTTGTACTCACACCGTTGGAACGGTGTATTTCTGTCAAACGTCCGTCGTCATCATAGGTGAATTCCATCCAGGCATTGGCGAGGTCATCCTCAACACGGGTCAGGAGGTTCCGTCCGTCGTAAGCATAGGTCACGGTGGCTTGGCTGTCATACGTCACGGTCTTGAGCCTTCGGCCAGCGTCGTAGGAGGCACCGAACGAAGCGGCACCATCCTTACTGTTAGTGATGTCGCTACGAGCGTCGTAGGTCAGCGTCAGATTATCCACCGTCAGCAGTCGTCCGGCATCATCGTATGTGTAGTTCAGGCTGAGACCATCCGAATAGGTAATCTGCGTAACATGGCTGGTTTCATCGTAGCTGATAGTGGACACCTCACCATTGGGTGAGGTCACCTGTCGGAGCCTGCTTCGAGCATCATAGGCATAGGTACATGCACGGCCCAGGGGATCGGTCCGGCAGATCAATCGACCCATGGGCGAGTAGTCGAAGTCCCAATCATGGCCCTGAGTATCCGTCAGGCGGCTGATCTGCCCCATGTCGTTGCGCGTGTAGGCGGCGCTGCCGACAACCGGCTCTGTGGCACTTATCAATCGACCGGCTGTGCCGTATTCATAGTCCGTGGACCGCTCCATCCGAT
>Ga0315543_1005181_pt1 | contig 10340 bp, 9 predicted proteins | sample SalMarSW160210MG_2_FD_203098 | JGI IMG/M metagenome (GOLD analysis project Ga0315543, IMG submission 203098) | Salt marsh sediment microbial communities from the Plum Island Ecosystem LTER, Massachusetts, United States - Salt Marsh Sediment SW1601-210 ...
CATTACGTGTGATTCTACGCCCAATTGTTTCAACCGCTCGTACAGGGTGGGGCCAGGGATGAAGGACTGAAGGTCGATCCCGGCCTCAACTGCCGAGTTGACCTTAGAGTTTCCAAGAAGCGACAGGTGTAGCATGTTGGTGATGTCTGAGGTCTCTTTTAAGTACAGCCTGTAACCGACCATCCCATGCTCCTGGGGGGTGAGGCCGGTGCTGTAAGTCGTGAGGGCAGTCGCGGTGGTAGCGGGGAAAACCGAAGTAATCGGGATGAACACTCCTCTCTCGATCAATCGGTGAAGGTAAAGCTCGGGGAAGCGTTCTAGGAGATCGAGGAGGTGGTAAAAACCCAGCCCATCTAGGATAAGCAGGACAACTTTCTTGGCCGTAGAAGGAAATATCGAATGGACGGCGTCGATCAGCTCTGCCGAACCCTCCACCCTCTCGCCAAGGAAAGAACGGATAAGGCCGGGGACCGCGCAGATCGAGTAACCGTCGTAGTTGGGGATGACAGCTTCCCCTGGAGGAAGCCCAGGGAGAGTGAGGGAGCAGACCTGTTCTTCGATCTTGTGTGCCTGGATCATGGCGCCTATTATAGGAGCTCATCCGATGGATTGAAACCACGTTTCACCCTGGGTAGAGTCTGCCGGAAAGGGAGGTCAGTGATGACGATACACTGTTTGGGATACGAGAGGAACCTAAGCGATTGTGCCTGCACCTAAGAGGCTGTTCCCAGCGGCAGGTCCAAAACCCCACGATGGCGCTCTCGCATCTTTCCCATTCGTCGGTTGCAGTGTGGACAACGGAATCCCTTACATCGGCGATCCGGACGGAGATGAACGCAAACCTCATCGCCATTCGAGCGGATTGAAACCTTGCTCACGACCCATCCGGGAAACTGGTACAATGGTCCCAGGGAGACGGTTGCCGACATGAGGACCTCCTTTAGCAGTGCCGTTGGATTGATATAACCCGTTGGTAGTGCAAGGATTCTCATGGCGCTTATCCCTTTAGGGCAGCAGCAAGCATCTTCTTTCTACCTTCCGTGCTAAAATAGAGGCGTATTGGCAGATGACGTTTCTTCGGCTATTCTAGTCGAGCAATGGCCAATAAAAAAGATGCGCGGATTCGCCACCTGATCGGCCAGCTTAATCGACTAACAGATAGACAAATCTTTTGGGTTGAATCCATCGTCCAACGCATGATAGCCCCCAAACAGTACAAACTGGAAGACTCCGACCTATTCGATATGTGCATGCTGGAGGCTTTCGGCGATGCGTTGCTGATTCATCATTGTTTTTCGACAGAGGCATTTTCCAAAGACAAGTTTGAATACGTTCTAGAAGCAGTTTCAAATCTCTGTGGCAAACCGGCGCAAATTGCTCCAAAAGGAACGCCTGGACATGACATAACTATTGCCGCTCAGAGATTCTCTCTGAAAACGGAAGCCGCAAAAAGCATCAGAGAAGACGAACTCCACATCTCGAAATTCATGGAATTGGGCAAAGGAGAATGGGCAGATGACCCAAAGCACCTTGATGGCTTGAGGCGGCAATTTCTTGATCATCTCGATTCCTATGATCGCATTCTTTCTTTGCGAACCCTCTCAAAAGCCCCTTTGAATTGGCGCTATGAACTAGCCGAGATATCTAAACCTCTTCTCGGAAGCGCCGAGAATGGGGAATTGGAGATGAAATCCAATAGCACACAAATGCCCAAGCCTGGTTATTGTCATGTGCGAACACAAAGCGGGGAACTTCAGTTCCAACTCTATTTTGATGGCGGGGGCGAGAGGAAACTACAAATTAAACACTTGCTAAAATCACTGTGTAGGGTTCATGCAAAGTGGGAATTTCCCCCGATAGAACTATATGCAGACCGCAAATGAGATTATGCCCTATTTCACATTACTCGCACTTGCTTGATTTTCGGAACACCAGCCAATAGCAATGCTGTCGCCGCGAGTGATGGGCTGTTTTCCATTTTGGGGACATTATCGGGCCTTTGCGAGTCTTGATAATGCAATCGCAAGGTTGAAACCCAGCAGAGGCAGCCGCCTTGATGAATTCAACATGCGCCCACTGATAGCGATGATTGTGAACGTAATCGGTAATCTTCGCCAACAGAATTCCTTCTGGTCGAAGAACCCGATAGGCTTCTTGTGCAAATGGAGGATAGAGGTACGAGAAGTTGTATCCATTCTCAGCGGAGGATTTCAATCCCAGGCCAAATCTATCATTGAAGTCTTTCGTTCGATCTTTGCCCTGGTTCGGAATGTGGGGTGGATCATAGACGACTACATCAAATGATGCGTCCTCAAAAGGCATGTCGCGATTATCACCGACGACATCGGGATTATACTTAGGGTCAACGTCCATTCCAGTTACTGGTCGAGTGCTGCCTCTCCAAAAGCGGCCAGCGTTAATCGTTGCATCAAGGATCGCCTTGGGTTCCTTCCGGGGATAGAAATTCAACATTTGCTCTAACAGCTCAGCATCATTACCATCCCAGACAGAGGGAAGGGGTTGGTATCCCAGTTTTAGCCCATGCTGTCCAGTCTTAACTTGCCGAGTTTGTTTCTGGTTCATGTCTTTCCTCGACATCCCTCCTTGGCCTATCCCAATACGGACTCTTGCACTTTGGGCACACAAGCGGTTTTTCTTCTTTATTACGCGGCACCCACTCATGCCCACACCGCTCACAACGATATCCCGCTAATTTAATCTTTGCCATCTCACTATATAGTATACCACCTTTGTTGTGATAAGTCAAGTAATATACCGGGGGTTGACAAAGCACTTACCTTGTGGTATAATACTAATGGGCGATAGATATGTCTATAGCGAAGATCAAATCACTAGAAGAGGCTCGAAAAGAGTTTTCTACTCAGATCAAGTGCGAAGACTATCTTGCTCGTCTGCGTTGGCCAGACGGGGCCATCTGTCCTCGCTGCTCTTGGGAGTCTCTAAGGGAATCTCCAGCATCTGTGAGGCTTTTTTTTGGACCTCGATGATCAGCTCCGCCTGCTTAAGGCGTTTCGTCAACTGCTTGTTTTCTTTGCGTAGACGTTCCACTTCTGGGAGCAGGGGATTGCGCTCAGCGACCTTTCGTCCTCTCTTTTTGGGTGTTAGGCCATCCAGTACATCCCTCTCCCGCTGACGACGCCACACGGTCAGATGAGACGAATACAATCCCTCTCGACGCAGCAACGCTCCTATGCTGCCGGACTCGGTACAGGCGTCGGCCAGACGCAGGATACGCAGCTTGTACTCCGCTGTGAAGCGTCTCCTGGTGGGCTTTTACGGTACTTCCGGATCAGGTTTAACCGCTCCTCCTTGCTGGAGGATGGTCCCCAGCCCGGCTTCCATCACTGAGACTCCCGTAATCGTATCGGTGATCATTCTCCTCTCTCCCTTCCACCCTCTACAGTAATTCTACGGGGGGCAGGTGTCTCAGTCATATTGACACAGAGGGGAGACAGGGAAGATTCGTCTGGTGCAGAAGGCGCTCGGCCATTCGGACTTGTCTACGACAATGATCTACTCACACGTCTACGATGATGAGATCGAGAGCGCCATGCGCCAGCTCAGGACCGGGAGCCGTCAGATATGCTCCAGCTCAGAGATCAAGTGAAGTGCCAAGAGCGAGGCTGCCGGCGCAGCTTCGCTGGCACAAGACATTGTTTCAGAGCTTCTCCCGGATCTCTGCAATTTGAGAGCGGAGTCTGCCCGAAACGACTCTCCAATCGAACTCCGTCTCCTTGCCTTCCAGGGGGCTCCATTGTCTGTCGAGGTAGTGGACGAAGACTTCTGCACGATTAAGCCGTTCGGCAAGTCTGCGGATGTCCCTGATTTCTGTTCTAGCCTCCAGCTCTAGAATTGGTGTGTCGACAACCACAGCATCGACGTAGCAGAACTTGCTGCAGAGCCACTCTGCATGAAACGCCCCTCTGTCTGTTATGCGAACTTGGACAGGCAGGCCGTCAAGAGAAGGCTCTCGAGTTGGCACATCAAGAAGCCTGGTTGTACCTAGCCTAGCGAACGCGAGCTCGATCTGCTCAGGTGTGAACCCGAGATCTTGCAGCATCTCGGCAAGCATGCGGCAGTCTACGAACCCGTCCGCCACGCCGGGGTCACATTGCTTGTGAGCTAGCGCTATCATGATGGGTAGAAGGAAATGCTCCTTCCCATCGGCGTGCTTGATATCGAAGACGTTGACCAGGAGTGATCTCGATGGGTCGAAGTACTCGGCCTCTCCCAGGGCAATGGACAGCACCAGCTCATGTGGCTGGATCCTAGGATGACTTCCTGCCTTGACTCGATTGACGATTCGCTCGCTATCGACGTGCTCGCTTCCGATGAACTCACGGAGAAGACCGAGCGCCGCCCGCACATTCCCTCCAGACACATGTTCGAGTATGTCCAGGAATGATCGATCTTCGGTCACCGAATGGAGTAGAGCTTCAAGAATGATGGCAAGGTTCCCGAGTTTCAATCCGACATCAGGGATGTGTGAGACCGGGATCTCTCCGTTTGCGATTCTCAATGCGAAAGCCAGCCGCTTCTCGATCACCCTGTCGATCCTCGGCGGCGCGATGAAGAACTCCTTTGGCTGATACCCGCTCAGAGCCCCGCTTCTTATCGAGCGGTGGAAGGTCTCTGGGCGGAGAGTGACAAACACAGTGGCGGGCCAGTGTTTCGCCAGTTCCTGACAAATCAGAAACGTCTTCTGCTGGATCACTTCATCCCTCTGATCTGCGTTGTCGACGAAAACCACCACTTGCTGCTTTCGGCCGTGGACGATGTGCTCAAGGCACCTTCTGATGTGTTCAGGCTTGTCCTTCTGGCACTCTTCAAGGAAAGCGATCTCCTTCTCCCGGTACAGATCTGGATCGATAGACTTGAGGTCCGAGTGGATACTTTTGGAGAATCGCTCGAGATCGCCATGATAGACCCCCCTCACGAGGTTTCTCTCCCCGACATCGATTCTATATTGGGATAGGAGCTGTTTCCGGAGCTGGTCGACGATGAAGCGCTCAAGGTCCTCGGCGAGCATCGCCTGGCTCCCTAAGTCGATATAGAACGTGATCGCCTTCTCCAGTAGGTCGGCCGCCGCAACGCTTCGGAGGTACCTAAGGAACATCGTCTTGCCGACTCCGACATCCCCGAGGATGAGGGCTGGGCGTGAGCTCCAACTCCTAGCCAGTAGCTCGGTGGAGATGCCGTTCTTGTCGACCGCAGGTTCAAGAACTGGGCTTGGCGAATCGGGATCGAAGAGCGCTGCATATCTCGCCCGCAACAGAGACTTGCTGACCATCGCGTGCTGCGAAACTGCTCCACTCTTGCAGTAGCATTCCTCCAAGAAACGCGGCTCCAACTCTCGGCGTTCTGTCACATCCTCAAGCAGAAGATCTCCTAGAATCTTCATGTCGGCCTGGAAAGCTGTCCGATGGACGACTCCCGGATAGCCCCCGATGGAAGCTGAGAGCTTCGATGGGACCTGCTGGCTGACGCGCCCCTCCAACTTTCGAATCAGGTTCCTCCGCTCGATGCCAAATGGGGAAAGCAAATCCCAGAGCAGACGGAAGCGCTCCAGCATGATATTGAGAGAGGGAAAGACAATTGCTTGCCCTTCTAGAGGAGGGATCCCATCAACGCGAGCACCGCAAAACGCAACAAGCTGATGGCCATTGCCGACCACACAGACTGGGACCCCGCGATTCTGACAGTAGATGCTCGCTTGCTTCAAGGCGCGAGCAAGATCCTCATAATCTCTCACCAAGCTCGCTAGCGAGTACTCCTCACGGTAGACTCCGGCTGGCAGTTCGAAGTAGTTTCCCTCCCGTTTGGCCTCTACGATCAGGACAGGAGTCGGACGTCGGAAAACGTAGTCTGCGTATGTCCCGTCAAAACGTTCCTCGAGAGTGATGTCTTCCTTGGGCCATGCCAGGCAACTGACGAAGAGCTCATCTATCAAGTGAAAGCGAGTTGTCGCCTCGTTTCGCTCTCCGACGTGTTCAGCGTACCAGCCGGAGAGCCTCTGCAGCGCATTTCTGCCTTGTTCGTACTCCTGCATAAAACCTCCCCGAGCAGCAGCCTGCTAGCGAGCCCCCCTCTGATGATACCAGGATAGCACGCATGTGCACAGAAGGCGAGACACGAGATGAGGTCATTGAACACGCGAGAATCCTGTGTATGCAACGCGCTTGATCATCTCGCAACGGCTGAGAAGGAGATCAGCAGTGTCTTGCTTGTGTCCTCTGTCGCGGATCAGTACGTAGTCTGTGCAGACTGCGTACTCTTGCAACGAAAGCCTTCTTTTGTTGCAACAATAGACGGCTCTTGTTGCGAGAGCGATTCGTATGGCGCCTAGCCTATAGGACCGATCCTGGAACGCGTGTGGTCGTATGCTCGTGGTGACAGCCATCTCATGCTTGTCATATCTGGCTCTGTCACTATGATGATCTAGGAATGAAAAAGCTTCGAGCAGTTGTATGGAGAAGTATCGGGCTATTCTTTCGCTACCTGTTTCCATACGCGCTGGTAGTAGGCATCATCGGGGGTCTAGGCGTCGGGGCCTACATCGTGAGCGCCGCCTTCGTCCGTGCGATTTCCGCGATGAGTCTGGACTTGCGCGCAATGCTTCTGGCAGCATTGGCTACGCCTATAGTCGCGATTCTGTCTGTTGTGATTACCCATTTCTACGCGAAGAGACGTGAGATTGAGGCTGCGCTGAAAGCGCCGAAAATCCACTTCTACGAGGAATTCCTCAATGAGTATTTCGAACTCCTTTTAGAGTGTACTCAGAAGAAACCAGGGAACGCCAAAGACAGAAAGCTGGGGGCGAGGCTGCAGAAGAAAATGGTAGACCATACGGCCAAGACAGCGCGTAAGCTGATGCTGTGGGGTGGAAGAGACACAGTGAGGGCATACCTAAAGATGCGTGATCAAGCCTTCCGTGGATCGGAATCCGAAACGGGCAAAGGAATCCCGATCATCCTGCAACAGTTTGAAGACCTCCTCTTCGCGATTCGCCATGAGCTTGGCCACTCAAGACGCGGCATGTCGAGGGGTGACCTTCTGAAGCTGTTCATCACGGATATCGACGGATTTCTCGGTCGCTAGAACGGAAGCAAATCACGATACACGAGTTTTTCGCATGCTGGGAGCAGAGTATTCGGAATACACTCCTTGGCGGACTCCATAAGCTAGATCGACTGACAGCCTCGCTTATTCCCCTCCGCGGTCTCTTCCTAGGGTGAATATGCCCTCGAAGAGAGGTCCGCTGAGGTGATCGGTGGGGTAAACTTACTAGAACCTCCCCGGTGAATGAGGCCGCTTTTCCTTGGCACGAACTCCTCCACGCTGTATACTGAGTGATGTAGGCCCTAAAAGGTACAATCCGCGAACTCACAAAGGGGACAAAACAGGGGGCTTGATCTCCACGGTTGCATCTTTACCGTGTTGCACGGGTGATGTCACTGTGTCTCTTGCCAACGCCATACTTTTACACTGGGCAAGAGTTCATTATACTGTGAGACACCACTATCACTTCGGGAGGATGCCCAACTAGGAATGAAACCCGAAAAGGAGATCGATCCTGTCACGCTCGCTACAAATGACTCAATACAACCATCAAGAGAATCCTCACGAAAAGATACAACCTTACGAATCCCTCTCTCTCAGGATGTCTTGAACATCGCCAATAAGACTCGAAATAACCCGCTCGCATGGCGTGGACAATTCTCTCCTCAACTAGTTGAGGCGCTTCTTCGCACCTATGCGCCTTCTAATGCAATTGTTCTTGATCCCTTTGTTGGAAGTGGGACCGTTTTGTACGAGTGCGCTCGTCTTGGCATGGTAGGACTTGGCGTGGAAATCAATCCTGCAGCTGCCACTCTAGCCCGTGTATACCAACTTACTAATCTTCCACGGCATAACCGTCAGGAGTTGTTAGCGCACCTACATCAGATTCTTTCCCCACTACTTGATGAAGAGATGCCCCTCTTCACATCTCCTGGGCTCTCTGCAAAGGATGCCAAAGCAAACTTAATCAAGGTAACAAATCAGGTCACTGAGCAAAATGAAAGGCTACTACTAGAAGCTCTCATCTGTATCTCCGATTACGACCGCAACTCTAACTTGCCCCTTGGTATTCAGCGCGCTTGGAATAGGTTATCCGATCTCGTCTTGTCTCTTCCTTATTCGAAGAATCCTATTAAAGTCGCACTCTGCGATGCCCGAGCGCTTCCTCTTCCAGAGAACAGTATAGACTTCGTAGTTACGTCACCCCCATACATAAATGTATTCAACTACCACCAACAGTATCGTCAGTCAATGGAAGCCCTTGGTTGGGACCTTTTAGAAGTTGCTCCTTCAGAAATAGGGGCGAACCGAAAGCATCGTGGCAACCGCCTCCTGACGGTTATTCAGTACTGTATCGATATGGCGGCAGCGCTCTTCGAGTTGCAACGCGTCATGAAACCTTCTTGCCGAGTAGTGATGATCGTTGGACGAGAATCCAATGTTCGCAAAACACCATTTTATAACGGAAAAATCCTCGAACGAGTTGCCACCGAGACCGCAGGATTCACACTTGCCTTTAAACAGGAGCGTGTGTTTAAGAACAAGTTCGGCCAGCACATCTACGAAGACGTTCTTCACTTACTGTCTCTAGACACTCCTCACATGGAAACCGAGCCTAACGTACGCCAAATCGCGCTGGAAATTCTGCAAGACGCACGCTATCGAATACCCAAAGAAGTAGGCAATGATCTCTCAGATGCCATTCAGCAGGTCGATCTAGTAAAGCGGTCTCCTCTGTTTCAACCGCGGGCTGCGAACGGAAAATCTAATATTCCGTCTGTCTTCAGCCAATTCTCTAGGAGCGGTGTGTAGATGACATTTCCCACTCCCCACCGCGAAAAACTACTCGCGACCCTTCACAATGATAAACTCCCCAAAACTGACGTGCCCCGTCTTGAAGCCGCCATTCAGCGTTACGAGAAGTGGATAGCCGACTTGGAAGCGGTAGATGGAACTCCTAAGTCCATTATCTCACGTAGTGTTACATTGCTCAATGAGTACGCACTTTACATCAACCTAGATCTGATTTTTGACAGCCCAAACGACTTCCTATACCGCCAGAAGGGCCAACTTAAGTTAGATAATAGCATTGTCGAAGAGTTCTTACCCTGGCTCAGTCGTCCTTCAGTACTGCCCGAGCTAGCAGACAACTTCTCCATTGGCCCAACAAAATGCTACTCATCTATGTACTTCGAGTCCACACTAGCACATCAGTTAGCTGGGGCAGGTCTACGCATTCGTACTAAGGACCAGGACTTCGCGATCAGTCGGCGGTTGCATATCCAAGCTTCACACTCAATTGACTTTGAAAGTGCTGAGAAAGTCGAAACACAGATTGCCTACGTCGCCACGGAGATCAAGACTAACCTGGATAAGACAATGTTCCAAGAGGCTTGCGCCACAGCCAGGGATATTAGAAGTGCTGTTCCTGGCGCCAGGTATTTCTTGATGGTAGAGTGGCTTGATATGTCCCCTATTAGTACCGCGCCGACTGACATAGAACAGGTTCTACTCCTAAGAGGCGCAAAAAGGATGAACTCTAACCAGCGCAAGCCTTACAGCTCAGCCCAAGGGCGCAGAGAACACCGCGCGCAGTACGTTGACTACCTGCGTTCAAACCCATTCAGAGCCGATGTCTTCGAACGTTGGCTAAGCCAAGTCCAAGCCTTACTTGCTGACACAATCCCAGAAGAATCAAACGTCCTGGAGCAGGGCTTCTTCTAAAGGAACGCTACTAACTTCTCAACGACTCCTCCAGGAACGATGCGATAGCCTAAAGGACTACTGAAAGAACGAAGTAGTGCAACGATTGGTTCCTTTTGTTGCTGGAAGCAGTTTGCCGTTGGAGACGGACTCCTTAGATGAGAGTTCGAAAGTAGTTCTCTAGGGGGTACCAGCGGTGACGGTTGTTGCGGGGGAAGCTACACGTTCCTCGCCAATACGTACTTCGACAAGAACGCTACGAACCTCTTCGGCTGGGGAATGACGCATGTGGAGGGAAGGTTCCCAATCAACCCCAAGCTCTTCCTCACCGTTGAGATTGAGGTCGACGACGACACTCCCGGACTCGATCATTTCGGTTTCGGATTTGAGGTGGGCTGGTAGGACAGGCTTTCAGCGGTCAGCTCTTGTAGCTTGGGGGGTGTAGTAACTGATCGCAGATACTACACCCCCCAAGCATCTTGTATGCGACGTTTTTCAATCAGTCGTGTTGTTTTGCCTCTTCGTGTACCAGGAATCTCTTCAATTCGGTGAGGCTT
>Ga0315543_1005183_pt1 | contig 10339 bp, 6 predicted proteins | sample SalMarSW160210MG_2_FD_203098 | JGI IMG/M metagenome (GOLD analysis project Ga0315543, IMG submission 203098) | Salt marsh sediment microbial communities from the Plum Island Ecosystem LTER, Massachusetts, United States - Salt Marsh Sediment SW1601-210 ...
CGGGTTGGTTGCAGTGAAGGGTGCCAGAGCAACGTAGTATAGGCCCTTGTGGCCGTTGTTTCGGTGTCCCAACACACCCACAAGGGGTTAGGCTACGTTCCTGTTGGCTTTGCTGGTTTTTCAGGTAGGCACTTGGTGCTATCTGCAAAGTGTAGGCCCTTGTGGCCGTTGGTTCCGTGTCCCAAGACACCCACAAGGGGTTAGGCTACGTTCCTGTTGCCTTTGCTGGTTTTTCAGGTAGGCACTTGGTGCTATTTGCAAAGAGGGGTAGGTGGATGACTGTTGGAGATCGCTCTGAAAACGAGGGTTGGTTTACAGTCGAGTTTCTCCTCTATGGCTTGAGCTTTGCGGTGGCCTTGGCTCTGCGCCTCTTCGCCTTGGAACGCTGGCCACTGCTGGATGCGGAGGCCGGGCTGGCCCTGGCGGCGTGGCGCTTTGCGCGTGGCCTCCCGGCTTCGCTGCAGGGGCACAGTCCCCTGCTATTCCATGGCAATGTGCTGCTATTCTTCCTCACCGGTGGCAGCGATGCCCTGGCGCGCTCGTGGTGTGTGCTGTTTGGTTCGCTGCTTGTGCTCTGGCCCTACGGCCTGCGCCGTCACCTGGGCAGAACAGGTGCCCTGGCAGCTTCACTGTTGCTGGCCGTGTCTCCCAGTTTCACTTACTTCTCCAGGGCGGTAGATGGCAGTGTTGTGGTCGCTTTCTGTGCCCTGGGTCTGCTCGTCGCCGTAGCTGGTTATCTGGAAGAGCGGCGTCCCGCCTACGTCTCTGCTGCCGCCGCCCTCGTGGTCCTGGCTCTGCTGGCTGGCCCTTCTGCGTACACCATGCTCGCTGTGCTGCTGACATTTCCGCTGTTTATGCGCATCTGGTCCAGATTCACACAGGACACGACACAGCTTGATGAACTGGGACGCGCCTGGCACGATGTGCTTGCTGACTCCCGTGCCTGGCGTGCAGCTTTGCTGCTCGCGGGACTGCTCTTCCTGGCCATAGGCACGGCCTTCACGTTCAATCCGGCAGGGTTGCAGATGACGCTGGATCAGCTTGGCCGTTGGCTGAGAGGTTTTGACTTTCTGTCGAGATCCTCATGGTATCGCAGCTTGCTGTTGCTCCCTCTGTACGAGGCCTTGCCGCTGGTCTTTGGGGCCGCAGGGCTCTTTCTTGGGCGGGCACGGCGTGACACCTTTACAGTGCTATTGCGCTACTGGTTCGTTTTCGCATTGCTCTTCTCTATTGTGCCTGGCTATCGTCCACAGGCTAGCGTGCTGCTCATTCTGTTGCCACTGATCCTGGCGGCTGGGCAGGCCGTCGAAAGGCTGCGGCAAGGGTTGGAGGCGGCTGTGAAGTATCCCCTGTGGTGGGTGTTGGTAGCGCTCAGTTTGGTCGTCTTTGCCGCTGCCTACGTGCAGTTTGCGGACTACGTCCTTGCGCCGATGCAAACCTATCTGCTGCGCATCGCAGCGTTGTGCGTTTTCGTGGTTTCTGCCCATGCTTTGCTTTGGAGTCTATCGGGGCCAGAGGTTCCTCTGCGCGCAGCGGGCGTTTCCCTGTTGCTGCTGCTGTTGTTTGGTCTGATACGCGCCGAGGTGACGCTGAACTATGCACATGCACGCGATCCGGTCGAGCCTATGGTCGGCACAGCGACTTCTCCCGACGTGCTTGAACTGGCGCGATATGCCACCGAATTGTCCAGCCACGTAAAGGGCGATGCCCGTGTGATGGACTGGCAGGTTGACGAGAGGCTTGAGGTTCCCCTGGGCTGGTACCTGCGCAGCTTTGAACGAGTGAGCTACGTCGCGACTGTGGCCAGCGAACCACCAGTTGGGGCGGTGATCCTTCCAGTGGATGCACCTGCGCCAGCTCGCTACGTAGGCTTGCGCTTTGGCCTGCGCTCAGCCCTAATTGGTGAGCAGCAACCCCTGGTGGAATGGATGCGCTGGTGGATCGGGTACAAGTCTGCGTTGACGGGGTACCACGCTGGCGATGAGGTGATGCTTTGGGTGAAGAGCCCGTAGCAAGAGTACGGAGACTGGTAGAGACGTAGCATGCTACGTCTCTACGGGCTGAGGGCACCCGAAAACGGGTTTTTGGAGAATGTATCAAGATAAAGGATGGAAGCAATGGAGCGAGATGCTACAAGTGCAAAGGTGAGCTTTATGGACAAACCCGTGTTTTCTGGCGTTCGTATCAACTGGCGGGCTGTGATTGTCTTGCTCATTGTCCTGGCATTAGTCTTGACGCGCTTGTGGGACCTGGGGAATCGGTCTTACAGTCACGATGAGGCCATTCACGTCTGGGAACCTTGGAAGCTGGTCACCGGTCAGGGCTATCGTCACGATCCTGTCTATCACGGGCCCTTTCTCTATCATGTGACTGCCTTCCTCTACTTCCTGTTTGGCGTCAACGATGTCACTGGCCGCCTGGGGGTGGCGCTGTTCGCCATCGCTCTGGTGCTTCTGGTGTGGCCTCTGCGCCGCTGGCTGGGTCGTGCGGGCGCTGTGTTTGCCATGCTCCTGCTCACCATATCGCCGACAATGATGTTCCGTGGCCGGTTCACCCGTCACGATATGTATGTGATGGTTCCTGCCATGGTGATGATCATCTGCTTCTTCAACTACCTGGAGGACAGAAAGGAGCGCTGGCTGTACATCATCGCCGGTGCGTTGTCTGTGGCGTTCTGCGGCAAGGGGAATGCCTTCATCTACGGTGCGATTTTTGGCAGTTACTGGGTGCTCTATCTGCTGCTGGAGTGGGTGCAAAGCCGCAGGCCTCTGAAGGGCCTCCCCGCTTTCGACATTGTGGTGTTGTTGGCTACACTGGCGTTGCCCTGGGCTTCGGCGCTGTTCATCAAGGCGCTCGGGTTCGATCCTCTGGACTACAGCCAGGCGGGTCTGGTTCGTTCCGGTGCAATCGTGCTCTTGATCTTGGCTGTTTCAACGGTGGTTGGCGTGTGGTGGAAGCGCAAGGTGTGGCTCGTCTGGGCGGGCATCTTCTGGAGCATCTTTATCGTGTTGTATACCACGCTGTTCACCAATGCGCGTGGTGTGGCTACGGGGCTGGTCGGCTTGCTAGGCTACTGGCTGGCGCAGCAAGGCGTGGCGCGCGGCGGGCAGCCGTGGTACTATTATTTCTTCCTGCTTATGCTCTACGAGTTCCTGCCGTGGTTGCTGTCAGGGCTGGGCGCGGTATATTACCTGGTAACCGCAGGCCGCGCACCGAAGGCAGAGGTTTCCAAGTGGCGAGAGAGGCCGTCAAGGGAGGTGGCGGTCAGGGCCTTTGTTCCCTTCCTGTTGTATTGGACGTTGATGACTCCTATCATCTATACCTGGACAGCCGAGAAGATGCCCTGGCAGAACCAGCACTTGACGCTGCCCCTTTGTATCCTGGGCGGTTGGTTCCTAGGCAAGGTGTGGGAAGCAACGGATTGGCGCAAACTGCTGCAGCGGGGCGTAGGCTACGTGGTAGTGCTGCTGCCTGTGGCTATCTTCTCCTTCTTGGTTCTGCTGGCCACCACGCGAGCCAAGCCTTTCAGCGGAGCGTCGCTGGAGGAGCTCGACGTAACTCTTCGGTTCTTGTTGTCCCTGGTGCTGTTGCTGATTGCGATGGCCTTCATGTATCGCTTTGGTCGCAACCTTAGCTGGAGTGGCTGGGGGCGGGTGTTGCTCGTGGCGCTCTTTGTCATTCTGAGCGCGGTGACAGTGCGCTTTGCTTTGATGCTCAGCTTCATCAATCAGAACTATGCTACGGAATTCCTAGTATATGCGGCGGCGACACCTGATACCGTTGCGGTGATGCGTGAACTGGACGATATGTCACAGCGACTTGTGGGTGACAAAGAGCTGAAGGTGGCCTATGATGACGAATCCAGTTGGCCCTTTGTCTGGTATCTGCGAGACTATAAGAATGCCAGCTTCTTTGCGGCGGGTTCCGGCGTGACCGGGGATGCGCACGTGGTGATTGTGGGCCCTGGCAATGAGACCAAAGTGAAACCCCAACTCACCGGAAAGTACTTGCGGCGGCAGTATCGCCTCATCTGGTGGCCCAACCAGGACGTCTACTCGAATCTCACCCCGGCCAAGCTGTGGAGCGATCTGAAGGATCCGGCCAGGCGCAAGTTTTGGTGGGATATTATCTGGTTCCGCAAGTACCAGGCTTCCACTACTTCGTGGCCTTACGTCCAGAAGTTTGCCTTATACGTGCGCAAGGACATGGCCGCCCAGCTTTGGGACTATGGGCCAGAGGTAGCTGGTCCGGGCATTGAACTGCCCGAGGATGAATATGAGAAGAGACGCATCCAGGTCTCAGCGATGCTGTCCTGGGGCGATGACGGTGCTGGGAGCGGGCAATTCAACTATCCCAAGGGCATCGCCGTGGACGCGCAGGGGCACGTCTACGTGACCGACAGCTACAATCACCGCGTGCAGGTGTTCGATACAGATGGGCGCTTCCTGCGGGAGTGGGGTGGTCAAGGGAACGGTCCGGGCCGGTTCCAGGAGCCATGGGGCATAGCTGTGGACAAGGCCGGCAACGTCTACGTGGCTGATACCTGGAACCACCGCATTCAAAAGTTCGATGCGGAGGGGCACTTTGTGATGCAGTGGGGCGTCTTTACGGACACCGCTGGCGTGCTGGGGGCTACCGACGGGTTCTACGGGCCGCGCGACGTTGCGCTGGACAATGAGGACAATGTGTTGGTGAGCGATACGGGCAACAAACGCATTGTCAAGTTCACGGCCGATGGCGAGTTCATCGGACAATGGGGTGGTGCGGGTTCGCTCAATGGGCAATTCCGTGAGCCAGTGGGTGTAGCTGTGGATGGCGACGGCAACCTGTACGTTGCTGATACCTGGAACCAGCGCATCCAAAAGTTCGACGCCGACTTGAACTATCTGGCGGAGTGGCAAGTGCTGGGCTGGGAGGGCGAATCGGTGGTCAACAAGCCCTACGTGGCGGTGGATTCCAAGGGCAACGTGTATGCCACCGCTCCTGACTACCACCGCGTCGTCAAGTTCGATGGCTCGGGGAAGGTGCTTGCAGTGTGGGGCCAGTATGGAACAGAGGCAGACTCGTTCAACATGCCCTCCGGTATCGCTGTGGATGCTGAAGACAGCGTCTACGTCCTGGATTCCGCCAACAACCGCGTGCTCAAGTTTGGGCCTGTGCAGTAAGCGCCGCAGACAATGGCCCTCATCCCTGCCGCACATTCGTGCGGGATCTTTGACAATCCTGGGAGAAGGGGATGCGGGTTGAGGGCTATGGTCAGCATCGCCAGGCACGGCACCGCATGAATAGCGGTGCCTGGGCGTATCTGAGGTGACCGGCATCTTTGAGGTGCCGGTCACTTATGCCGAGTGCCAGGCTGGTGTCTGCGGCTTGCTGCTGTCGCCCCATCGGCTGCCAGTCCAGGTTGGAGCTTACGTTGACGTCAAAGTTCGCGTCGTTGGTCGAGATGTACTCGCCCTAAGCGTTAGTCCATTAGGCGGGGGGCTCTTGGACGACTTCAGGTTCTCCACTTGGCTCGCTGCGACTGCGCTGCTTCCTGCGCAAAGCGCTGAACCTGTGAGTTACGCTCACTAGTGCAAAAGTAGGCCTCGAGCCTTGGCGATCAAGGCAGCACTGCGCAGCCAGGCCTCTGTGCCAATGCGCATACGCAGCCGCAGGTTCTCTACGTGGTAGCCTGGCGGACATCCGGGCCGGTCGTCGGGGACAAACTCGCTCAGCTTCTGGCACGGGGAATCTTCGCAGTACCCGCAATGTGCAATTCGCTTGTCCAGACAGCACTTGACGAAGTAGCAGTCCATGTGCAAAGGGGGTATGCAGCCGCGGCACTCGTCGGGGTAGTTCGGGCACTTGCCGAAGTAATCTCCGCAGAATGCTGCTTCTGCCTTGTTCACAAGGGGCTCTCTCGGTGCATATCTTCCAATGGAATCATGCGCTGATGCGCGTTACCACCTTATCTAGTGTTTCAATCAGCTCCACGAGTTTATAGGGTTTGGCGACGACGCCGCTGAAACCGTACTTTCGAAAGTCAGACATTATCGGATCATCGGAATAGCCGCTTGAGACAATGGCTTTTACCTTGGGATCCACCTCAATAAGCTTCTTGACGGCTTCCTCGCCTCCCATGCCACCCGGAATGGTCAGATTCAAGATGACAGCATCAAAAGGCTTGTCGGACTCTTTGGCTTGTTTGTATAACTCTATCGCTTCAGCGCCGTCTTTGGCTACCTCTACCTTATACCCCATATACTCGAGCATCCTGCCTGCGATATCTCTGACTATCTCTTCATCGTCCATCACCAGAATCTTACCCCTGCCGACAACGGGTTTCTCTTCCACAGCCTTCTTTGCCCCGATTTTCTTGCGGGAAACGGGCAGATAGATGTGAAAAGTCGTCCCAACTCCTAATTCGGATTCTGCAGAGATGTATCCACCATGTTTTCTGATTACGGAATAAGAGGTCGCAAGTCCAAGACCGCTTCCTTCCTGTTCGGTTGTGAAATAGAGATCGAATATCTTGGGGAGATCCTGTTCAGGTATGCCAATGCCCTGATCTTCAATGGATATCTTTACATACTCTCCATCTTCTAGGGGAAGACCGTGTCCCGCACTTACACTTGCGTTTTCAGTACGGACTTTGATCATCCCGCCTGCCGGCATGGCTTGGTCGGCATTGGCAATCAGATTATTGATGACCCTGCTGATCTGGCTCTCATCCATCTCAACCGACCAGAGGTCATCGGGAATGGAGAACTCGTAGCGGATATCGGAACCCCTGGGCGCCAAGTTGGCCACACCTTTTAGCAGTTCTGCAACAGAGGCGGTTTTCATAACCGGTGCTCCGCTTCTGGCAAGAGTAAGCAGTTGCTGTGTTAGAACCCTTGCCCGCAGTACCGCTTTCTCCGCTGCCAGCAGGCTTTCAAAAGCCTTGTCGTCCTCTTTGGCATACATCTGTGCCAGGCCGATGTTGCCAAAAACCGCAGTCAGAACATTGTTAAAGTCATGAGCAATGTCGCCAGCCAGAATACCGATGGATGCGAATCTCCCGAGTCTTAGGAGTTCCTCTTTCATTTTCTCCTGTCCGCTGATGTCACGGAATACCACACACACGCCGACAGTACGACCATCCTCATCACGAATGGGGATGCCACTGTTAGCGATAATCCGCTCTGTCCCATTTCTGGCTATGAGGACCGTATAACTGGCGAGGCCACCAATTCCGCTGCTTTCCAGTACTCTCTCTGCAGGGTTTTCACACCGTTCGCGGGTTTTCCTACCGATGATGTGGAACACCTTGCCTAGTGGTTTACCCACAGCATCTTTCTGGTTCCAGCCGGTAAGCTCTGCTGCTACTTCATTGATCAAGACTATCTTACCTCTCGTATCGGTAGTAATGACGCCATCACCAATTGAGCGCAGGGTCACGGCAAGGCGTTCCTTTTCGGCAGACAGCGTCTCTTTGGCGTGCTTGCGCTCTCGGATTTCGTGCCGCAGTTGCTCAGCAGTTTCGCGTTCGGCTGCCAGCATCTTTTTCATGTTGCGAGTCATTATGTTGAAGGACTCGGCCACGGATTCGATCTCATCGCCAGTTTGGACCGTCACGCTCCAATCAAGGTCTCCGGCTGCCACCTGTCGCGCTGCGCTTGACACGGCGTTCAGAGCGCCCACAATCTGGGAGCTCAGATACACCCCAAAGGCGAGACCGGCTATGATTGCAAGCGCGGTGACTGACAGCAAGATGATTTGGCTTCGCCGCTGCTCCTGATTTGCCAGGTCCAGTCTATGGTTGGCAGCGGCAACATTGGCTTCATGCAATTCCTCAAGCTTGTCGAAAGCTGCTTGAGCCGCCATGCCAGCAGCTCCCCTTTCCCTGGCCAGGGCGAATGCTTCCTGCTTGAGATTGGCTCTGCTGGCGGGCAGTACCTGTTCATCCCTGATGCTCGAATAGGTGTTCAAGGCAAATCTAAACTCTGCGAGCTTGTCAAGCTCTGCCTGAACCTGGAATGTCTCCTCCAAAGCATCGAGCAGCGTGCCTATCTCGCCCTCCCACTGGGCGATCTCGCTCTCGTACCGCCTCATGTCGTCCACAGACTCGGCGCGCAGGTGTAATAGAGTACTCGCATGGACAAGTCCAGCCTTCTTGCCAACGTCAGCCAATACACTGGCCGACTTGACATCGAGTTGGACGGTGCTTTCCAGATGCTTCGCGATGGTCTTTGAGGTGTACACGTTCACTGATTCGACAGCGACCATCAGAAGGAGTATGAGCACAAAGCCGCCCACTAGTTTGCTACGGAGACCGAGTTTCATAATTGGTCCTCCTGGCATCTACCAGTCTGTTCGTTGACAGCAAATCCCGACTCGCTATAAGTATAATACATACTCGCTGTTTCTTCAAAAGAGACAGGTTTGTATGATTGCTAGTGACGATAGTCACCTTGATTGCGTTGATATAGAAGCCGGCTCAGTCTCTCACCGCAGAGACCGCCGCCCTGTCAAAAGGCGGCCGGCCGTTCGTGCTCTGCATGCCCTCGCTTTGCATGCCCTACGGGCGACGGGCGACCCCTTGATCGTTCATCCTCGCGTAGCATCTTCGTCGCTCGCGACGAACGGCGCTTGACGGGACGGGGGACGCTTCGCAGCCCCGCCTAGCAGATGCCGGGACGCTTCGCAGAGAACGCTGAGAGGACTCAAGACATGCTTCGGACTTGAGGCCTTCAGGACCAGGTCTCCGCAGACTCTGCGTCTCTTGGCACCTTGGTGGCCAAGAGGGCGCGTGCTCTGCGGTGCAGTAGGGATTGCCTCCCTGTCGATGATGCTCAACCCGAAGCCCTCAAAATGCTATACATACCAAGCGCACATCTTCTTCATCAGTTGGTCGGAAACACGCTCTCACTGAACAGGCTCCGCATAAGCGCCAGGTACTCCTCTTTGGTCATCAAGGGAGTGCGAGCCCGGACAATGCTTGCGGCAGCTTCCGCTTCTCCCCACAGCAGATCAATCACTGTCATTGCCATGACCTTGGCGGGTAGCATATAAGCAACCTCGTCGTGCATCACCAATCTCGTTCTCTGACAGCATTCTTGAGCACTCCGGTCCGCAAGGGGCCCCTACAGGGAGAGACAGGCCTCAGCGGCAAGCCAGAACAGCTTCTCGCGTACTGAGGCTCTTTCATCCGAGCGTCGGCGGTCCCATTCGCTGCCGCTGACATCATCACTGCTGTACAGCATCTGCGCAAACAGTACGCCTCGGAAGAGCGCCACTGCGAAAAAGGCAGCGGCTTCCATCTCCACCGTCAGACAACCCTCTGCTCTGCGGAGCTGCACTTTCGCGGGGGTTTCACGATAGAAGCCATCAGTGGTCCAGGTCTTGGCGATGACATACTCGCAATGATGCTCTTTGAGCACTCTTTCAATGGCGGCTATGCCTTCTGGACTGGCCTTGACCTCCCGACCAGGTGGAAGGTAATGATAAGAGGTTCCTTCGTCTCGAACAGCAGCAGAGGGCACGACAATATGTCCGACGGCAATGTCCTTGTCCAGGACACCTGCGCCGCCGCAGGCAATGAACTTTTCGCAGCCGAGGGCGATCACTTCCTCGAGCAATGCTGCTGCAAGCGGGGCCCCAACGCCAGGGTGAAGAACGGCCAGACGCTTTCCTTCGAGCTCCAGCTCGTGCACTGGGTGTGCTCCAATTTCGCTCCTCAGGCGTGCGATTACCCTGGCTTTGCCGTCCTGACACAGGCTATTGATAACATCCTGGAAGAAGCAGATGACACAATGCTTAGGCGCGTCAATGCCTTCGACGAGGTGCCTGGGGTCGATTACCGCGCCTGGCGTGGAATCGAACTCCAATATGGGGTATCTCCGCCGCATGTTACAACCTCCGCCTCCAAGTAGATGAGAGCACCAACTATAATGGACATACCTTTTTGGCCCGAACCATCAGGATTCATCCCGTTTGAGAAACGGTGGGGGCCACCCTTGTTTTGTTTCCCGCCCTCTTTTGAACCGAAAGTCGCACCTCTCGGCGCCTTCGGCAATTGTCATAGTCCGAACCAATCCCGAGCCGAAGGCTTTGCTGTGAGGAAAATCGGTTAAACAGAGATGAAGCACTCTGGTCAGTTCACAGTCTTCCGGCAGAGAACGTTGATTTCAGCCTCGTCCCTGAGCTCTTCGAGCGCCCCGGTCTTCCAGGGGCCAGAAGAGATCCTGATTAGGAAACTGGTAACTCTGGTGAGGAGGCCGAGAAGAGGTCTCGGAAGGCCAAAATAGCGCGTGTGGGCCGGACAACTGTAGAGTTTGTTCAGCAGGGACGTGAAACCCGGTATCTTGCTAAGACG
>Ga0315543_1005186_pt1 | contig 10332 bp, 8 predicted proteins | sample SalMarSW160210MG_2_FD_203098 | JGI IMG/M metagenome (GOLD analysis project Ga0315543, IMG submission 203098) | Salt marsh sediment microbial communities from the Plum Island Ecosystem LTER, Massachusetts, United States - Salt Marsh Sediment SW1601-210 ...
GAAAAGGCTACCGAAATGCTGAAGTCAGAGACGCCCTGAAGCAGCACGGCGCGGTTCATCTATCAGCTATAGGCGGAGCGGGAGCATTACTATCCAGACACATTATCGCCGCGGAAATAATTGCCTACGAAGACCTCGGAACCGAAGCCATAAGGAAACTCGAGGTGGTTGACTTTCCAGCCATCGTAGCTTATGATTCTTATGGAAATAGTGTTTATGGATTGTAGGGTGTGCATCGCACACCAATAAAAAATGGTGGGCATGGCCCACCCTACCTTAATGGAACAATAATATGAAAGTCGCCCTTCTTGGTTTATTCCAATCCGGCAAGAGCACAATCTTAGCAAGTTTAAGCGGAAAGCCGATTCCTCCGGTTGGCTCGACCTCAATTGAAGAAGCAATTGTGCCCGTCCCGGATGAAAGACTCGATTGGCTGACCGAACATTATAGACCTAAGAAAACAACGCACGCAACTATCGATTGCCTTGACCTGCCCGGATTTAACTTTACCGATGAGCACGGCCGAGCAGCGGCAAGACGGCTGATTAACCAGATAAGAACCGTCGATATGCTCGTTTTGGTGGTGCGAGCATTTGAAAACCAAGCGGTGCCGGCCTACCGAAACAGAATAGAACCAGCCGGAGATTTGGCGGAGCTGCTGACGGAATTATTGCTTTCTGATTTAGAGCTTGTCAGCACACGCATCGAGAAACTTGAAAAGCAGGTCCACAAACCCATCAAAACCCAGGCACACGATAAGGCTGAATTGGCTTTGCATAAAAAACTGCAGGAGACTATCGAGGCGGAAAAGCCGATAAGCTCAGCTATTGAAAACGATGCTGAACGTGAAATGATTAAGTCCCTCGGATTTTTGACCCAAAAGCCGATGGCGGTCGTTGTAAACGCAGGTGAAGACCACTTGGATAAAAAATACGATTTCTCCGCCGTGTCGGACAGCATCATCGAGGTAATGCACAGCATGGCTAACGCCATTACAATATGTGCCGAACTGGAATATGAGCTTACTCAGCTGGATTCTCAGAGCAGAAAGGAGTTCGCTGCTGATATGGGTCTGACTGAATCTGCGGCGAAAAAATTTGTCAAAAGCTGTTACAAAACGCTGGGCTTGATCAGCTTTTTAACCGTAGTCTCGGATGAGCTACGCGCCTGGCCCATAAAACAAGGTACAACCGCTCTTGACGCAGCAGGCAAAGTGCACACCGACATCAAGCGGGGTTTCATAAGGGCTGAAACTTTCGGCTTCGACGAGCTAAAAGAGCATGGCGATGAAAAAGCCCTCAAAGCGGCAGGCAAGATTCGTCTCGAAGGTAAAGATTACATCGTCAAAGATGGTGACATTATCAATTTCAGATTTAATGTATAAATGGTTCAGGCTGGATACTCGATACTGGATACTGGATACTCGTCTAATATCGAGTATCGAGAAACGAGCATCGAGAATCGCTCTAATTGCGTTGTCATCCTTGCTAATGATTACGGGCTGCTCAGACTCCAAAGACTCCGAGACTCCGGCAGCTTATACATACAAGGTTGTTAAAACTTACCGCCACGACCCCAACGCCTTTACACAAGGACTGGTATTTGAAAACGGATTTCTCTACGAAGGCACAGGACTTTATGGAAACTCAACACTACGCAAAGTCCAATTAGAAACCGGCAAAGTTCTGCAGATGTACAATCTGCCGACTGAATTCTTCGGTGAAGGCATAACCATATACAAGGACAGGATAATTCAACTGACCTATAGGTCGAATGTCGGATTTGTATATAACAAGGACAGTTTCGAATTGTTGCAAAGTTTTAATTATCCAATCCTTCGACCTGGCTCAGAGCCCGCCCTGAACTTGTCGAAGGAACAGGCCGAGGGCTGGGGTATCACTCACGATGGGAAAAATTTAATCATGAGCGACGGCTCATCGACTTTGTACCTTTGGGACCCTGAAACGCTTCAGCAAACCGGTAGTATTAAGGTACATGATAATGATGTCCCTGTAAGTGGTCTTAATGAGCTGGAATATGTCAAGGGGCAAGTTTTCGCCAACGTCTGGCCGACGGAACGCATCGCAATAATTGCGCCCCAGACGGGCCAGATAACCGGCTGGATATACATGCAAGGGCTTTTAAGTCAGCAGGAGCTTAATAAACCGGTCGATGTTCTCAACGGCATTGCGTATGATGCCGCCGGTGACCGTTTATTCGTGACCGGCAAGTTTTGGCCTAAACTCTTTGAAATAAAAATTGTGCCTTTGAAGTAATTATGCTAAAGTGACTAAAGTGTGAAGTGACTAAAGTGCTGCCGTAAGGCATCCTGTGGACTAAAATTATAACTTAAAACTTTAGCTCACTTTAGGCACTTTAGCTCACTTTCTAAAAGCGGCTTTGATGTTTGCACATAACAAGACATAGCGAACATTTCATAACCTGTTGGAAAGGTTTTACTGGAATAATTATATGAAAGCAGCAGTATTAACCGGTATCCGTCAAATGCAGGTGATGGATGTGCCGGAGCCGAAAATAGAAAATGACAATGATGTCCTGCTGAAAATCGAAGTTGTAGGCGTCTGCGGCTCTGATGTGCATTATTACGAGGCAGGCAGGATCGGCTCTCAGGTTGTTCAATACCCGTTTATAGTAGGCCATGAATGTTCCGCAACGGTCAAAGCAGTCGGCGATTCAGTCGCCCGTGTCAAAGCAGGTGACCAGGTAGTAGTCGAGCCGGCTGTATCATGTCACGAATGCGACCAATGCAGGCAGGGCAGAAAAAATACATGTTATAAGCTGTGCTTTCTCGGCACGCCGGGACAAGGCGATGGATGTTTGTGCGAATATATCGTTATGCCGCAGGAAAGCTGTTTTCCAATTGATGGAGCGATGCACAGCATGGCTAACGCCATCACACTTGAGCAAGCGGCACTGTGTGAGCCGTTTGCTATCGGGGTCTATTCCGTTAAGCAGTCGAATATTTCCAAAGATGCTAAAGTCGCAATCTTAGGAGCCGGGCCGATAGGACTCAGTTGTATGGCTGCGGCACAGGCACAGAGTGTCGAAGCTATTTACATGACTGATAAATTAGATTATCGCGTCAGTATTGCCAAGAAAGCTGGGGCCGTTTGGGCCGGCAACCCGGAAAGAGAAGATATTGTAAAGGCAATCCTCCAGCGAGAACCGCATGGCATGGACATTGTCTATGAATGTGCAGGCCAGCAGGAAACGCTCGATGAAGCTGTTGAGCTGCTCAAGCCGGGGGGCAGGCTGATGCTCATTGGGATTCCACGTGTCGAGCAGGTCTGGTTTAGTATCGACAAACTGCGCAGAAAAGAGCTTACGCTTATAAACGTCAGAAGACAGAACAAATGCACGCAAAAAGCAATTGATTTAATAGCTTCCGGCAAAGCCGATATTGACTTTATGATAACGCACCGGTTTAATCTTGAGCAAACCAAAGAAGCCTTTGATATGGTTGCCGGTTACCGCAACGGCGTAGTCAAAGCCTTAATTGAAATTTAGGTGAGAGCGGCAAATAAAGTTAACCACAGATTTCGCGGATTAATACGGATATATACGGTCTTTTTTGGTTGTTTAGCCGGCACATCTATTGTGTCGGTCATAAAAAACCACGCAATTGCGGGCATAAATATTTGTTCAGCCAAAGAGAGCTCAGAGGGAATTCGACATGCTGCATCAACGACACCGTTTGCGGAGTATTTTTGTATAGGCCAGCGTTGTTCTACTTTTCAAATAGGAGGTAAAGAAAGAATTATGAAAAATATAAGGAGAATATTGACTTGTGCCATCGTTCTGATTGGATTCTCAAGAATAAACCTTGTTAGAGAACTTTGCTCTCTAACGGTTTGCGATGGTGGCACTAAACCACCGGTGGTTTTCTCCAACGGCGTAAATGCCCAACCTATCAAATTATGGGAGACGGGCGAAATATATAAAGCACCTGAGTCGGTTGCTTATGATAGTAAGAGAGGATTTTTGTATATATCCAATTATACACAAGGTTTGAAAACCGGATCATCGTATGGAGATCATTCTGTATCTAAAGCCAATCTTCAAGGTGAAATATTGGAATTTGATTGGATTAAGAATCTTACTACACCAACCGGAATATGTATTTTCAATGATAAGCTTTACATCGTGGAAAGATTTGGAATTGTCGAATATGATTTGAAAGCGAACAAAATATCCAACAAAATTTTAATCAAAACCACGAATTTTCTAAATGACATTACCGTTGATTCGGACGGCAGAATCTATGTATCGGAAAGTGACAGTAACGTGATATATAGAATCAAAGATAGAGAGGTGGAGAAATGGTTGGACAGTGTTGCGATTTCCAGGCCGAACGGCATTTTATTTGACAATGGCAAATTAATCGTCGGAGTCAACGGTGATAACTACTTAAAGGCCGTAAATATTTCGAATAAAGAAATTGTTGAGATAGCTCATCTTGGACCAGGGATCATAGATGGAATAAAAAAATGTGGCGAGGATTACTTGGTTTCTCATTTTTTGGGAAACCTGTATTTAGTCAAACCCTCCGGAGAAGTTAAAGAATTACTAAACACCCGGGATGCTAAAATTAATATTGCAGATTTTGAGTATATCGAGGACAAGGAGCTGATCGTTATACCGGCACTGTGGAACAACAAACTGATTGGATATCGGTTCAGGCAAACAGAAAAAACCGATTAGCAGGTAGGGCAGGCTTCCATCTTCTGTCTTCCATCCTCTGTCCTCTGTCCCGCCAGAGGCGGGTAAACTTCTGTCTTCCGTCTTCTTCCTCGTATCTCGTATCACGTGAAGCCCTTCGGCGGGACTCAGGGTAGACTGTGAAGCGTATCTCGTATTTCAGATTTCGTATTAATATCCAACAGTAGTGACCTTGTATTTCATTTTTGACAAGATGAATTTTTTTTAAAGACTGTTGTGCTGATGTACATAATGAAGTAGAATGCTGTCTGTCTACTGGCGGGAAGATGAGAAATCCGAGCAAAGATCATACAATATGGTATGTAATGGAGGTCATTCATTATAAGTAGTCGCATATCAAAAAGGATTGGTAACTTTTAGATAATGTATGTGTGAACAGACAGAGCTTTTGATTACCTATAGATTGAATGGCGAGTAAGAAACTCGGAAAAGTGCTGTGCTAATATCACGAAAAGGGTAAAACTTAAGAAGCCTCGAGACTGAAGGCGAAATCTAAAAAGGAAATATTGGTTGGTATTTTCGTTGGGATTGTGGTTGCTCTTGTAACCGTTGTTGCAAATGTGTATTTTCCTAATTGGCTGAGAGGGTGTGCTGAATTGCAAGTTACGCTTTATCAACCCATTCCAAATCCTCAAAACGATGGAAAAATACAGTTTATGGTAATTGAGAGCAAAGGGTCAAAACCTGCAAAGAGAATCACTACAAGGGTCGAGTACCCGAGATCTATACAACCCTTAGATTATCGAATAAAAACATTGGCCTCAATTGTTGAGGAGACAAGAACAGACTCATATCTTAAGTTTACCATAACCCAACTTCCAAGTTACGACTTCGTTTTAGTGGTCCTCGCAGTGAACATAGGTGAAATAGAACCTAAACACGTCAGCATAGCATATGAAGAACGTGCGATTAAGGTTGAAGAAATTAGTTACGTTAGAATAACACATTTTAAGGAGTAAAGTCATGAAAAGGCGATCATTACTTTGGGGAATTATTTTATCCTTTTTACTTTTGATTTCTTGTAAAGAAGAAAGCAACAAAATTGAAACTAATGAAAGTAACGTTAAGAAAGTGGTCATAATAACTCCTCTGAGCCACCCTTCACTTGATCAATCAATCGATGGATTTCGTCAAGGCTTGGCCGAAAAAAACTACACAGACGATAATGTAGAGTTCATATTTATGAATGCAAGCGGCAATTTCGATAAGATTGCATCCCTTGTGAAATCCGCAATTGCTCAGAAACCTTCCCTAATATTCGTTCTTACAACACCGGCCGCTGCTGAGTGTATTCAGCTTACTAATCCTGCGCAAATTCCACTGGTTTATACTGCCGTAACCGATCCTGTTGATGCAAAGATTGTAACTAATATGGAGAAATCTGAAACTTTAGCTACAGGCGTGAGCGATAGATATCCTGTGGAGGAGCAGGTAAGGACATTTATGCGGATTTTACCAGCAATGAAAACTGCCGCTCTTATATCTAATCCAGCGGAAGCAAATAGCCAAATACTGGTAAAACAAACGATTTCTAACTTAGAAGCAAATAATATTAAAGGCTTAAAATATGAAGTGCATGATGCATCTGAGATCTCTAGTCGTACCAAGCAAGCCATTTTACTGAGCGATTGTATCATAGTGAATGGGGATAACCTCGTAACAGAGAACCTTTCAGAAGTTATCAATATCTGCATCCAATCTAAAACTCCGTTATTTGTCGGAGATCCTGATAGTGTTCGTAAAGGTGCAATAGCAACAGTAGGACCAAGTTATTTCGCAATAGGTAGACAAGCTGGAAATAAAGCAGCTCAAATTCTAAACGGTGAAGATCCTAGAAATATCCCATCAGAATATCCGAGGTCATTTGATTACATCGTAAATATGAAAGCAGCCGAGGCTATGGGAGTAAAAATACCAGAAGATTTCTGGTCCAGTCGTCAGATTTGGGAGAGCAAGATTTAACCAGCCCTCGAAAACAAGCTAAAAATGAGGGTCGAAAAGTCAAGGGGAAAAATAAAAAATTAACCACAGAATTCACAGATTTACGCAGTTTTTTCTCAATCGGAAATCGACATTCGGAAATTGTAAATCCTAAACACTGTCTTCCGTCCTCCGTCTTCCGTCTTCCGTCCTCTTTTTTAACTTGCTAATTCCCTGCCGGCTGTGTAAATTAACGAACAACAAGCGAGAGCAGCCATGATTTTCATTTTAGCAGCTTATAATATTGTGGCTTTTCTTTATTTTCATACATACCCAGCTATGGGATGGAGTTCGTGAGAATCGATGGTTCGCGAGTTGTTAGTTATCAATATTTGGTCGTTAGTTCAGCAAGTTGGGTTCGAGCCCAGCGGAAATAAATATGCCGAATACCGTTTGATCGGAGGAAATTAAGATGGTTAAGTCTTTTCTTATTTCAGTTTTTGTTAGCATATCATTTTCAACACTTACAATAGCTGACAGTACTAATCAAATTACATTTGATGCGCGTATTAATGGCCATCTTGTTCGGCTAGTATTTGACACCGGAGCTGAGAGTCTTATGCTTTTTCGGACAACTGCGGAACGTCTTGGACTCAAGCTAACAGAGCCTCAAGATGATTTACAACCGCCCAAAGGAATGGTTAAAGCTGCTATATCTGAAGAATGTCTTGTAGAGTTCGGAGAAGTTACTCATCTGAATCACTTGCCGATAGTTGATCTGCCGGATTACATACGAGCTCCTGGCATAGATGGTGTATTGGGATGGGGCACAATAAACCAGAACGTCGTAGAAATATATCCAGAAAAGAAAAAGATCATAATTCATAACAAATTATCAGTAGATACCTCACAATGGATATGCTGGAATATCCGATCGGATTTAAACAATCTCGTTGTGGAAATTCCGAAGAAAGATGGAGAAAAAGGCTATATTCTGATCGATACCGGCTCACCATATGGAGTGAGTCTCAACACGGACAGGTGGCAACAATGGATTCAGGAGAATCCCAACCAACATTCAACGCTCTTTGCAGTCAGTTATTTAGGTCAAGGATTGTTAATCATCGAGGAAAAATGGGCTAAGAAACTCACTCTCGGAGAGCTTACCTTTACTGATGTGCCGGTTAGCAAAGGAGTTCAAGCAGGTGAAGGCATTATAGGCGAGGGGTTAGATGCAATATTAGGCTTACAAGCTCTATCATGTTGTTCTTGGATTGTTGATGGAACGGCAGGAAAAATCTACATTAAATCCAATCTTTTAAAAAGGAGCCCCCAGAATTATCAATACAATAGACTTGGGGTCGTATTCGTACCAGAGGATATAAGAAAAAGTAATGCCCTAATCGCTCATGTAGTCGAGACGGGACCCGCTTATAGCGCAGGAATACGCAATGGCGATGTTTTACTGAAGGTTGACGACCTAAATGTAACAAGGTGGCGCACAGACCCAAGCATCTTACCACTAAGTCGATTTTGGTCACAACCTTCAGGAACAGAACTTATTCTTATAGTTATGCGAGACGGCAAGCCGAGAAAGGTCAAGGTTACTTTACAAGAGATTTTTAATTACGATAGGTCTAGCACAGAAATCAACATAGAAAATTAAAATTGAAGAATTAAAGGTCTCAGATACTTTTTTACGCTATCAGCAAAAAGGCTTTTTCTTGTTTTAGCCCACGCACATGATTAAAATCCGCTCTATGAAAAAGGCAAGTATTGTCAGTATCGGAAATGAGCTTCTCAGCGGCCAGACCATTGGCACCAATGCTTCATATCTGGGCGAGAGACTGCTTTCAATCGGCATACCCGTTGTCAGTTCCTATACTATCGGCGACGAGATAGATTCAATCATCCGAGCATTGAACTTAGCTGGCAGTGATACAAATATTGTAATAGCGACCGGAGGATTGGGGCCGACTGACGATGATTTGACCCGACAGGCTTTCGCCGAATTCCTCGGCTGTGATTTGCAATTGCAGAAAAAACTTTTAGACAAGATTCAACAACGCTTCACTAATCGGAATCTGCAAATGTCTGCAAAGAATAAAATCCAGGCGTACATACCGGCTGGTGCCAAGGCTCTTGAAAATAATTTGGGCACAGCGCCGGGGATCATGGCTGAATATAAGAGCAAACTATTTTTTGCCCTGCCTGGCGTGCCTTTGGAAATGAAGCAGATGTTTGAGGAATCGGTCCTGCCCGAACTGCAAAGATTCGCAGGCGGACAGGCTATAGTGATACGAAAGCTAAAATGTTTCGGTACCGGTGAATCGAACATCGCTGAACTGCTCGGTGATAGAATGCAGCGAGGCAGAAATCCGTTAATTAACTGTACGGCTGAGCACGGTATAATCACCCTGACCATTAACGCAACGGCAGGAGATAAAAACCAGGCCCAGCAAATGGCTGAAAAAGATGAGAAACTGCTTCGCGATATTTTGGGAGAGTTTGTTTATGGAACCGGCGAGCAGAGCTTGGCCGATGTTGTGGGCGAAAAATTAGCTCAGCAGAATAAAACCATTGCTACAGCCGAATCCTGCACAGGCGGTACCTTAGCGAAGCTGCTGACCGACATTCCGGGTGCGAGCGGATACTTCACATACGGCTGGATTACCTATAGCAACGATGCTAAAATCAACGAGCTTGGCATACCACGTGAATTGATTGATAAATACGGTGCTGTCAGCGAGCAGGTAGCTAAAGCTATGGCACGGCAGGCCAGGGAAAAATCCGGCACAAACTTTGCGGTCGGCATAACCGGCATAGCCGGTCCAGCCGGTGGAACCGAACAAAAACCCGTTGGCCTGGCATATATTAGTGTGGACACCAGCAACGGATGCGAAACGAAGCGCTTTATCTTCCCATCCAAAGATAGAAACTCTGTACGACTTCGAGCAGCACAAACTGCATTAAATATGATCCGATTGAGATTGTAGATTTGACTAATTGTGTTATCGGTGTTATAATATAACGCAGGAAAGTTCACAAAAATTGAGTTGAAAATGGCCAAGAAACGCAAACATTTAGGCGAAATTCTTTACAGGGCCGGCATAGTAAAAAAAGAGGCCCTTATCAATGCTATCAAAAACTCTAAATCCAACGGCAAACGGCTCGGCGAAGTGTTGATACAAGAGGGCTTGATAGATGAAGAAACGCTGACCAAAGCGATAGCCAAGCAATTTGAGCTAAAATATATAAACTTGGACCAAACCCCCCCGTCACCTGACGCAACAAAAATCATCCCGGAAGATTTAATTAAAAGGCACAACATCCTTCCGCTGAGCATGAATAACGGCAAGCTGAGATTAATTATAAGCGATCCAACGGATTTGGACGTGATGGATTCTATTAGGCTTCGACTGAACACCGAACTGGAGTGCTACATTGCTAATCCAACCAAAATCCGTTCGCACATTCAGCAACTATTCGAGAAACCACAAGAAAGAGTAGAAGACGACAGGTTGAAACACAGCATAGATGCTACCGCTGCCGAGTTAGCCGAGGTCGGCAACGAAATACAAGCGGAGATTTTGAGAAGTCAGGCCAAGGGCGATGAAGATGAGGGACCTATCATACGGCTCGTAAACCTGATAATAGATAGCGCTTTTCATA
>Ga0315543_1005187_pt1 | contig 10331 bp, 6 predicted proteins | sample SalMarSW160210MG_2_FD_203098 | JGI IMG/M metagenome (GOLD analysis project Ga0315543, IMG submission 203098) | Salt marsh sediment microbial communities from the Plum Island Ecosystem LTER, Massachusetts, United States - Salt Marsh Sediment SW1601-210 ...
AGGGCACCTGTCCGGTATGTGGCACCAAGATGTTCAGAATCGGTAAAAGCTAGGTCTTTACTGACAATAGCCACTAGACGTTAGAATAGATAGGGCTGGGTATTCCCGGTATCGGGATGCCTAGCCCCCCCTTTTTTCTCCGAAGATAACGAAATAAGCTAATATTACTTTACAGAGTCAGTATTGTTTAACGTAAAAAGCATTGGTCTTCGGAGGCTGAGCCTGAGGCAGTTTTTCCATCGTGCCGAGATACTGTCCGTCCGGCAAACACCACAGTAAATTACATCTCACAACAACTACTAACACTCGCGGTAAGCGAATAGTTTGGCGTTAAAGTCCAAGAGGGGAAGCGTTGAACCTACAGCGGACTCGTTATAGGAGGGCAGAAACGACCTTTCTTTACAATTCTACCGCTGTAGCAGTAAGATTGAAGTGGGATAGTGGAAATGAACAAGAAACAGATTATCTTAGCAGCCATGGCTTCTTCGAACGGAGCACTGCACACACCTGTACAAGTTCAGAAGCTTCTATTTCTCATTGATCGGGAAATACCTAGTTTGGTGGGAGGCCCGCTATTTGATTTCCAGCCCTATAATTACGGTCCATTCGATAAAACAGTTTATAGTGAGCTTTCAGAACTCGCAGGGGAGGGTGATGTTATAGTTATTCCCCAAAACAATTGGCTCAGTTACCAATTGAGCTCAAAAGGGTTAGAAACCGGTAAAAAGCTTCTAGAGTCTCTTCCTGAACAGGCTAAAGCTTACGTTAATCAGATCTCGCAGTTTGTACGCTCATTGTCGTTCGCAGAGCTGGTTTCCGCAATCTATGTGGCTTATCCAGAAATGCGTCAGAACAGCGTGTTTCAGAAGTGTTAGATGACGGCGATAGTAGGAATTCAATGCCCAGACGGGGTCATAATCGGGACAGATAGCTCCGTTACCTTGACCTCCGGCCAGACCAGAACGATAGAGCAGACAGCGGAGAAATTAGTTATAATTGGGGGCTCCGTTATCGTTGCTGGAACTGGACAAGTCGGTTTGGGACAGCGTTTCACCGACATAGTGCAGAAAGCTTGGGAAGCGAAAGTCTTTTCAAATCCTACATCAGCGCTACATAAGGCAAAAACGCTGTGCAAGAATGCGCTTGATGATTTTGTATCAACTTCAGTTCAGAAAGGAAGCTATGGAGCCTTGGTGGCTTTCGTTGCTGAGAACAAAGCGCAACTTTGTGAATTCGCAGTCACCGACTTCCAACCCGAACTGAAAACTAACCAGCTTTGGTATTGTTCTATGGGCAGTACTCAGCATATCACGGACTCTTTCTTGGCTCTCCTACGAGATATCCTATGGAAGAATGGGCCACCCCCGTTGACCGATGGGATTTTTGCAGCCACATGGACACTCGACCATGCGGTGACAGTCAATCCTGGAGGAGTGAATGGTCCGGTGAGAATTGCCAGACTAAGCCGCGGTCGGGATGGGCAATTTAAGGCCGAGGTCCTCGAAGACTCGGAGCTTCAGGAGCATCGGCAGAATATCGCCGGTGCAAAACAGCATCTCCTCAAATATTGCGAGAGCTTACACGCAACAAGTGCTGAGACACCTAAAGTACCCAGGCCGAATCCTGGTTCACCATAGCCCATAAAGAATTGTTTTCCTTCCTATTCCTACCTTGACTTCCTTCATCTAACGGCGTTATATTTGTAACAAACCTACCGCTTGATTGGAGGGATATGGAAAGCAAGAACCCAAAAGGTGAAAAAGAGCGAATGATTCATGTTCGTTTGCCCGAAGCTATGCATAAAAAGGTACGTATCCGCGCAGCTGAAACCGACCAGACTATCCAAGATTGGGTCTTTGAATCTATTAAGCGTGAGCTGGAGCGCCAGGGATATGCAGATAGTAAGACATCCAAAGGCGAGAACTAGATATGCCAACTGAATCTCAAAGGTGATAAGATGCCTGATTCTAAAAACCCAAGCACCTTCATTAACAATACCGGTAATAAAATTCTAAAAGAACGCATCTCGCAGCTGATAGGTATCAGCAAAGAGTTAAAGTTCTTAGTGGGATTTTTCTATTTCTCTGGAATCAGAGAGTTGTACGAATCCTTAAAGAAAAACCCGGAGATTGTGTTAAAAGTTCTTGTTGGGCTTAATGTCGATAAACAGGTTTATGGGTTAAACGAGTATGGTGCTCCAGGTAAGTTAGACGGGAACAAACACCAGCTTCTATTCAAGGATTCTGTGATACAATCGATAAACTCCGATGAGTTTGACAACCAAGAATTTTATGAACAAGCGAAGTTCTTTATCCAGCTTATTACAAATAACAAGCTCGTGATACGGAAGACCAGAGATCCAAATCACGCTAAGCTATATTTCTTCAAATTTCAGGATGTTCATGCGATACACAAACCCGAATGTTTTATCACCGGGAGTAGCAATCTTACCAGAGCCGGACTAAGCCAGCAAAATGAATTAAATGTTGAACTCAGCGATTATGGTGCTCCCGAAGCCGAAGCCTACTTTGATGAACTATGGGATAAATCCGTCAGGATAACCGAGGATGATTCCTTTAGAATTGAATTGGTCAAAGTACTCACCGAAGCGACATTAATTGCCGATATCACTCCTTACGAAGCCTTTGCTTACGTCCTGAAAACATACCTGGAATTGCATAAACCGAAGGACATCAAAGAATATGTCTTCCAGTTATTGGAGAAAAACGGCTACAAAAAGTACGCCTATCAGGTGGATGCCGTAGCCCAAGCCCTTGGTGTCATCGAGAAAGAGAATGGCGTAATTATCTCTGATGTTGTTGGGTTGGGGAAAAGCATCATCGCAGGGATGGTGGCAAAGTGTTTGTATATGCGTGGCTTGATCATTTGCCCGCCGGCGCTAATAGGTGGCATTACCGATGGCGTCCGAACCGGTTGGGAAAAGTATAAACACGACTTCGAATTGAACGGCTGGGAGGTTCGTAGCTGCGGGCTGGAGACACTAAAAGAGACTTTTAAACTGGTACAGAATGAAAATGATTTTGATGTTGTCATCATAGATGAAGCCCATCGATTCCGAAATCAGGATACCGAAGCCTATCAGGTACTACAGAACATTTGTCGCGATAAAATCGTAATGCTTCTTACTGCTACACCTTTTAACAACACCCCAGCCGATATTTTCTCCATGTTGAAGCTGTTTATCGTACCGGGAAAATCGAACCTGACCCTTTCTAATAACCTGGACGAAAGGTTCCGCCAGTATAATCAAACCTTCAAACGTTTAGCTAACATTAAGAAGAATTATAATTCCCCCGACGCTGCCAAACGGGATAGCGCAGCAGCGGATTACAAAATGCTTTTTGGCGATAACAAAATCGATATGAAAAAGGTCACGGCGCGTTCTAAATACCTGGCCGCCGATATCCGAGCGGTTATAACCCCGGTCACCATTCGGCGTAACCGAATCGATTTGAAAACTGATCCGGTGTACTCCAAAGAAATCCACGAACTATCTGAAGTTAAAAACCCCTGCGAAGCGTTCTTCGATTTAACTACGGAACAGAACAAGTTTTACGACCGGGTAATTAAGCAGTACTTCGGCGAGGGAGGAGACTTCAAAGGTGCTATTTACCGCCCCTTTGAATATGAGGCTGGCATCGTGGGGCTGGACGAGGAAGCACTCGACAGAGAAGAGAACCGTGAAGCATTAATCCAGAAGAACCTATACGACTTCATGCGCCGGTTGTTGGTTAAAAGGTTTGAGAGTTCCTTTGGCGCCTTCCGCAAGAGCATTGAGAATTTCAAGCGTATTACTGAAATCGTGCAGAAATTCATCGAGAATAGTAAAGGTCAATATGTCCTCGATCGCGGTTTTATTTCGGATATGTACGAGGCCGAAGGTGATGAGATATTAGAGGCACTGGAAGAGTTCGAAAAGGAATTGTTAACTTACAACGTCAATCCAAAGAAAAACAAGGTCTACAAACTGAATGAGAAGTCTTTTAAACAAAAAGAGCTTTTCTTAGCCGATATCAAGTCTGACCAGCAGTTATTTGAAAAGATACTTAAAGAACTGGACGAGTTAGAACTGGTAGATAACGATCCCAAACTGAAATCTCTAGAAGAAAAACTGACTGAAGTATTGCAATTGAAGGATGAAGCCAGCGAACCTAATCGAAAAGTTATTGTATTCTCCGAATATATAGATACCGTTAAATACGTGGAAGAACATCTAGAGAAGACACACAGTGGACAGATCATCAGTGTCAAAGGCGACTTGAATAAAGCCAAGGTAGTCGACATCATGGCTAATTTCGACACCACGTTTAAGAAACAGGTGAATGAGTTTCAGATTCTCCTTACGACAGATAAAATGTCCGAAGGTGTCAACCTGAACCGCGCCGGAGCTGTAATTAACATGGATATCCCGTGGAATCCTACCCGGGTGATTCAGCGCGTAGGGAGAATCAATCGTATCAGTAAAAAGGTCTTTGATAATCTATATATATACAACTTCTTCCCCACCGTGAAGGGATCGAGCTTCGTCAAAAGCAGGCAGATTGCCGCTGAAAAGATGTTTATGATCCATAATACCCTTGGTGAAGACTCTAAGGTATTCGATCCGGAGGAAGAGCCTACCGCATCTAAGCTATTTGAAAAGGTACAACAGAATCCAGAAGCTTCGGAGCGAGAGACTTTGCAGACAAGTATCCGTCGCATGTATACCGAGATCGATGACGAGACAAAACAACGAATCACGAACCTGCCGTCACGTATCAAAGCCGCCAAGGAATATTCAGAATACGGGCTCGTCGTTTTTATCAAGAAAGGGATGGGGTTGTTTATCCGACATGTCTCCGGCGAGGAGAAAGAGCCAAACGAATTATTAATGGAAGAAGCCTTACCGTTAATCCAATGTGCTAAAGACAAAGAAGCCTTACCCTTAAGTGATAAGTTCTGGGAATACTACCCCGTCATCAAAGAGTTAAAGGAAAAAACCGGCGTTCCAGCCAGTGAACTGAGTGTGGAGAAAAAGGCATTTAACATGGTGAAAGCCTTTTTGGCAGATACCACCGATACTTACCGATCTTTCCACCAGTTACTGCTGAATCTACGGGAAGACATTGAGGACTACAAAACTCTCTCAGACTACACCTTAAGACGCATCGCAGCTCTAGATATTAAGAGTGCCGATGCTAACAGAATCGCGGCTAACAAAGAGGAACTTACCAGGTTACAGGATGAGCTGGGGTTCGATTACCTCACGAGGGTAAAACAGAAAGTTGGACAGTTAGAAAAAGAGGTTATTGTTGCCATCGAAAATATCGGGGAAGAGAAGTGAGTAAAGCGTTATTACAGAAGGTCATCACCAATGGTGTGGATGGGAACCTGAATGATTTCTTCCTGAGTGTTAGCAACTTCTACACTGAGAAAGACGATGACCTGGCTGATTATAACGCCGAATGCTTCACTAACTTTAAAGGCATCGGCGAAATCAACTTTGAAGATGGGCAGAAACTAGTGGTAGTAACCGCTAATGTTACCCGCGACCTGACAGAACGCAGTGGCAAAAAAGACCAGTACGAGAAAGCCAAGAGGATTCTGAAATTTTACACCCGGTATGACGCCGGGATTTTTGTCTTTAGCGATAATAAACGTGATTTCCGCTTGAGCTTGGTTTACGGAACGCCGGATGCCACCCGCACAGTCTGGAGTAACTTCCGTCGTTTCACCTATTACGCCAGTCCAAGCCTGACAAATAAAACCTTCCTTGATAGAGTAGGTAATTGCAGTTTTGCCAGTCTTGGTGTAATAAAGGACGCCTTCTCTGTGGAAAAGGTGACCAAAAGCTTTTATCAGAAAATTGCTGACTGGTACTTCTGGGCGGTGCAGAATACCACCTTCCCTGCAGACGCAGAGAAAGAAACAAACGGCAGGAATAATGCCGTCATACGCCTTATCACCCGCCTTATCTTCATCTGGTTCATGAAAGAAAGAGAACTAGTGCCTCCGGAGCTCTTTAAACAAGATAAAATCGTGGCATTACTAAAGAGTCTGAATCCTAAGGAAACGACATATTACAAAGCAATTTTACAAAACCTGTTTTTCGCTACGTTGAATACTCGTAAACAAGACCGAACTTTCCGTTTCAAACCTTCATATCAAGGCAGAAACAGTGATTATATGGATCACGCTATCTACCGTTATGATGACTATTTTAGAAACCGTGAAGACATGCTTGTCATCTTTAAGGATATCCCTTTCCTTAATGGAGGTTTATTCGACTGTCTTGATTGGTCGGCAAAAGAAAGTGGTACTGGAGCCGAGGTGAGGTTTGATGGTTTCTCGGACAAAATGGCCGGGTTAAATATTCCTAACTACCTGTTTTTTGACGACGGAAGTGTCGCTGACTTGAATAAAGAATACGGCACGAAAAATAAAACCTATCACGTCGAGGGTATTATCAACATCCTATCGGCTTATAACTTTACCATCGACGAGAACGACCCTAATGACCAAGAAGTGGCTTTAGACCCGGAACTGCTAGGAAAGGTATTTGAGAATTTGTTAGCCAGCTTTAACCCAGAAACCGCCACTACCGCTCGCAAAGCCACTGGCAGCTACTACACACCACGTGAGATTGTGGATTATATGGTCGTTCAATCACTAAAACAATATTACAAGACCAGCCTGGGGGATATTGCTGATATTGACCGCAAGCTAGACGAGTTATTACTTCCGGTCTCCGGAGAAGCTGTTAACCCGTTTGACGGACCTGATTCTGAGAAAATCGTGCAGCTGACAGAAGGGCTAAGAATCGTTGACCCGGCGGTTGGTTCAGGCGCATTCCCGATGGGTGTTTTGAACAAACTGGTATCTGTATTGGACAAAGTTGACCATGATAACAAGTCATGGAAGAAAGCACAGCTCGATGCCGTTAAAAAATTTCCTGATCCTCTGCAAAAACAAAAATTTATCGAAGAGATTAACACGCAGTTTGAAGAAAAAAGCGTAAATTATAACAGGAAGCTATATCTGATTCAGAAGTGCATTTACGGAGTAGACATCCAGCAGATAGCCATAGAGATAGCCAAGCTTCGTTTCTTTATCGCCCTGCTCGTAGATGAGAATATAGATAAATCCAATCCAGATAACTGGGGCATAAAACCTCTGCCGAACCTAGATTTTAAGCTCATGCAGGGTGATAGCCTAATATCCGAATTTATGGGCATTAACTTGGACGCAGAAGATTCGAACGTTCCCGCAAAGCTGATGAAAGACGAAACTGAAGAACTGGTTGAGCAGTTCCAGGAAAAGAAGAGCGAGTACCAGTACGAGCCGGACAGGAAGCGAAAGGAAGCTCTGAAAAAGGAGATAAACAAGCTAATAGAGCAAATATTTGAAAGCAAACTGAAGATTCAGAAAGCTGACTTTTACATGAGTTTACAGCAAACAAGGCAGAAATACGCTGATTTGCCAGAAACACCTGTTTATCTGGAGGCTAAGAACCATGAACTTGAAGCTATTGAGAAAAAGTACGGATTCGATATCGATAAAGCAGAAAAACAACTGAAGGAATTCACCAGTGGATTAAAGGTAAAACCATTTTTTGCCTGGAAGCTGTATTTCGTTGAAGTATTTAATGAGAAAGCCGGGTTTGATATTGTTATTACTAATCCACCATATATTGGAGAAAAAGGACACAAGGAAATATTCAGGCAAATAAAACAAGGCACCTTGAAGGAATACTATCAGGGCAAGATGGATATATTTTACTTCTTCTTCCATTTAGCAATAGACCTTTGCAGATGTGGGGCACAAATAGCTTTTATTACAACTAACTATTATCCCACAGCAACCGGCGCAAGCAAGCTTCGACTAGGCTTCAAGAATCGTACGACAATCAGGAGAATCGTTGACTTCAACGAATTAAGAATATTCGAGTCTGCCCAAGGTCAGCATAACATGATTACAATACTATCTAAGGAGCAAGAAGAGAAGGCAATTGCTGATACATGCAGAACAAGACGGACGGGTGAGGTCACTCCACAGGTGCTACAAAATATAATCGATTGGCAGGATAATGAAACTGGCTACTATAAAGTATCACAGAAAGACCTTTATGAAGACGAAGAGTGTTATATCCGACTCACTGGTACTGCCGAATCAGAGGATGACCCTCTGCAAGGAATTTTAAACAAACTGAAAGCCCAAGGGCAAGAACTCATTCAATTCTGTAATGTTAATCAGGGTATAGTGACAGGTGCTGACAAACTAAGCAACAGGCATATTGTAAATCATGGAATTAAAGGCTCTGTTGGAGATGGTATTTTTGTCCTTAACAGAGAGGAAACAGCGTCTCTTTCTTTACCAAAGAAAGATAAGGATCTGTTAAAACCATGGTATAAAAACTCCGATATCCAAAGGTGGGTAACAAGCAAAGAAACACAGGAAAACGTGATCTACTTAGACCGAAAGATTACTACAATATGTGAAGACTATAGAAAGCACCTAGCAAAATATAAAGCGGTGCTCGTTCAAAGACGAGAAGTTGTTAATGGAGTTATAAGCTGGTGGCAACTTCAGTGGCCAAGAGACATAGATTTTTGTGGTCCCAAAATTGTAGTCCCACAACGTAGTTACGAAAATACTTTTGCCTATAACGACATACCTTGGTACGCCAGTGCTGATGTCTATTACATCACTGAAAAATCCGTTGATATGAACCTGAAATATTGTCTGGCGTTGCTGAATTCTAAGCTCTATTACTTGTGGCTTTATCATAAAGGCAAGCGAAAAGGTGAAATGTTGGAACTATATCAGGTGCCACTATCAGAAATTCCTATAAAAAAGATAACTAAAGCTGACCAGAAACCATTTATCTCCATAGTAGATAAAATCCTGGCCATTACCCAAGATCAAGACTATATTTCCAACCCTGCTAAGCAGGCTAAAGTGGGAGCACTAGAATGTCAAATAGACCATTTAGTCTACCAGCTTTATGACCTGACAAAGGACGAGAAAGCTGTTGTGGAGGACAGACTTTTCAAGGACAATAGGAATGGTATCACCGACGTATCTGAAATTAGCTCCACGGAGGAAGTGGAGCTAATTGACCAAAAGGAAAACCGAGAGGAGGAAGCACAAGTGGAAATCATACTCACTAAAGATAAAGAGACGCCAGGAACTTGGAGATATAAGGAGCAGAAGGAAGACCACCCATTAACCATATATTTAACAAAAGAACAAGTTAAAGAGCTTGGTAGCCCGGAATCTATAAAAATCACAATAACGGCAGCATAGCAAGGTAACAAAGCCTCGTGCCCCCAGACCGATGCCTCCGTGGACGACTGAGTACATAGACACAGGCTTAATGCTCTCCCGCTATCAAAGACCATATTTCGTCAGAAAGTGAAACCCTATCATCTCTCATCGAGATTTCGATACTCGCCTTCAAACACCTCTCCTGGTTTGATAACGAGAGTTGACTTGTGGATGAATTCTAAATCAGTTACCCAATCACTCCAAATTGCCACCGCGCCTATCAGCGAAACAGGAGACTCGGCTTTAATTTCCCCAAGTGCTTGTAATTTCTTCTCATTGCGGAAGAAGAAGTGAGCTGCCGTCGCAGCGTCTCTTTTATGATCGTCATCGTGTGCATGTGCATCTCCGGAAACAAAGGCTTCCCAGCAAAATAGTATCGGTCTGCGACCAGAAGGTTGAGGTGGCCACCAGCGTTGCAAATCCAGCGTAAAATCGTATTTATTGCACGACGATTCGAGTAAGCTTTTTAGTATCCAAGCTGACTGGTGCACACCCAAAGCGCAGACGGTTAGTCCTACTGGAGATGCGAATGAGCGATTCCCGTCCCCTTCGCGTCCTTTACTCAAGTTTTTCCAGTCTTTAGGAACTGGGATGAACAAGGGTGCCTCAAATCCAAGAGCTATACTGATTCCTTGCCCGATGTCTAATTTCATATACTCAACCAGCTTGTCGATGTGGGAAGACGCTTCAATTACACCATCTTCGGGATTTAATCTAGCCCAGGCAAAAGATGGTTCACTCTTGGATGTATAACGAGTGGTTCCGATATCACAGGCATATATTATTCGCTTCAATTCCATTACCATAATTATAACTCCCGACCTAATAACATTTCATCTTGTATATTATTCTGAAGCTAACAGATGCATTTTCAGGGTATAGGGCATAAGATGACACTAACGGGTTCCGGTGAGGTGCACAATTCATTGGGGAGTCTATGACTGTCCCGCCAATTAGATTGCCTGCCGGCCCTCAGGTGGCCCGATTAAGGAAATTGGGGTGTC
>Ga0315543_1005188_pt1 | contig 10331 bp, 5 predicted proteins | sample SalMarSW160210MG_2_FD_203098 | JGI IMG/M metagenome (GOLD analysis project Ga0315543, IMG submission 203098) | Salt marsh sediment microbial communities from the Plum Island Ecosystem LTER, Massachusetts, United States - Salt Marsh Sediment SW1601-210 ...
CCGGCGCTGCTGCCGGGTCAGATGCCCAGAAGCAGCAAAGCGGCGACGGCAGCGACCAAAGCGGTTCGTCCTGGAAGCATATTGACGGCGTGATCGCTCCCAAATGGTGCAGGTCGGTCTCGGTTTGTTTGCCTCATGGTTTTTCCCCCTTGGCCTCGCCAGAAAAGTAGAATCGACGCAACTCGTGCACACCCGATGCAACGATTCGATGCCGCGTCCGGAAGAGTGTCCCCCGAGGGAGACATACAATAGATAGCTACAATATATAGTTTCGCCGTTGCGCCGGGTGATGTCAACAGTTTTGACGCTTGAACCCCAAGAAACACAGGGGATTGAGACTCGCAGAGCGAGTTGCAGCCTCATTGTCTCGACCGCCGGCCGGCAGCCAGCAGCAGGGACAACAGCATGAGGACGCACGAAGGCTCGGGCACGGTGGGGCCGGTTTCTTCGCCGGTGCCGTAGCCCCAGTTGGCCGCCAGGATCGCTGCGTCGGCCGGGCCGACGATCCCATCGTCGTCGAAATCGCCGTCGCTCCAGTCGCCGTACTGGCCCCAGTGGTGCGCCAGCGTGGCGGCATCCGCCTCGTCGACGCGGCCGTCGCCATCGGCGTCGCCGGGCACCCGTTCTGCGCTCTCGACCGAGAGTTCCCCGGAGACGTAGAGATCGTTGGTGTCCCAGCTCAGATTGCCCGGCAACTCGGGCAAGAGCACGCTGTCGAACGTGCCGTCGAGCACCGACCAGTCGAGAATGTCGAACGTGTTGCCGGCGGTGGGCACGAAGCCGTCGATGAGCCGCACGTCGAGCATTCCGCCGAGCGAGAGCGTGTCGGCCACGTCGATCGCGTCGTATTGAGTTCCGGGTTCGGTGCCTCCGAGTTCCATAATCAGCCGGGCGGCCGCGTCGAACAGCGCGTTGCCCTCGAAACTCACCACTGCGGGGCTGTTGCCCGGGTGGAAAGTGCCGTAAAACTCGGCGGTTCCCTCGCCCACGTACTGGCCGGCGCCGGTCACGTCGCCATAGAACACCGCGGTGGCGTTCTGCCCGATGGCGACCAGGCCGTTCTGGACCACGTCGTCAAAGAAGACGGTGCGGCTGTCGCCGCCGATACTCACACGGCCGGGGTCAGCCGTGATGTTCAGATCGCCGTAGACCCGGTTTTCGCTACCCTCGAAGTTCATTGTCCCCGCGTTGGTCGCCCCGCCGAGGAAGTCGAGTGTCGCGCCGCCGGAGGCATGGATGCGGCCGTCGGCGAGATTGTCGAGCTGCCCGAGGCAGTCGAGCTGGCCTCCCTCGACAACGATGGCGCCGGCGTTGCTGTTTGCGGAGGCGGTCAGGATGATTCGCTGAGTTGATCCGAGGCGGACTTCGCCGCCGGCGTTGTCCAGCGCGGCATCGATGCGGCCCTCGCCGGTGAGCAGGGCCTCGTTGGTGACGGTCCCGCCGCTGAGCCTCGCGTCGGTGCCGGCCAGCTCGATCTCGCCGTAGTTGACCAGCGTGCCGGCCCCGAACGAAGCGCCGTCGCTGACGAGCACGAGGCCCTCGGCGGCCACGGTTGCCTGCTGGGTGACGTCGATCGCCTGGCCGGAGACGAGCGAGACCGTGCTGCCCAGCGGCCCGCCGGAGCCGACCGTCAGGTCCGAGCCGGTGAGCTGCAACGTGCCGGTGTCGAACTGGAGATATGACCAGTGGGCCAGCGAGCCGACGCTCAGCGTGCCGCCGGAGAGCGTAACCGGTGTGAGAAACGTCGCCGTGCCGGTGATGGCCAGGCCTTTGCCCGTCGAAATGACCGGGTTGGCCCCGAACAGAGAGTCGTGCGTGACCTGGCTTGCGCCCGCCCCGACGACGACGTCGCAGTCGAAGGCGACGGTGCCGGCGTAGAAGTTGAGCGCGCCGCCGCTGAAGCCGATCGGGTTGGGGCTGGAGAAGCGGACGGTCCCGCCCAGCACGTTTACCGAGCCTTGCGTCCAAAGCTTGAGCCACTGACCGACGGCGACCTCGCCGCCACGGTTGACGAAGACGTTGCCCGTTCCACCAGCACTTATTTCATGGCCGCCGACGTAGAGCGAGTCGGCATTCGTCCAAGTGGCCGGCGTCCCGTCGGATGCCGCCCCGTCCACGGTGACATCGCCGGTGCCGTGGGGAAACCGCGCGACGATGCCGTTCTGGTTGCTCACCTGGGCACCGCCGCTGATGACCAGCGTGCCGAAGCCATCGTTGCCGACGTATAATGTGTACGCGTTGGTGTCCCATCGGGACTGGCTGCCGGTAACGTTGACGATGCCCGTGCCGTCGTTCTGCCCGACACCGACCGTGCCTTCCCCGCTGGAAACCATTCCGCCGTCCGTGATATCCAGGGTACCTATGCCGTGACCACCGATGTACAAGGCGTGCGAATTGGTGTCCCACTTCGATTGGTCTCCGGTGACGATTGCCGAGCTGCCAGAGGAGCGGATATCGTAATTGACGTAACTTGTGCCGCTGGAGACCAAACCACCGTCCTCGATTATCAAATCGCCACTATGGGACCAGCCGACGTACAACGTGTTCTCGTTGGTGTCCCACAAGGAATTCTGGCCCGTAACGGTCGCCGTGCCCATGTGGACGTTCTGGTAACCAAGATAGGCCAATCCGCTGGTGACCGACCCGCCCGTGTCGATCAGCAGCTCGCCGCTGCCGTCGTAGCCGAGCCGCAATTCGTCGTTAATGACCGCGGGGACTGCGTTGCTGACGTGGAGCTTTCCGGTTCCGCCTCCGACGGTAACGGGCGCGTTGGCTACCGGCGAACGGCCGTAGGGTGTGCTCCAGACGTGCAACTCGTCGGCCGGCGCGGGCGGGCTTGTCGAAGGATTCCAGTTCGCCGCAGTGTACCAATCCGTGTCGGAAGCCCCGGTCCACTCCAAGACGGCGGCGCCGGCCGCGACCGGCCACGCGCCGAGAAACAGCACCGCCACAATCAGGCCCACCCGCCGCGCCCGGCGCGGAAGCGTGTCGATGAGGCAAAAACGGTGCGGACGTGCGGACGGATCTTGCTGTGGTCGTTTCATGGCTTTCCCCCTTGGCTTTGCCAGAAAAGTAGAATCAACGAAAGTTCGTGCGCACCCAGTGCAGCGATTCGATGCCGTGTCCGGAAGAGTGTCCCCCCGAAGCGGACATTTGACATCTAGTTTTTAATATATAATAGTCTTGCCATTCGGCTGGGCGATGTCAATAGTTTTGACGCTTGGCCCCAAGAAATACACAGAATTGAAACTTGCAGACCGGGTTGCAGCTGCCGTGTAGAGACCCCTTGGCACACCGGGATGGCTGGCCGCGGCGTGCCGGGGCAGCGAAGCCCCAGCTTGCGACCATCTGGGGCTTCGCTGCGCTCAGCCGCCAGCCACCTCTCATGCGAATCAGGGGGTTCTACAGAGCAGGTTGCAGCCCCATTGCGTCGACCGCCGGCCGGCAGCCAGCAGCAGGGACAACAGCATGAGGACGCACGAAGGCTCGGGCACGGTGGGGCCGGTTTCTTCGCCGGTGCCATAGCCCCAGTGGGCCGCCAGGATCGCCGCGTCGGCCGGGCCGACGAGCCCGTCGCCGTCGAAATCGCCTTCGCTCCAGCCGCCGCTTCGGCCCCAATGGGCCGCCAGCGTGGCGGCGTCCGTCTGGTCGACGCGGCCGTCGTCATTCGTGTCGCCCGGTATCGTGCTGATCTTTTCGAGCGTCAGCGCGTCGAGAATCGGATGGTGCGTTTCATAGAGCGACGTGCCCGCCTCGAACAAGATGTTGAGCTGGTCGTCTTCGGCCGTGAACTCGTAGGTGTACAGCAGCGCAATATCCTCGTCGGGTGGTGCCGGGTTGAATTCGTCGAGCACGAGCCGGCCCTCGATGCTCACGTCGAACGTTCGGGCACAGACGGCCTTCCAGAACAGCAATTGCAGCTTGTAGGTCTCGCCCGCAGTGACGTCCAGCCGGACCTCCGCCTGGGAACCTCCGTGCTGCGCGTCGTGGTAGGTGATCGTCTCCAGGATGTCCTCGAGGCTGTTGATGTCTGCATCATCTCCGAAATCGGGTCGCGCCCCGTCGTAGGAGCCCGGCGACATCGTGTTCTGGTAGCCCGTGATTCCGGGTAGCCCCGGCTGGAACTCCAGCCCGGAGATGGTCCGGGCGGCCGCGCCGCCCACGTTGATCGCATAGCAAAAGTCGCCGGCCAGATCGAGCTCGGACGGCGAAGCAAACTCGGTCAGCGTGCCGGGCACGTCGAGCACCTCGGGCAAGGGGATGCCGGCCGCCGAGGGACCACCAAACGACTGCATCTGGTGGTCGGAATAAGCGAAATCCGAAAGGGCGAAGCTGCTGAGGCAGATGTCCGTCGTGTAGTTGATCGGCGGCGAGAGGTCCGAGTGGTCGCCTTGAAAGATGAGGTCGGCCCCGGCGTGATCCGATGCCCACAGCAGATAGCGATCGGTTGAGCTGGCCGGGCCTTCGAGGACCTTGTTGCCGTCAACCCAATACTTCACACGATTGTTCAGCCGGTCATGGACGAGACCCACCCGATGCCATTGGCCGTAGTGGATCGCGTGATACGCGGTGGTGCCGAGTTCGCCGTGTCCGAGGTTCCCATACGGCCCGATGTACCAGTCGGCGTCGTCGTCCAGCGCGGCATTGGAGTTGAACATCCCGTTCCACGAGGTGCTCGGACTGGTGGGAGAAGGCATGTAGAGGTCGAACACCATCGTCCACGCTCCCATGCGCCCGTCGGCCGTCGTGGCCTGAAAGCCCGAGTGATCGATCGCATAGCCACAATGTCCATAGTTGGGCAGCGGACCATGGTACAGATAGTTTGCCGGCCCGTCGCTCATGTTCGGCGGCGCTCCGGCGAGGCCGGTTAGGCCGAAGGACGTCGCCTGGGCGATCTTCTCGGTGGCGTCCGGGTCGTGGTCGAACAAGGTCATCGTGGCCGTCGCACCGTCGGCCCGAGCGGTAGAGAAGTCGGGCCCTTCGAAGTCCCACACGACCGTGGCAGCCGGCAGCGCCCCGGGGCAACAACATGCCGCGGCCATGGCAGTGGCCAAGACCATCCCGGAGAAAAAGTGATTCCTATCAGACATGGGTATCCCTACGACTGGCAAAGGATCGACGACTAGTGTTCCGACGTGTCTCTTCTCCGCACTCGTTAGGGTAAACACCCCAATCCGTAATTTGGCGTCTAGTATAGCGAGGCGACCCGCCTTGACCAGGGTTCGAGTCTTTTTCATGGGTGGCCCAGGTTCTTGAACCTGGGTCGCCGAAGGCGACAAGAGCGCTGGACGTCGGACTCCTATGGACCTCTTGTCGCTCGCGCGACACCGATTCAGAGAATCGGTGCCACCCAAACTTGTCCGACCTTGTTTTTGAGCGAATTCCGCAGGCCGCCCGTGTGACCCATGTTGCCAAGATTGGGCGTCTTTACAGCCACGCTAGGGAAACGGGGCCGCAATGTGCAAAGACAGGCTGCGAGAACCGCTCGTATCGGTTGTTTCGGATGGGTACTTTGTTCCCTCTGTGCCGATATGAACGATAAGCGGCGGTTCCTACCGGTTTGCGACTGAACAGGTGCCTCACCACATCATGCGTCGAGCCTGTGTCCTTCTTCTGATTGCTCTGCTCGTCACCGGTGGGTGTACGTCGCTCGGTGAGTACGTCGGCAATGGACTGAAGGTCGGCCCGAATTACTGCCCGGCGGACGCCCCGGTGGCCGGCGACTGGATCGACGCGGCCGATGCGCGGCTCGACACCGCCCCGGCCGATCTGTCGTGCTGGTGGTCGGTGTTTCGCGATCCGACACTCGACGCACTGATTCAGACGGCCATGCGTCAGAATCTCACCTTGCGCGAGGCGGGCTGCCGCGTGCTGGCGGCCCGAGCGGCCCGGGCGATCGCCGCGGGGAACCTCTTCCCGCAACAACAAGAGGCCGCCGGCGCGTTTGGGCGAAATGCCGCAAGCACGGCCACGGCCAACAGCCAGTTCATGACCCAGCGGTTTTTCGACCAGTGGGACGCCGGATTCAATCTGGCGTGGGAGCTCGATTTCTGGGGCCGGTTCCGCCAGGCCATCGAGGCGGCCGACGCGGACCTCGGGGCCTCGGCGGCCGAGTACGACCAGGTCATGGTCACGCTGCTGGCCGACGTGGCGGCGGCTTACGTGGAGATCCGCACGCTCGAGCGACGCATCGCGCTGGCCCAGGCGAACGTCAAGCTCCAGCGCGAGACCTTTACGATCGCCAACGCACGTTACCGTGGCGGCCAGGTGAGCGAGCTCGACGTGGATCAGGCCACCAGCACCCTGGCGCAGACCGAGGCCCTGATTCCGCAGCTCGAGTTGCGCAAGCGCCAGGCTTCAAACCGGCTTTGCGTCCTGCTCGGGATTCCGCCGACCGACTTAAACGCGGTCCTCGGCACCGGACCGATTCCCTTGGCGCCGGCCAAGGTGGTCATCGGAATACCTGCTGATCTCTTGCGGCGTCGTCCCGACGTGCGGCGCGCCGAGCGCGAGGTGGCCGCCGAGAGCGCCCGGGTCGGCGTTGCCACGGCGGAGCTTTACCCGCACATCGGCATCACCGGCACGCTCGGCTACTCGGCCGAGCAGTTCGGCGACCTGTTCGGGCCGCAGGCGCTGCAGAGCGACATTGGTCCGTCGTTCCGATGGAACATCCTCAACTACGGCCGGCTAATCAATGCAATCCGGCGGCAGGACGCAAAACTTGCCGAGCGGATCGTTGCCTACCAGAATCGGGTCCTGCAGGCCAACGCCGAGGCCGAGGATGGAATTACCCGATTCCTTCGGGGACTCCAGCGGACGGGCTGGTTGCGGACAAGCGTCGTCGCGTCGGAAAAGGCGGTCCGCGTGGCGGTTGCCCAGTACAAGGGCGGTCTGATCGACTTCAACTGGGTCGCCATGGTGCAGCAGAACCTCGTCGAGCAGCAGGAGCTTCTGGCGCAATCGCAAGGCGAGACGATCCTGGGCCTGGTCGAGACCTACCGCGCGTTGGGCGGCGGCTGGCAGACCGGCCCGCAGCCGGTGGCCGACTCGACGCCCGTGTCAATCGCCGAGCCAACACCGGAGCTATTGCCCACGCCGACGGCCGAGCCGGTGCCGGCACGGTCGAAGACGACCTGGAAGCTGTCGCGGGTTTGGCTCATTCGATAGCGGGTGGCTGGGGCATAGCGCAGCGCTGCCCCAGTCTGCTAAGGATTTCACCACGAAGTACACGAAGGGCACGAAGATTCTTTGTTAGCCGTTCCCGGCGCGCCGGGACCCGACGTAGAGTAAACTCACGCAGAGTCGCGGAGACGCAGAGTTGTAGGGTGGGCATCGCCCACCAAAACCTTCGTTGCCGGAATGCCTGAGCCCTCTCAACCGAGCCGCGCCCGTAAGCAAGCGGTCTGTTGGCCTGACGAACCCTGTTTGTGGAAAACACTGCTGGGCTTCTCCAGCAGTGACATCCGGCCTCCAGCCCACCGTTTTGGTTGAGCAATTCCCTATGCTGTGTTGTCGGCTGGCGAGTACAGCCACGTTGGCGACAGAAGTTTCTGAATCAACGGCACGCTAGTCTCGTTCGTCTGATTAACGATCTCAAGTGTAATTGAATGTATATTGCCGTCTGACAACACCGCCATTATATCATCGTAAAGCGATGTGTTTCGTTGAATGTAACCGTGCAAACGCTCCCCTGAATTAGTGCGAAGACCAATGGATTGAAAGCGATGTTGTTGATCAGAGAAGTCATAGTTGTAGTAGTCGGCCAATTCGGCATGGACACGAGCCATGACAGGTTCGGTTGAGCCCAATGCGAGGTACGTTTTCACTGGCATACTCCATAGGCCGACAGTTGCCTCCCATTCGATCAATACAGTACGATCACGAATACGAAGGTAGACGAGCATTGTCTGCTGATCCTCGCCTAGGCTGACCTTGACTGCAACACGCCATTGCTCTGCGTCAATAGAACCCATACTGATGACTTGTACTTTGTCGACGGTTCGGTGCATTTGTTCGCCGTAGTGCTGCGTAATCAATGGCAACAGTGAGTCGCCAGTTGTTGTGAATGGACAACGATCACTGTACGGAGTGTTCAGGTACGCATACAAGACTCGCTCAATCTCTGGAATGTCTGCATGGTAAGGGAGCGAATTGCCATCAAGATGGGGACTTGTCATGAAAACAGGCACATCGGAGTCTGGGAACTGGTTGAGGTCCAGCGCAGTGCAACCCAAATCGAATGCTGTGCGAAAGTCAGTACCAGCAAACACAGCATCATAGAACGCAACGGCAAACTTCATCGCTGCGTCGTCGTCCACGTCCGAGCGCATGCCAATCACGTTGTCAATTTCTTGGCGAATGACTTCGCCCTGTTTATCAGAATAACACGCATTAAGAACAACGCATTTGAGTTTGTCCTTGAAGTGATGAAACAGCTTCGCAAGTGGCTCCGCATCGGTGGACTGAGTCTTACCATCCAAGTCCTCAAAACAGAGACCACCCGGACCATCGCCGTGTCCCGCGAAATGCACTACGGTTGGGTGAAAATCGAGCAAGGCCCGTCGAAGATCGTCAACGGTGGCGGCTTCGTTGCTTTCAATTGTCCAGTTCTCGCGATTACGCGAGCGTTGGAGAGCGTGCCGGATATCTCGAACTTCCGCACCCAGACGGAGACGGTCTTGGTCCAGTGGACTCGCAGCGACAATCAAGATGGTGGGCATGGCAAATGACTTCCTGACCTTGCTTCCTGACTGGTGTTTGATGAGCAATTCGGCAACGCGAATGGGGCACGTTGCTGCCCAATAACGTTCCCGCCCGATGACGGTGATTGTAGCACAGATGTGGCAGGGGTCCATCGGTTCAGGCGAGGTCGCGTCGCTATCGGGGGATCGCCGGATGCCACTGCTGGACTTCGGCGAGCTTAGAAGGTTTTGGTGGGCGATGCCCACCCTACCATTACTCGACAGATATTTGAAGACGTGAGCTACACTTGAGGGGGCTCAAGACAACAAAAGGAGCAGAAGATGTGTGACAGCCACTTCGTTACTGGTGGGCCAGAGGATCAGCCAGTCAAGATCTCGAAGCCGTGTTATGCGTTTGAGGAGTATCTTAGAGCACGTGGCTACGACCTTGCCGTCGTAAAGTGCGGGTTCGAGAATGGCGAATGGGTCAACGCCGAAGACGCAGTGGACTTGGTCGACGAGTTTCTTGAGGAACATCCGGAATTTGAACCTCACGCCGATGAGATTCGCGAACACGCATCTGCGATAGGGCAGATTGGACTATAAAGGAAGTATACGCGGGTGCCATTGCTGGCTTGCCTAGCGGTGTTTCCTGCGAGGACGATTGTTGGTGAGGTCGATAGACCGCTTCCTTACGGGCGCGGCTCGGTTAAGAGAGTCCAGGTACACCGGCAACGAAACTCTTGGTGGGCAATGCCCACCCTACAATCCCTCTGCGTCTCGGCGGCTCTGCGTGAGTCTATTCTTCGTCGGGTCCTCCCGATGGATCGGGACCGGGAACGGCTAACGAGCTTCGCGTTCTTCGCGTGAGATTTTCCTGATCTGGGCCACCGCTTCGCTATGGCCCAGCCACCCCGGATTCAGCCACCCCGGATTCAGGCACCTGATCGGTCTTCGCCTTTCGGCGGCCGAGGTGCATCATCACGTAGAAGAACACCGGCGTGAGCATGACGCCGAAGAACGTCACGCCGATCATGCCGCTGAAGACGGCCGTGCCCAGCGAGTGGCGCATCTCGGCGCCGGCGCCCGTGCCCACGATGAGCGGCACCACGCCCAGGATGAACGCGAACGAAGTCATGATGATCGGGCGCAACCGCAGCCGGGCCGCTTCGGTGGTCGCCTCGGCCAACGGCTTGCCTTGCTGCCGCAATTGGTTGGCAAACTCGACGATCAGGATCGCGTTCTTGGCCGCCAGGCCGACCAGCACCAGGAAACCGATCTGCACGAAGATGTCGATCGGCAACGATGCGACGAACATGCCCGTGGCCGCGCAGAGCAGGCACATGGGCACAACCAGGATGACGGCAAACGGCAGCTTCCAGCTTTCGTACTTGGCCGCGAGCACCAGGAAGATCAGCGCCGTGCCGATGGCGAAGATGTAGATCGCCACGTTGCCGGCCAGGATTTGCAGGTACATGATCAAGGTCCACTCGTAGGTGACCTGGTCCTTTTCGGCCAGGTTCTGGATGATGTTGATCACCTGGCCGCTGCTCGTGCCGGGCGCGGGGTTGCCGACCACAGGGGCCGAGGCGTACATGTTGTAGCGCATGACCATGACCGGCCCACCGATGCTCTCCGGCGTGAAGAGCG
>Ga0315543_1005191_pt1 | contig 10324 bp, 10 predicted proteins | sample SalMarSW160210MG_2_FD_203098 | JGI IMG/M metagenome (GOLD analysis project Ga0315543, IMG submission 203098) | Salt marsh sediment microbial communities from the Plum Island Ecosystem LTER, Massachusetts, United States - Salt Marsh Sediment SW1601-210 ...
ATATTAAATGAAAAACCGGGTCAAAGCCCGGTTCTTCGAAGGTAGAATTTAGGTTAATTCTAGGGTAAATTGGGTATAGGGGTTAATAAAACCAATTTATAATTCATAGATGAAAATTCATGTCATTTGGTTGCGTACTGGTTATAAAAAATTATAAAACCATCACCTGTTACATGTATTCTATTGTAATTTAAATGTATAAAAAAATACCAAAATGTTAATAATTGAATATGAGATTAAACAGCTTATTAAAAATGTTATTATTTTTGTATTCATTACTTGGCAAACATGGAAGACGAAAAGTTTGGATTTTCCTTTGAAGAAGAAGTAAAGAATGCTGTCCGGAAGTTTGAAAGGATGAGGAAGAATAATGAAAGTTATTTCTTCGATGTTATTGAATTTGAATCAATTATTGATTACTATATAGAAAGTAACAATTCTGCAAAAGCTTTTGAGGCGGCAACACTTGCTTCCGAACAACATCCAAATTCCGTGTCAATTCAACTGAGAAAAGCCAGGGTATTGCTTGATAGAGGCCGTGCCGTGGAAACTCTGAGGATTCTCAGGAAACTTGAAAATATAGAGCCAGGCAATCATGAGATTTATATAGCAAAAGGAACAGCACTGGGGATGCTTGGAGACATTCAGGGTGCAAAAAAGATGTTTGACTATTCTCTGACTCTCGATTCTGACGACATTGAAAACATCCTTTTTGCAATTACATCAGTCCTGCAGAACCTTAATTACTATGAACACCTAATACCTTATCTGCTTAAACTTATTGAACTGGAACCCGAGTTTTTCGCGCATCTTTACGATCTGGCATATGCATACGAAAAGACAGAAGATTTTGAAAACAGTATACACTATTATCTGAAGTACCTTGAAGAAGAGCCTTTTTCCGACAGTGCATGGTATAATATGGGGATTATCTTCAACAAACTGGAAAAGTCTGAAAAAGCTCTTGAAGCATATGATTATGCGCTGGCAATTAATCCTCATAATGCCTTTGCACTCTTTAATAAAGGTAATATACTGAGTAACCTTGAAAGGTATCCGGAAGCGATTACGGTTTATCATGAATATCTCGAAAATGAGCCTGATAGCTTCGAGGCAATGACTTATCTTGCAGAATGTTATGAAAAGACGAACGAAATAAGTCTTGCAAAAAAATATTATCAGGATGCAATTGAACTCGCTCCTGAATTTGCAGAGCCATGGTTTGGCCTGGGAATTATAGCTCTGAGTACAGGAGATTCAGATGATAGTCTTATTTTTTTAAGAAAAGCCGTGAGACTTGATGATGAAAATCCTGAAATATGGTTCATTCTTGGTAAAGCACACCATATTAAAGGAGAAAAAAAGGCAGCATTGAGGTGTTACAGGGAAGCACTTAAACTTGATCCTTATTATAATGAAGTATGGTTAGATCTCGGAAAAATTGTACTCATGGAAGGTTTTGCACGAAAAGCACTTCCCTATCTTGAACAGGCTTATAAGATTGTTGGTGATGTACCCGGCATAAACTATCTTCTTGCTTCATTTCATATTCATACAGGAAGCACAGATAAAGCATACAAACATTTGACAATGGCTATTGAAATGGATAAAGATCTTTTCGCTGACTTTAACGATCTTTTCCCGTATACTATGTTCAACCGGAGAATCAGAAAACTACTTGAGAGCAATAACCTGATCTGAGTTCTGATTCATTCTTTAAGTATAATATGAAAATGATACTCCCTTTTATTCCCGACAGACCTGATAAACCCCGGGTTTCAGGTATTACAATGGTTATGGACAAAGGTTTGAGCATCAGAGAGGCTGAAGACTTTATGTCAGTTGGGAGCCTATATACTGACTACGTAAAACTGGGATTCGGAACATCTCTCCTGACACCTGATCTTGATAAGAAAGTAAAGATATACAAGGTAAATGATACTGTCCCCTATTTTGGAGGCACATTATTTGAAGCATTTGTAATAAGAAATATGTTCACTGAATTTCTCGGATTTCTTGATAAATATGAAATTAACCTTGTTGAAGTATCTGATGGTTCCTACGACCTGGAACACAATAAAAAACTTGAATACATAAGTCGTCTTGCTGAAAGAGGTACTGTGATATCCGAAGTAGGATCCAAGAAAATGGATGTTATCTATACTCCGGATGAGTGGGTTGCCATGATGAAAGCTGAACTGGAAGCCGGTTCTGTAAAAGTTATTGCAGAGGCACGTGAGTCGGGCACCATCGGGATTTATAATGATGACGGCTCTGTCAATACCCATCTTATTAATACAATCTCTGAAAATGTAGGATTTGACAATGTTATATGGGAAGCACCGCTAAAATCCCAGCAAGTTTGGTTTATCAGGAATTTCGGAGCCAATGTCAATCTTGGAAATATTGCTCCGAATGAAATCATACCCCTGGAATCCCTTCGTTGTGGTCTCCGTGGCGATACATTCTTTACTTTCCTGCCTGATGATCTGAAACAACCATAACCCTCATTACCGGATCAAGGCAGCTACAGTCATCTATAAATCTGTGCAATGAGAAAATTTGGCCTAATTGGCAATCCTCTCGGGCATTCTTTTTCAAAGAAATATTTTACCGAAAAATTTAAAAATGAGCATATTAAAGATTGCTCATATGAAAATTATCCCTTAATCAATCTTAACCGGTTTCAGGAACTAATTACTTCCAATCCTGATCTGAGCGGACTTAATGTGACAATTCCGTATAAAACGGAAATAATGAAATATATTGACGTGGTTGATCCTGAAGCCTCAGAAATAGGAGCAGTTAATGTACTTAAAATAAGGAGACTGCCGGACATGGTTGAAATTAAAGGTTATAATACTGATATTGTGGGAATACGAGAAACATTGCTTCCGAATTTAACAGGTGTAAGGAATACCTTGATTCTTGGTACAGGAGGAAGCTCGATGGCTGTATGCTATGTCATTAAAAAACTGGGACTTGATTACAAACTGGTGTCCAGGAAAAAGAAAAATGATGTACTTGAATATCAGGAGGTTACTGCAGAAGTACTAAAAGCTGTTGAGCTAATTGTCAATACAACCCCGCTGGGAATGTATCCCGATATTGAAAGTAAGCCTGAGCTGAACTATGATCTTCTTAACGAGAAGCATATTCTGTTTGATCTTGTGTATAATCCGGAGATCACTTCATTTTTGAAAATGGGGCAGGAGAGAGGTTGCAAAATAATCAGCGGGCTGAAAATGCTTCACATACAGGCAGAGAAGTCGTGGGAGATATGGAATGATGATAATCTTTAAACAAATATCTCTTCCGGGTATTCTAAACCGGTTAAAAAAAGACCCTTGGCAGGCGCAGATTTTCCGGCTCTTGACCGATCTTTTGCCAGGATTATAGAAACGAAATCATTCAGATCTTTTTTCCCCAGCCCTATCTCAACCATAGTACCGACAATTGCTCTTACCATATTTCTGAGAAACCTGTCGGCTTTTATTGTGAAAACCATCATGGTTCCTTCCTCTTCCCAGCTGGCGTGATATATTTTGCAGGTATTTGTTTTTACATTCGAGTGCATTTTACAGAAACTTGTAAAATCGGTATATTCCGAAAGCAAATTGCACGCATTTTTCATCGATTCAATATCAATGTGACCGCCAATCAGCCAGCTCGAATCATCCCTGAACGGATCTTTTGTTCGGGTAATATAATACTTGTACGTTCTGGATATTGCGCTGTACCTGGCATGTGCACCGGTTACTACCTGTCTGACAGCTGTAACAGAAATATCTTCAGGAAGAAATCGGTTAAGCCTGTGCTCAAGATTTTTTCTGACTGCGAGATCAGTAGAAACAGTGTCAAAATGAGCACAGAAAATCCTGGCATGTACTCCGGTATCGGTTCTTCCTGCACCTGTAGTCACTATTTTTTCGCCAAGAATCAGACTTAATGCATCATCCAGGATTTTCTGGACCGTTACTGAGTTTGGCTGTACCTGCCATCCGTGATAGCAAGTTCCTTTGTATGAGATAAATATGAAATATCTGGTTTTCACACTTCGGTTTGTACAAATATAAATAATCATCAATTTATTAAAGAATTCATCCGGTCATTAAAAAATTATTATTCAATATTTTGAAAATCGATCTTAATAAGTATTTTTACTTTCTTCTATGTAAAATATTTTTCTAATCATCTATTGCAACCTACTTTATTTAATAATGCTCCAAGATCGAAAATCTAAAATCCTTTAACTATGCTAGAAAAAGTTGAACTAAGTTGGATAGATTATCTTATTATGATGATCTACTTTGTATTTGTACTTGGTGTCGGTTGGTTTCTAAGGAAATACATGAAAAATGCCAATGCCTTTCTTGAAGCCGGCAGATCGATGCCTGCGTGGGTTGCCGGTCTGGCTTTTATTTCAACCAACCTTGGTGCACTTGAGGTGATGGGTATGACAGGCTCTGGTCTGAAGTATGGAATGTTAACCACCCATTTTTACTGGATTGGTGCTATTCCGGCCATGATCTTCCTTGCCCTTTTTATGATGCCATTCTATTATGGATCAAAAGCCAGATCGGTACCTGAATACCTGAAACTAAGGTATGATGAAAAGACAAGAGGGTTGAATGCCATTCTGTTTGCTGTAATGACAATACTTGCCTCAGGGATTTCAATGTATGCACTTGCGATCTTAATGGAAAAAGTGTTAGGATGGGATTTTAACTTAAGTCTTTGGATATCAGCGGGAATAGTTCTCGTCTATACATATCTCGGTGGTCTTTCTTCTGCAATATACAATGAGGTTTTACAATTTTTCATAATAGTAATAGGATTATTGCCACTTGTGTTCTTAAGTCTTAAAGATGTAGGCGGGTGGCTAGGTTTGAAAGAGACCTTGGCACCAATAACAACTGCTAACGGGTATGCTGCTGATACATGGACAACTACATGGAAATATACAGCTGAAGCAACCTCTAATCCCCTGGGAGTGGAATGGTTTGGAATCCTGTTTGGTTTAGGATTTGTTTTGTCATTTGGGTACTGGTGTACAAACTTTCTTATTGTGCAGAGGGCTTTCGCGGCAGAGTCAATCACCGCTTCAAGAAAAGTACCGTTAATCGGTGCAATACCAAAAATGTTCATCCCTTTCCTGATTATTGTCCCGGGTATTATTGCCCTTGTTCTTCTTAATGATCCCTCAAAAGGTTTCTCCCTGCCGATCGACGAAGGCGGGAAACCTATTTATGATTATACTATAATTATGCTTCTGAAACAGTATTTGCCTACTGGTGTGCTTGGCCTGGGTATTACTGCATTGCTGGCTTCATTTATGTCAGGTATGGCAGGTAACGTTTCTGCTTTTAATACAGTATGGACATATGATATTTATCAGAGTTACATACGTAAGCGTACAGATAATGAGGATGCTGATGGAAGGCATTATCTTAATGTTGGACGGGTCGCTACAATTGCGTGCGTTCTTGTGAGCATTGGTGCTGCATATATTGCCAGCAAGTTTGGTAACATAATGGACTTCCTGCAAACAATCTTTTCACTGATCAATGCTCCCTTGTTTGCCGTAATCTTTCTTGGTATGTTCTGGAAGCGGACAACAGGCCATGCTGCTTTCACAGGATTACTGGGCGGATTTCTGCTCGCACTTCTCCATCATGGGCTTACTGCTCCGGTAGGTGCAACCACACTGTTTAAAGGAGGATGGATTGGAGTAATCCATACATATCCCGTTGAAATGGCTCAGAATTTCTGGACTGCAATTGTTGCGTTTACTGTCAGTACTTCTATTACAGTAGCATTGACTTTACTCACGAAGCAGAAGAAATCCGAGAAAGATCTGTATGGTCTGGTTTATTCTCTCACACCACGTACTGTCGAAGATGATGTTGCCTGGTATAATCGTCCGGTCGGACTTGCAGTGGTTGTAGGAGTGATTTGTGTTATTCTAAGTATTATATTCTGGTAGGAGGAAAAAAAATGGTAGATATTAGATTCCCAATAGGTATTATGTTTTCAGTACTTGGAGTATTGATTACATTATTCGGTTTTATTACAATCTCAGATTCCGAGATGTATCTTAAGTCATTTGGCATCAATGTTAACATTATTATGGGAATTGTGATGCTGATTTTTGGACTTACAATGCTGCTTATGGCATTTAGAAAGCAAAAAAAGAAATCTTTACTTCTTTAACTTGAGTTAACCGCAAAGAGCGCAAAGCCTGCCTGATCCTGATACATAATGATCAGGAGGGTATAAAGGCGCAGAGGATACGCAGGGAATGCCAGATAATATTCAGGTCTGTCTTTGTATATACTTTGTTGTCGACATAAAATTCGTCTTTGTGGTTAATCATTTACCTGTAAAAACAGAAAACCAATGAACCGCAGAAAATTCATCGAGACATCCGGTGCAGCTGCCGGTGCTGCAGTGTTTGGCAGTGTGGCTCCGGCCGTAAATCCCAGTCCCCTTGCCGGTGAACAAAGAGCAGGAACGACTGGAAAGATCAAACTGGGCTTGTATTCCATTTCGTACGGAGGCATATGGTACAAGGGTACTGCCCTCTCTTTTGACGAATTGTGCAGACGTGCAAGAGAATACGGATTTGATGGAATTGAGCTGGATAACAAGCGCCCTATGGGAAATCCAATGGACCTTGACCAGCGCAAAAGAGAAGAAATGCGTAATTCACTTGCAAAATATGGTCTGGAAATGCCCTGTGTGGCGGCTAATAACGATTTTTCCAGCCCAATGCCCGAACACAGAGCTTGTCAGCTTCTGATGGTACGCGAAACAGCTAAGCTGGCAAGTGATATGGGAGCAAAGATTGTCCGCCTCTTTGCGGCCTGGCCTGGAGTTCCGATTCACGAAAGTACAGGCACTTATGATTTTGTACGAGATAATAGCGGTTATTTTAATTTTACTAAGCAGTATCCCTTTGTTACACGCCTGGACAGGTGGAACTTTGTTAAAGAATGTCTTGCAGAAGCAGCAAGAATGGGTGAAGAAAATGGCATAGTTATGGCTTTACAAAACCATACTCCACTTATCAGACACTGGAAGGATACTTATGACCTGGTAAAGGAAGTAAATTCGCCCTGGCTTAAGATTTGCCTCGATCTGCCCATTTTTGAGAACCTTGATAAGGAATATGTTGCCAATGCTGTCCGCACTGTTGGAAATCTTCAGGTGCATTCACATTACGGTGGTGAATATTTCCGTGATGAAAACAAGGTAGTAAGACAGAAAGTGCTTGAACATCATTTTAGTAAACCATTACCTGATTATGCACATTACATCGGATTGATGAATGAAATAGGGTATAACGGCTATTTTACTTTTGAACTGTGTCATCCTGTATTAAATGAGGATCATACCCCTGCAGGTATTGAATATGTGCATGAACAGGTAAATTTTGCAAGGGAGTTTATGGCCAATATTATTAATAAATAACTGTTTTTTCAAACCAGACTTAAATAAGCATAAAACCTGCTCTTATATTTAAAGAGGGTAGTGCATAAAGTATACGGGTGTATGAAAGAAAAACAAATAAAAAGAGGATTTGCCAGTGATAATAACGCAGGAGTTCACCCTGAAATATTAAAGGAGCTTACTTCAATAAATAAGGGCCACACAATAGGCTATGGTTCTGATATTTATACTGAAAAGGCGGAGCAGATTTTTAGAGAACAGTTCGGACCCGATACAGATACATTTTTTGTGTTTACCGGTACAGCTGCAAATGTGCTTGGTTTAAGTACGATTACTCGTCCATGGAATAGTATTATCACAGCATTTTCTGCTCATATTGAGCAGGACGAATGTGGTGCTCCTGAAAAATTTACAGGATGTAAAGTACTTACAGTTGATACTTCAAATGGTAAGATAAGTATTGAATTGCTTGAAAAACACATTCATGGTTTTGATTTTGAACACCATTCTCAACCCAAAGTCATTTCAATCACACAGGCAACCGAAATGGGAACTGTTTATACACCTGATGAAATAAAAAAGCTGGCGGATTTTTCACATGAAAAAGGGTTGCTAATGCATATGGATGGTGCACGTATAGCTAATGCTGCAGTTTCTCTTGATGTTCCGTTTAAAGCATTTACAACCGACGCAGGAGTTGATGTTCTGTCTTTTGGGGGAACCAAAAATGGAATGATGTTCGGAGAAGCTGTATGTTTCTTAAAACCTGATCTTTCAAAGGATTTTAAGTATATCAGAAAGCAGGGGATGCATCTTGCTTCAAAGATGAGATTCATCTCAGCGCAGTTTATTGTGTATTTCCAGAATGATCTCTGGAAAGAATGTGCTGCTCACTCCAATGAAATGGCCAGACTTCTGGCAAAACATCTTCAGAAGATTACCAGGATAAGAATAACACAGCCTGTAGAATCAAATGGTGTTTTTGTGATCATACCCCGTGAAGTGGCAGAGAAAATTCAAAAACAATATTTTTTCTACCCATGGAATGAGAAAACCTGCGAGTACAGACTTATGACAAGCTGGGATACTACGGAAGAAGACATTAAAGACTTTATATTTCTTCTTAAGAAACACCTGGGAAGTTTGTGACCGGGTGTGACTTGAGACCTTGTGATCAAACGTCATTAATCTGATCCGGCAGAAAAAAAGCCGGATGGGTCAGATCCGGCTTTTATTTTTATAATTGTAAAAAGGATTATTTGAGCGTGAAGGTGATTGGTACCATGAACCATACCGGTACAGGTTTTCCACCTTGTCTGCCTGGTCTGAATGTAGGAAGGGTTGAAACAACTCTCTTGGCTTCTTCATCAAGTTCAGGATCAACACCCTTGAGTACTGATATTTGATTAACAGTACCTTTTGAAGTTACACAGAATCTGATTATAACTCTACCCTGGATATTATTTTCCTTGGCTACCTCAGGATATTGGGTGTTTTGAGAAATATACTCCAGCAATGCAGCTTCGCCACCCGGGAACATAGGCATCTCTTCGACAACAACAAATGGTTCCGGTTCGGGTTCTTCCTCCTGGATTTCCTCTTTGACTTCTTCCTGAAAAATAAAAATTTCATCAACTGCGCGGTCCACAACCTCAATCTGCGCTTCATCAACAGTCATGAGCTGTGTCATTTCCTCAGGTTTAATTGTGTCGACGACCACCGGAGGAACGTATCTATTCTGTTGAACTACATCCGAAGGGGGAGGCGGAGGGGGAGGCGGAGGAGCAACAGTTTCAGATGGCTGATCCAGATTTTCCATCTTGATCTCTACCTGTACTTCTTCACGTGCCTGTCTTTGATCCTCCATAGCTTTTGCGTTCAGATAAGGAGTAATTACGGCAGTAGCAATTATAATAATTCCAATAATCATTGAAATAATCAACGTTCTGGAATATTTCTTCCGCATTTTGTAAGCCCCGTATTCCTTATTCCTGTTTTCAAAGACTATCTCATCGAATCCAGGTGCTCTAATTTTTTGTTTTGCCATAACTGTACATGTTTAATGGTTTAATTCAGGGTTGAACCTGTCGTACCTGAGGAGGATCCAATTGCTGCTTCAATCATATCATCTTCATACCATGCAATATCAACAACCGTATAACGGGCAATTCCACAGATATTCATCTCATCAAGAATATCCACGAAATTGCCGTATGTGGATTCCTTGGAAGCTTTTATAAGGACAATCGGACCAGTATCATCATCTTTTTTCAACTGGCTTATTGAGCTTTGAACAGAATCCTGGGATATTCTAAGCCTTCCGGTAATAACTTCCTGTTCAAAATCATCTATCTTTTTGAACAGGGCTATGTTTCTCTCAAGGAGTAATTGCCGGATACCATCAGGTCCGAAATTAGTCTCAAATACCGGAGGCAGGGCATTGTAATCCTCAGGTTTTACCGATCCCGGGTACCAGAAAATTTTATTATCAGGGCCGAGCATTATATTCACAGTTCGGCTTCCCGGGATCTTTGGAGGTTCAGCGTTTGGATCTTTAATCTTCTCCGGAAGAATAATCTCCATTATTTTTGCTTTGCTGAAAGCAGATGTAAGCATGAAAAACACGATAAGCAGACACATAAGGTCAACCATCGGTGTCATGTCTATATGCGGAGGATGTTTCTTTGTCCTCTTTTTCGCACCTTTTCCTTTTTCCTCTTGAATAATTTCTGCCATATTACTGTGTTGTTTCTTCTTCTAATTTTACTTCAGTTGCTTCGAGATTAGTAATCAGATTAAACCTGTTAACATTTTTCTCCTGAAGAACATCAAGAACCTTTTTCACTATAGGAAATTCTGTGTTTGCGTCTCC
>Ga0315543_1005193_pt1 | contig 10315 bp, 7 predicted proteins | sample SalMarSW160210MG_2_FD_203098 | JGI IMG/M metagenome (GOLD analysis project Ga0315543, IMG submission 203098) | Salt marsh sediment microbial communities from the Plum Island Ecosystem LTER, Massachusetts, United States - Salt Marsh Sediment SW1601-210 ...
GCGGGCTATGGCGGTGGGATAGAAAACTGCTCCGATTCTAATCCGATTCTTATCAATTGTATATTCCTCAATAACTCGGCAGGAAATATGGGTGGAGGTATCTATGAGGGGTCGGGCAGTGGCTCTGTGTTAGCCAACTGCTTAGCCATCAACAACTATGCTCCTTACGGCGGAGGAATATACAACAGTGACAGCAACACGGCGTTGGCAAACTGCACTTTTGCCTGGAACTTAGCCCAGTCTGGCGGTGGCATCAACATTAGTTCAGGTAATATAGTTGCTACTAACTGCATTTTCTGGGGTAATAGTGACACTGATGGCAGAGATGAATCAGCCCAGATATATGTTGATGGAGGAGCAATACCTGTCATCGATTTCTGTTGCATTGAGGGATGGACAAATACCTTGGGTGGTGTAGGCAACATTGGCGATGACCCGATGTTTATACGCAATCCAGATGATGGTGGCGATGGCTGGGGCGACGATCCCACAACCCCGGACATAGATGAGGGAGCAAACGATGACTTCGGCGATTTACGTCTTACGTCAGGCTCACCCTGTATCGATGCAGGCGATAACACTGCCGTTCCTTCTGACACTATCGATTTGGATGGGGACGGAGATGTATCTGAGCGAATCCCGTTTGACCTTGATGGCAATTCGCGTTTTGTTGATGATCCATTAACGTTCAATACCGGCGTTCCTGATCCTCCGGATTACGTAGAGATAGTTGACATGGGAGCCTGTGAGTTCACACCATGACCCTCTGAATTATTTTAAACGGGTGGTTTCGGCAAATTTCCGTAGGGTTCCACTTTCACGCTGCTAACAGCAGCGTCAGGGTCATATAAATTGCAACGCTGATAGAGTCATTTGCGGTTGTCACTAATGGGCCGGAGCTTATAGCAGGGTCTATGCCGACCCGGCGGAATAAAAACGGCAGGAATAAGCCGAGTGTCGTAGCGACCATTATCGCTGTAAACATTGCTGTCCCAAATGCGAATACGAGTCGAAAAGGTTCTATTGTTTCGATCGGCCCTTTAGATTTAATTAGTATCTCACAGACTATACCACCTAATATCCCACAGCTCAGCGCCACTAATAGCGCGATTCTAACTTCTCTTGTAAAAACCTGGTTCAGTTTTAAAGCTGCAAGATGTCCCGTAGCTAAGCCGCTAACAACGATTGCTGAGGTTTGTAGGCCTGCATTTCCACTGATTGCAGCAATCATAGGGACAAATGCCGTCGCCGCCACATAGACAAGAGGGTCCTTGCTTTTGAAAAACATCATAACCATCGCTGTTATTCCGGTGCCGATCAGACACGGCAGCAGAAAGGTCATTCTGATGCGAGCTGCGTGGAATACCGATACATTGTCCAGCTCATCGGCGTCGGTACCGGCTATTGTATAGAGGTCTTCCGCAGCTTCTTCTTCTGCGACCTCGATGACTCGGTCGGCGGTGATTCGGCCGATGAGCCGATGGTTTTTGTCCAAAACAGGCACAACAATCAGGTCGTTTTTGCTGAAGATATTGCGGACTTCTTCCTGGTCGGCGTCCGCATTGACGTAGATTGTATCGGAGTCTATTAAGTCCTTGATCTTGGTGTTTTCCGGCCGGGTCAAAAGAAGCCGAATGCGAACATCGCCGAGAAACCGCACGTTTTTGTTTACGACATAAACCGAGTAGAAATCTTCATCAATTTCGGCGGCTCTGATTTTGTTGATGGCTTCAGCGATAGTTGCATCTTCTTGCACGCTTATTACGATCGGGTCCATAATGCCGCCGGCTGAGTCCTCGGAGTAGCTCATCAGTTTTCTTATCTCTGCTGAGTCGGCTGGTGCCAGACTGTTGAAAACCTTTTCGCTTATTTCGTCCGGCATCTCCGCGAGCAGGTCGGCTGCATCGTCATAGTCAAGTTCGGAAACGAGTGCATTAATTTCATTGTCTTTAAGCAAGTGAAACAGTTCAGCTCGGGTGGCTTCGTCGACCTTTTCCAGAACCTCAGCCGAGGTTGATTTGTCCAGCACATCGAAGATAGCCCTTTTTTGCTCATTGTCCAGAAGCTCAACAACTTCAGCGATGTCACTACTTCGCTGGTCGTGGAGAAGCTCACGCAGAGCAGACATATCTCCGGCTTCAAGTAAAAGCTTTATCTGCGGCAATAATTGTTTATGTTCGTCTGACATCTGATTTTTTTGCTATAGCAAACAAGTGGAGCCCCACGGCTTTACAGCCGTGGCACCGCTCACATAATTCGGCGAAACCCGCCGAAGCATACCCTCCTTCGCCAAGGCTACGGAGGGTTACCCTTTTAGCATTCATCCACGGGTTTAAACCCGTGGCTTTCTGCGAAGGCGGGTAAATTTATACGTTCACTGATTAAAGTATCTGAATTTTTTCGGTTAGGCAATGTTTTTCTGTGTTCGTTTTAAGAGAAATAAGCGAGTTTGGAGTGCCCAAGATTTCTTGAAAAGTGTGGTTTTATAGGGGTAAAAAACCGACAACAGATTATAATTAACGAGCAGTCATTTACGGATAGAAGTCACGCCAGGTTCTGTACTGCGATACTCAATTTGAAATGATTAGCGGTTATATGTAAAATGTTCTTGGCTTTTTGGGCTTTTTAGTGTAAAATTATAATAATGGACAGGATGTAAGCCAAGATGCAAAGGTGCTATTTTTGTGAGGATTATATGATGAGAAGTCTGGTTTTTAGCGCCTTAATTATATGTGCGATAATGACCTATGTGAGTTTTTCTGCTCCTGAACCGGCTATTGTGCCGAATCCGGGAGAATGGACGGTCGATGTAACATTCAGCCATCCCCGGCAGATTGTATTACAGCCGGACGCGCCCGGCACGCCGAGAAGATTCTGGTATATAATATTAACACTGGTCAATGATACAAATCAGGATATCGATTTCTACTCCCAATGCGACCTTATGACGGACACCTTTGAGATTATACCGGCTGGCAGGAATGTCTCACCGATGGTTTTCGAGCTGTTAAAAACGCGTCATAAGAGCAGGTATCCGTTCCTTGAGCCTTTACAAAAGGCCGGCAACAAGATTCTCCAGGGCGAAGACAACGCCAAGGATATCGCTGTTATTTGGCCTGATTTTGATGCGCAAGCCAATAATTTACAAGTATTTATAAGCGGCCTGAGCAATGAGACGGTAGCCATCGACCATCCGGTGGAAAAGGATGAAATGGGCAGGCCCATCCAGGTTTATCTGAGAAAGACCCTGGAGTTGAATTACAGCCTGAGAAGCGATCCGGCTGTGAGGTCCGATTCCGACATAGCTTATAAAGGCAAACGCTGGATCATGCGATAGTTTTTTAGGTGCCTGCGGTTTGCACGCGAAAGACCATAAGAAATAAGACAATAATTAGGCCGACCGCGAGCATCACAAAAGCACACAGCAAACTGTTCTGCTTTTCTTTCAATGTCAACTCGCAAATCTGGCGGATAGATTCAGGCGAGTGAAGATTGATACTGTGTGCTTTGGTCATCATCACACATAAACAACAATATAAAGCAAGCAGCCAGAATAAAAGCGGCAGAAGAAATAAACCCTTAGCCGGCCATGAAGCGGCCTTGGGGACAAAGTCGGAAAAGCCGAGTATGCCAAGATAGATTCCTTTAAGCACGCCTAAGCCGGTCATAAGAGATTTAGCCGCTTCTCGAATAGACGGCAGGGAATCTTCAAACATCTTCTCTCCCTGCTTGAGCCAGAAGGGGTCCATCGGCTTGGATGGTTGACTTTCATAGATTTTTTCTTCTTTCTCAGGCATTTTTTAATCCCTTTTTAGGTTTTCCTCAATCATTTGACGAGTAACAACTACCTCGCCTTCGCTGCATTTCTTACATTTCAATACATAGCGCTCACGCCGCGGACGCTGCCTTAAGCTCATAATGACACGGTAAACTGTAACCTCACCATCGTCGATAAGCTCCTCTAAGTCAACTTCGTTGACACATTTGTTTGGTCCGTTACATCTGACTTTGATAGTTGTTGCCATTTCTGGTCTCCATAAAGGTCACTTAATTTTTTTCTTCTTGGTTTTAGTGACTTTCTTGGTCTTTTCTATTTTCTTCTTTCCTTTCTTATTCGTAGGCTTTGCGGTCTTTCCCTTCTTTTTTGATTTAGCCAGATTTTCTTTAAGCCAAACAGGCACCTCTTCTCTGGTTTTTTCGCGCCAGGCCTTATCGAAATTCTTGGCACCCCAGCGTCCTCTCAGTTCCTTTAAAAAACCAACCACAGTTTTTACATCTGGTGAGTGTAACTCTGACAAAATAGCCATTGCTATTAATGTGTTCTTAAGTGCCTCAGGGAATCTTCTTGTTTGTGTGAAGAGTTTGCCCATCTGGCCATGCGATCTGGCTATACCATCACGGTTGCCAAGCTCTTCACAGATTTTAAGGGATTTTTCATAGTATTTTATGGCCTCGTTGTAGTCGCCGCGGTCTTGGTAAATCCTGCCGATCTGGTGCAAGCTCGAAGACGCCCCATCGCGGTCGCCAAGCTCTTCTTTGATTTCAAGCGATTTTTCATATAGCTGGATGGCCTTATCATAATCGCCACGCCTTTGATAAATTATACCTATCTGGTGCAGACTTCTGGAGAATCCTGCGCGGTCGCCTAACTCTTCATTAATTTTAAGCGATTTTTCGTAGTTTTGTAGAGCTCGATCATAGTCGCCAAGTTCCTGGTGAATCATTCCGATCTGGTTCAAGGCCGCGGCGATACCTTCACGGTCGCCAAGCCCTTCGGCTATTTTTAATGATTTCTCATACTGTATAAGTGCCTTGTCATACTCACCGCGATCATGGTAAATTGCACCTATATTGTGCAGCGACCATGAAGCGGCTTCCTTATTTCCTATCTGCGCAGATATATCTAGCGCCCTTTCATATTGTTCCAATGCTTCCTTATGCTCACCTCGAGCGTAATGAAGGACACCGAGATTGTGAAATGCATTCCAAAGCGTAAGTCCTTCAATCTTCGTTATCAGACGATTGTAGACAGATTCCAAATACCTGCCAAATCCCCATCTTCTAAGCAGAGTGTGCCCCCCCAGAATAACTGAAGCAGCATCTTTGAACTCCTCGGCCTCAAGTAGAAGCTCAAATGCCTCCATCTCGGCCCAGACAGCCGCGGGTGACTTTTCATCCCGGCGAAGCAATTTTGTCTGGTTGGTGTAATATCCGGCTGCATCGCAGAGGTTGCGTTTCCAGGTTTTTTCATCGAGTTTTTCTCTGCAGAAGTCGCGGACAAGGCTGTGCACTGCCAGCGCGTGAACCTCTCCATCTTCTTCGATTGGTGTCAACAAACCCCAGCCAATTAGTTCCACAATGGATTTATCAATGTCTTTTGCAATTCTTTGTTCCGGCAAATAGGATTTAAGTTTCTTTATAAATTCTTCTTCACCCAGCTTCTTTCCCTCTTCTGTTAAATGTCCTTTTCTGTAGAATTCTCTCGCAACATTCTCTTCGTCAACCTTTTCACCCATGACCCACTCTCCGGCGTCAATAGGCACGGGCTTTCTAAATGCTGCAAGGCGGTTAAGAAGCTCTCGGCTGCGCTGAGTGAGCTTGGCGTAGCTTAATTCGATAGCTAAGAATTCGCGCAGCTCAGCGTGGACTTTCGATGCATCATTTAGTACCTCGGCCAAAGATCGATGCCCGCAATGTCTATCCAACGTCACAAGCGCGTATGGATGGCCGCCAAAGGTCTCAAAGGCCTTAAGTTTCTCGTCATAGGTGACGCCGCCAAGATGGGGTAGTCTCAACATTAGTCCCAGCGCCTCGGGCAGAGTCAAATCACCCAGGGAAAACTCCTTAATATCTCCGATGCGTCTTGCATCGATATCGAACAAGTAACGCGTCGTAAACAAGAACCGCGTGCCTGTAGCAGTTGTTTTTATAAGGGTCTTAAGAAAGACGGCAAGGTTCTCATCTGCGATTTTGTGAGTGGTTCCTTCGGGTACAAGGTGCGTTTCGAAATTATCGAAGATAAGCAGAAGCGATAATTGACTCAATACCTGCGCGATAAAAGCTGCCAGTTGGTCCGGCGGAATTGATTGATGCAATAGATCTTTTAAGATATGAATGTTCTGTCGCTCCAGATAGCGATGCAATTCCAGCAGGATTGTCTCGGGGGCAAGGGCAGCTCTTGTGCAGTCAAAGGCATAGACGCCCTTGAAATGCTCGCGCAGACGTGTAGCGGTGTGGCTAATGAGCGCGGTTTTGCCGATGCCGCCTATGCCGTGCACTATTATAGCACGGTGGTTCTTATGGAGCAGGCCATCGCGGATGGCGCGGGATTCTTTGCGCCGGCCGTAGAAGCCGAAGCTCAACTGTGGCAAAGGCAGATGAAAGCTAAAATCAATCTTTGGTTGAGCGGTTGTTTGGACTTCTTGTACCTCTTTTATTTGAAGCGGTCGACTGTTGGAAGCAAACAGGACCGGTGCGAAGGCATCTGTCTGTATGCGGATGTCATCTGATTGCAGGAGTGCGCGGCGGGCTGCGCTGATTGCAACCTCCAGCCTTTGTCCCTCAATAAGGCGTGGATAAAGATTTTCCGCAAAGATAAGGCCTGCGTTATCGGATATGGAAAACTGCATGGCGATTACGGCGGGGATTTTGCGCTGCAATAGACCGCGTGCCAAGTCACGAAAGCCGGCTATATTCAATGTAATTCCGGTCTTTGCAGTCTGGCAGCCGGAGATAACCGCCAGTCGCAAATCTGTCTCAACTTTCTGTAATGTCTGTAGGATTTCAGAGACGGCTGTAGGTCTTTTATTTCCCTGTGAATCTTCCAAGAGCAAGCCGCCGCCACCTTCGGGCGAGATACCGTGGCCTGAATAATGGAAAATCTGGCAGCCGCCTTCGAGGCTGCTTTCGATAATCGGCAGCTTGGCTTCGTCCTCAAACTCTAAAAGGAGTTTTCCCTGGCCGGAAGGCGCGTTTACCGCCTGCAGCAAAATCTCCTGCTCCTTTTCAATCTGCAGACGTTCGTTTTCCTTCAGGTCCAGAGGACTTGAGACCAGAGCCAGCATTTTTAACGGGGCCGGCAGCGGAGGCAGGTCATCTCGTATTTTGATATCCAGCGGCAGACGAGATAATCCTGTTTTGGCACCTGCTGCGATAAATTCCTCACCGTCGTAAAGCGTTTCCCAGGGAAGGACTTCCAGGCCGGTAGCTTGCGGAGCAAGGCGCAGGCAGAGCACGAGAAAATCGCTTTTTTGTTTGTAATCGGCCCAGAGTTTTTGTACATCGGCGGTAAAGAGCTTGTCGTAGAGTTTTTTGCCGAATTCTTTGATACGCTCCATTCGGCTGTGAGGGTCTTTGGGGTCGGGTTCGAGGCGATTGATTTCAAATTGCGTTATATAGGAAAGGTCATAATCAAAAGTTGAGCGAGCTAATGGCTGGGAACGGCCGCGATCGAATATTTGTAAACTATAGGTGCTGTTTTTTACCGGCTGAATTTGAAAGTCGAGTATCGTAGCCATTTTGCGTCCGCAGTAAAAGAGTAATCACATTTTTATCAAAAAGCTGTTTATCGCAAGCTCGCTTAGCGTTTAATTATACTTTCGGTATGCAAAATAGCAAGTTTTAAAGAGAAAATGATGGGCGACGAAGGCCAGAAGCTTGCCCGCCGTTAGTGTGGCGGGTTTACCCTCCTGTGTTCCTGAAATTTTGCTTGAAAATTAAGCCGTTTTTGGGTATAATACCTACTAAAAAATAGAATACAGCTTGTCCTTCGTAGCCCGCCTGCCCAGAGTGTACGGCGGGCAGGCTTTAGCGAAGAAGGAAGGACAGAAGGCAGAACTCAGAAGTTCACCCCATGAGATAAAGTCATTTCTATTATTTACAGCCTATCTCACGGGGTAAATCAAATGTGCAAAACGAAAAACCACAACACAAAAATTCCCAAATTAGCCATGGCACCTGTGGCCATGGTCTGTTCTACAACTACGCCTACGGCGTACAAGTGTCGAGAACATTCTAGCTCTGCCACAGGTACAAATCGCCCCTCTTTTATGCAAAACAAAGCCAATTTTCGAAAAAGTCAAATGGATATAAGTTTTATTATAACAAGGGAATATGAGAAAAATATTGAACTGGACATTTGGTGAAAACAAACCCAATCAAAGCCAATCTCAAAACGGCTGCTGCCTTCAGAGCTTGGCTAAAAGGGCAGGTAATTGCCTAAGTTCGTGGATTATAAGCCGCGGAGTGGCGCGGCTGGCAAGAGAGCAGGGGGGTTGTGAGGTTTCTATATGAATGCGGGCGGGACGGACTACCTGAATAGTCAAAATGCCCAATTTGTTCGGGCCGACAAAGTCCTTTTCCTCGTTGTCGGCAACGTACACAGCGGTTTCGGCCTTTACGTTCAGGGTCTGCAGCAGCTTTTCAAAGCCGGCTGGCGATGGTTTCCAGTAATTTCGGCCGAGCTGCTCGGTGTAAATTATGCACTTAAAATATTTTTCGATTCCAAGAGCCTGCACCTTTAACTGCTGGGCCGGCAGGAAGCCATCCGTCAGCAGAGCCAAAGTGTATTTATCGCTCAGCTCAGCAAGAACGTCTCTGCTATCGTCCGGCAGGGCGATTTTCGGAATGTGATTACGATACACCTTTATCAACTTCTGAATAAGGTCGTCATCGTAGTCAATGCCAAGCTCATCAAGGGCTGAGTTAAATGTTTTTTTATGATTGCCGCTTGTAAATTGCTTCCAGAGGGCAGCAAAAATATCCTGAGTAGGCGGCGCCTTAGGAAAATTAGAGATAGGTTCCGCAACAGAGGCGAAGCCGCTTCTGCAATATTCGACTTCGTCATAAAGTGTATCATCTAAATCAAAAACAACCGTTGTTATCATGCTTGTAACTGGTTATTGGAAACTGGTAACTGGTAATTACTAATCACTAATCACTAATCACTAATCACCAATTTCCAATTGCTGACTAGGCTCAATATTTTTGAAACATTTGTCCCCACTCGGTTTTCATAAATTTGTGGATTCTTCTCTTGCCGATTGTAGGGTACCACAAAAAGTCGTGGTATAAATTTGAGGCAAACGGCGCCCATATAACCAACGGCGAATGCAGCAATGGCTTTTCAAGAAACCTCAAAAATCCTAATCGAAGCATCTGGTCGCCCCAGATGACAAGACTTTTTTTTGTAGTAAAACCAAAATTCACATCGTCAATTGTTTCGCCGCGTATTTCTATATTATCGGGATTGCCGATTCCGAGGCCCATTTCGTCGCACATACGAATATAAGGAATCTCCATAGGATTATAGCCCATCATCCTGGCTGCTACCGCGTCAATAGCGACAGAATCGGCGCTTGCGAGGATGAAGTTCTTGATTTTGGGGACCATTGTTCTCGGCCCTGCTCCGTCACCGCAGACTGTTCCGTCCATTACAGCGAAAATTCCCGGATGCAGCTCTTTCTGCATAATCATTAAGTCCACAAGAACTTCATGGATATATTTGTGTGCGTAGTGCCGTACTTCTTTAAGCAGGCCGCCAAAGGCATTTTTGATCGCTCCTGTAGTCTGGGAGTGGCCGTGTGTTTTTAAGGTCGGAAGATGAATTACATTTTTCCCTATAAACATCTCCGGGATTTCAATGCCTTCGGGAAAAATCTGGTCCAGCTTCAGAAGTTTGTGTTTGAATTTATATTTAATCCAATCCGTATCAGGCAGTGATATGAAATTAAGTCTATATTTGTCAAGTATAGGCATCCATTTATTATTATGAGCGCCTTTGACAGGGTTGGTGACGACTGTTTTGTTTTCGACGGGCCAGAGTTTTTCTGCTGAGAAACCATCCTCAATTAGAGTCTTTACTACGCCTTCCACCTGCCAGGGCTGTGAGGAGCAAGCCGGGAAATATTTTGTCCAGGACAGGTTAAGCTTTATAAGAGTATCGTTGTCCTTAGAGATGAATTTGCCGTATTCAGCGAGGTGCATAGCTTCTCTGTAGGTGTCTAAGACCGTTTCGGGAGTGGTTTTCAACACTGCTACTAATGATTTCTGGTTTTGTGAATTTTTATTCATAGGTTTCTCTTATGAGAATCGGTATTAAAACAAAAGTTTAGACTATACAACCGTTAATTTCCTATTGTATACTAATCCCGATTTATTGGGATGACAACAATAAAGCTACAACTTGACTATATATTGGGATGTTTCGGCAGGATATAAAATGAAAGATTACATTTTGCTAATGCGTCCCTCTCACTGGTGCAAGAACATTTTTCTTTTTGTCGGCCTGATATTCGGAGGCAAGCTTCTCGGGTCG
>Ga0315543_1005195_pt1 | contig 10312 bp, 20 predicted proteins | sample SalMarSW160210MG_2_FD_203098 | JGI IMG/M metagenome (GOLD analysis project Ga0315543, IMG submission 203098) | Salt marsh sediment microbial communities from the Plum Island Ecosystem LTER, Massachusetts, United States - Salt Marsh Sediment SW1601-210 ...
CCACACAATTGTCCATTATGTGTCGTGGATAACAGGAAAGGCTGGATATCTATCCACAGATATCCAGCCTTCGCTAATCTCGATTCCCACAGTATCGGCTTTAGCTCTTTCCTATCCTGAACATCTTGGTGTAGCGGATATAATATCATCCCCAGCTATCGGTATGGCTCCCTCAATCTCTACATTCTTGCCATCAACCCACACCTTGATACTGAGCGCCTCCAGCGCTAGCCTCTTATCGTCAAAGGTAAAGTCCCCGAGGTTTTGCCTTACCAGCTCACAGAATCGCTCTATACATTCCATGTTAACCTCGGTCTCTCTTACCTGTTCTATCCTGGTCTCCAGTTCACTCTTACGTTGCTCGAGTATAGCCCGCTGCTCATTAAGCCTCTTGTTCTCAGCTACAACCGTCTCTTCGGGGAATCCTTTCAGCGCCCACTGTAATAACTGCTGCTGCTCCTTATCAAGTGACTTGAGCCGCCTACTGACCTCAGCCATTTCTTCTTCCAGATGACTGGCCTCCTTTGCGTCATCCACCCTCGTTTTAAGACCAGCTAAGACGACCCCAGGCTGGGTTAATAACGCCTCAATTTGTTGCCAGACCAAGTCCTCAAGTCGATTGGCATTCCACCTGCGGTTTTTACACTTTATGGGTGAGACTATTCGGTCTTCCCCAGGGCACTGGTAGTAGAATACATAGTTCGCGCCCTCCTTTGGCTTTGTGCTCTTACCGCGATATCGCCTACCACAGTAGCGACAGAAGACATAGCCACTGAGAAGATACTGCCTCTTGGAGTTACGCCGGGATAGCCTCTTGTTCTGCCCTAGTTTGGCTTGGGCTGCTTCAAAGGTCTCCTGGCTAATAATCGCCGGCGTAGCCCCCGGTATCTCTACCCACTCCTCTACAGGTTTACGGATTAGCCTTTTCCTCTTTGGTCGGCCATTGGGGTTAGGGTTCGTCTTAGGCTCGGCATAGCTATAAGTAAAAACGTAGGTCTTACCCGTATAGGCAGGGTTGGTTAGTATCTCGTGTACCCTGCCACCGCGCCAGAACAGGCTCTTTCCTGGCGTCGCGATACCTAATGCCCTTAGCCGATAGGTTATAGCATTCACCGTCAGGCCTTCATCAACGAGCCAGCGATACATTTCCCTGACCCACTTCGCCTGGTCCTCATTGACATACCTTATCCCCTCATGTTCTCCCTTACCCATGATATAGCTATATCCATAGAGCTTGCCAGTGCCACCTATTGGTATCTTGCCCTGGCTGGCTCTCACCCTAGCCCCTCTCATGGTCCTCTCTCTTATCTTCTCTGCCTCCAGTTTGGCGGCGTAGCCCTTGATGTAGGTTATCAGCCTCCCCAAGTCAGAGCTATCTATGGTTTCGGTCACCAGAATGAGCTTAACACCTGCCTTGTCCAGCTCCTCCTGCAGGATGATAAAGTGGACAGGGTCGCGGGACAGGCGGTCTAGGGTATAGCCAATAACCCCCTGCACTTCCTTGTCCCTCACCCACTGCCTGAGCTTGGGAAGTTTAGGTCTATCAAGGGTTAAGCCAGAGTAGGTCTCCAGAATGATAAACTCCTCGGGTACATCAAAGCCAAGCTCGTGAGCCTTATTACGGCACTCCTCTTGCTGACTTTGAAGGGATGTGCCTTCCCTCTCCTGGTCTTCAGTTGATACCCGACAGTATATTGCTGCTTTCATTATTGTCCTCCTTCTTGTACCCTCAGGGTGTCTTGACATTCAATCCTCAGCTGACTGGCTCTCTTCTCTAAGAGCTACAACTAGAAAGCCTGGCCCACCGTGCACCCCAAGCGTAGTTCCCAACCTAGCAAATTTAATCCGCTCCTTGGCGAATATAGGGGCTACTTGCTCAGCCAGGGTTTGCGCTTCATCAGGCGTGGTACTATGCAGGATGGCTAGATCCTGAATATTTGAGGCGTCTTTCACAAAATCAGATAACCGCTGTATGCCTTTGGTCCGGGTGCGAACTTGACCAGCGGGCACCACTTCTCCATCTTTCAGTGTTATCATAGGTTTCATATTTAATATTGAGCCCAGAAGTGCTTTAGCCTTACCTATACGCCCACCCAGAAGCAGATATTTGAGGGTATCAAGGAGACCGAGCACACGTATATTAGGAATAGCCTGTTTTACCTCCTCCACCACCTTGTCTAAATTTTCCCCAGCCTTAGCCATAGTGGCAGCAACTATAGCTATGAAGCCTAGTCCCATCGTTATACTTTGCGAGTCAATTACCTCAATAGGACATCCTGTTTCCATCATTTCCTTAGCCATCAGTGCTGAGTTACAGGTGCCACTTAGTTTACCGGAGATATGGATGGAAACAATGCCCTCAGCGTCTGGTGACAGTTCCTTGTAGACCTCAAGAAAATCTTGCGGTCCCGGCTGAATGGTAACCGGGTGGATGGGGTCATGCTCCAGCCTGTGATAAAACTCGTCCTCGCTGATGTCCACCCGCTCACGGTAGACCTCCTCTCCAAAACGCACATATAACGGCACGACGGTAATCCCCAGCTCTTGAACTAACTGGGCAGGCAGGTCGGCAGTGCTATCGGTAACTATTTTTACTGACATAACTCTCCCCTTCACTTTGCTTTTGCTCTTGTGCCCTCAGGGTGTCGCTTCATGTTTAATCCTTCCCCTTTTCTTCAGCCAGAAACTCAGCGAACCGCAGCACCAACCTTAGAATTACTTTGCTGTTAATCCTCTTCGGATGTAGATGGAGCAATACTCAAGCGGCACCGCTACTTTTGCTTTCTGCTTCTCTTGAGCTTTTCCTGCTTAAACGCCTGCCATTTCCCAGGGTTAATTATTACCCCCTTGCCGGCCTGGATGAAGCGGCTGCCTGGCTGCCGGCCCGAGTAGTTAAAACCCCAATTAACGCCAAACCTCTTCTCGATTTCAGCCAGTAGCTTTTCTATCTCGTTCAGCAGTTGCTCCCTTGACGGCCCCTCAAGAGCAACCTTTAACCTTGCCAACTTATCCATAGCTTACCCCCTTCAGTTAAGCAAGTCCCCGCCACAAGACGGCTATCCCTCTTTTTTGGTTTCAGCCCCAACCCAATGCAAAGTCTTATCGCCACTCTTGCGATAACCCAGCGCCAAGTATTTAGCCTCGCAGGCTTTACACATCCCGTGAGTAACATCACCCCTAGCACCACCCTTGCTATACCCAAGCACCTTACCACACCAAGCACAAACCCGCTTCACAGCTCACCCCCTCTCAGTTAAGCAAGTCCCGCCACAAGACCGCCTGATACTCAACCTGGGCAGAGCTCACCTTGCTTGGTCTGATACTCAATGAAATCCTTCTGTGCCTCCGCATACAACCTTCTTAGGCCAAACGACCCAGTGCTTGCCGGCAGCGACTTGAGGGGAATGAGTGCTACAACCGTGCCTTTCCCTTGGCACTCTCGGCAGCCCCCGCCTCTGCACTTGGGGCAGAATGACCATTGTCTCACCATTATCTCTGCCATCTCTTATCTCCTTGCTTATCAAATATACGCTTTGGGGGTAGTAGGTATATCCCTACCCCTTATTACCTTTCGCCATCGTATCAGCCAATTTTGCCACCAGTTCCTTTTGCTGTGTTGGCATTTTATTCCTTTACTTAAATCTGAATATTAGCTATAATAAGACAAAGGTGGTGAGGTCACTCAGCCTCTAGCCCCTTTGCTCAAGCCGCCCGGTTTCTCCCGGGCGGCTGTTCATTTTTAAGCCTCTCTATCTTCCTGTACGGCATTATCTAAAATTGCCTGAGCTATCTTGACCCAGTTTTCATCGAAATAGCGAACATGCAGGGTAACGTCTCCACTTGTAACAGTATCAACATGTGTCGGGCTGGGGAAGATGCCCAGTTCGACACGACGGTCAAACTGGAAGCGACTGAGCCCCAGTCTCTTACGAGCTTGGGGAGCGGTAAGGTATTTGAAGGCTAGCGCTAACTTTGGCCACGGCATAACAGCATAAGCCTAGCACAAGTTGCGGGGGGGCTGTCAAGTGGCTTTTGGGACAATCTCCAAAGGAGGGGGCGATTTTTAAGGGGAGTCGGTGGGGGTCTGACCTTGCCAGGTCTTATTTCCGCCCCTTTTCTGCCGGGCAAAGCTGATCCTAAGGGGCAAAAAGAGAGCCCGAAGCTGCGGGATTAAATACCGCGATATACATCTCTGCGATGCCCAATTCGAACGACGGTGATAATTTGCTCTCGGTCATTAATATAGTAAATCGCCCGGTAATCTCCTTTACGAATGCGCCAAAGCTCGGTTCCTCTAATCTTTTCCACTCCTCTTGGTCTAGGCTCCTGCTCCAAACTCTCAAGTACTGTTATCACTACCCGGTGGTCCTTCTCAGGAAGCTTATCAAGCGATTGTCGCACCCTCCGGCGCAGTTCAACCTTATACACGTTGAGATTCTTTCCGAGATTCCGGGTAGTCCTTTAGATAAATCGTGTCTTCCACCTCTCCCAGAACTGCCAGACCCTCTCTAGCATCAATGTCATCTTCCAGCTTCTCTAGAATAGCTTCTGTCACCCAATCCCTCATGGTTTTGCCATGGAGAGAAGCAACCGCCTTGATGCGATTACGGAGTTCTGGCTCTATATCGAGAAAATACCTCGGTCTCTTTACTGTATTGCTCACTTTATTCTCACCTCCATGACCTTGCATGTTGAGTATAGCCTATATAGCCACACCTGTCAAGCCCCCGGGGGGGGCGATGTTGGGGCGATTTTAGAGCAAAAAGAGGCTCCAACCTGTCAGTTTTACGCTCTGTAATCAAAATCTAGCCCTCTTTCCGGGCTTTTGAGTAGTTTGATACCTTCCCCTCTATCAAGGGGAAGGATTGTTTACCAACCTCCCACCGCTGTCCCTTTTCCTCTGAAGGCAGCAGACGTTGGTCAGTGCTCCTTTATCCACCGAATAAGGTCTTCTATTAAGAAGACCCGTTTCCTGCCAATCTTGTGAGAAGGTAGCCCCTGCTTCATAACTCCCACCCATACCTGAAATATCAATTGTTTTCATGCTCACCTCCTTCACAGTATCTGCCTACCGTATGACCTCTAGCTCCTCGCGCTGACTAAAGCGGAGAATTTTGACGGGTTTCCCTGTCCGGCGGGCGATTTTTGCAGCTACCGGCCGCAGCGAGTTTACTCTTGCCATATCAGCGCCTACCATCGGCATCCAAATGTGACCCACCGGCATGGCGGTAATTCCCTCATCGTCCGGCCCGGAATCTTCGGCCACGAAGGCAAAAATCTCTTTTATTTTAGGCATAGCATTACCCTCCTAATTTAATCCGCTGTAGGACTTAAAGAGCAGCGCAACAAACAGCCGATGGACCTTCTCCGCCTCTTTGCAAAGCTCGCCGTTAGGAGTGTGTCCGCACCGCGGCAGGCAGAGTTTTTCTACTACCTGCTCATAAGCAGTGGATGACAGCCGGTCGGTAATCGGCTGGGCTGAAAGCTCGGCTATTTTAGCCCGGGTCCTGCTGGTTATCACTCTGCCTCCTTGGTCTCAACCATGAGAACGCTAGTCCAGGGACAGAATACCCGGCTTTTGTGGTTGGGGCTGCCGACTTCAGCATAACGCCAGCTGTCCAACCAGAAGCCAATACCTTCCTGCTCCAGCTTATCCCCCGATATTTCAACCTCAGGATCGAATAGCCGGCCGTCGCCCTTAATCCTGATCTCATGGCTCCCGTCGATGGTTAGCGTCACAATGACTCTCATAGTTTCTTCCTTGAGAGCTCTACCACCTCAGTTTCGCCACTTCTAGACCTGTCAGGAAGCAAAGTATGAGCAATATTGTAATCTCAATTCCGAACATTAGGTTATTACCTCCTTAGCTCCTTCCTCCCACCTTGGATACTGGTTGAGCTCCCGCCATTTGATTCCCTTCTCGATGATGTCCCTGGTTGGCACCCTATAAGCAATGCCGGTAGTCTAGTCCACTACCTTCTTAAACTCTCCAAATTCGGCCGTGAGTCGTTTCACCAGCTCATCGTGGCAGGCATCGGAGCAAGTCATCTCTCTGCCCTCCTCATAGAGCTTTCTGCAGATAAAGCATTTACGCATTGTCTTTAGCCTCAACTATCTTGATTAGCCCTTTCAGTCCCTCGTGTATCGGGGTATCGTTAAACTCGGGCAAAAGAAGCAGGGGCGTCAAAGCTATATTAATCACCTCTTGCTAGTATCTCTTCAGCCTCTTTAACGCCCTGGCCATTGTCAAAGAAGCTCCACTGGGCACCCCGGATAGCGTCCCTCGCTGGCGAGTACTGGTGGTGCTTCTCCACTACGTCGTGCATGGCCAAGTGGACATACTTCTGGGTGGTAGCGATATTCTTGTGGCGCATGATTCTCTGTAGGGTTGATAGGTCACCGCCATTGGCGAGGAAATTTGTGGCTAGTGAGTGACGAAGCAAATGACTACCACGCTTTGGGCCGGGAATACCTGCTTGCTCCATGCAGTGCCGTACAATTCTATAGACGGCAAACCGAGACAAGGGCTGCCCATTCTGGCCAGAAAAGAGTAGAGCCTGTGGACCACTGTGGCCATCATGGTCTATCAGGATCTGGAGCAAGTGACGTACTTCGGGGCTGATAGGCACTCGAACCCGCCTGCGCCCTTTCCCCCAAAGCCAGACGGTGTCGCTGCCGATGTCGGAGATGCTTAGGTGCCCAAATTCGCTTGCCCTTACACCCGCGTCAAGAGCCAGAGACACTATGGCCTTATCCCGGAGATTGACGGCTGCCGCTACCACCATAGCCAGTTCCTCACGTTCTAGAACCCTGGGCTCAATCTCTTCGGGCTTGGGCTTCTCCACCCTGTCCATAGGGTTGGGAATGTCGTACTCCCACCAGCACCACCGGAAGAATGCCCTCCACACTCTCCAATAGGCGTCCCTCACCCAGATATTTTGCACCTTGCCTAGTGCTTTCCGGATGGGCTCTGGCTTCTTGGGCATCTTAGGGCACTCTCGCTCTAAGTATTCCAAGGCCTGTGAGTACTGCTCCAGGGTGCGCGGGGACAGGTTTTGCTTCGCCTCTAAAAACTCCCCCCTCGCTTTTTCTGTCCTCATCGAAATCACCTCAGATTAAAGCCTTCTTGGGTAAGTGCGCTGCGCACCTGATTAGCAATCAGGTGCGCTCTGTCGCATCATCATTTCCGCTACCCTTTTCCCCAGTGCTAGCTGGCTTCTGCCTTCTGTGGGCTAGGAGTTTATCCCATAGCCGCCTGGCAGCGGCTGATGGCTTCCCAGCGATTGGTCGCCAGGTGACTACGACTTTTGGGTTAGAGTTACCCTTCATTGCTGGTATCTTCCCGAGGGGCGGGGAGTTCTTTCGGGCGAATGCGCAGCTCACCGTCCCTGCCCATCTCTATCTGGACCTTGTCGCCAACTTTTAGTTCATGGAACCGAGCCCAAATCCTTGGTACGTTTACCACCAGACCACCGTTACCCATCGGCATTAACTTTCGGTCCCCTATTGGTATTGATTTCTTTTCAGTGCTTGGCATTTTGCCAACACCTTCTTCCTATATGCCCTATATGACTATTTGGCCATTACCTTTATGCAGAAGTTACTGCTATACTAAATTCTATCAAATGGGGGTGTCACAAAATGGCACAAATAGCAATATGGGGCCGTTATAAAAAGATACAATTGAACTCGGTCAGTGACACAAATGAACCTGTCAAGGGGTTAAAAGGGGAAATCTTACTAATTTTTCAAAAATTCCTAACAGAGGGAAAATAAGAAAAGGAGAGGAAAATGCCAAAACGGGGCAAAAAAGTAACCGACCAGAAGAAAGCCGAAGTACTCGACATGCTTGGTCAGCACTACAGTGTGGACCATATAGCAAAGACCAAGGACATAAGTAAAAGTGAGGTTAGGAAGATTAGGGCAGAGGCACACCGGAAGGGGGAGCGCGAACCACTTGAAGAGGTAAGAGCCCTGTTTAAACATCAGCTTGCCGCTCCAGCTCCAGAAATAGCTCTAATCGATGACCCAGGTGGGCCTGGTCGTTATACAATTGCTGCGAAGCGAGACCTTTTTAAGCTAACCCAGCAGAGTTCAGCTGAGGATGCCAACGTGATTACGATTGTTCATGAAAGTTGGACTCCTATAGACGTTAAAGTCAGTGTCAGTGTTTTACCCAATGATACCCTGGAATTTTTTTGCCCGGTAGAAGAAAATTCGCTGTTCCCAAGGCTGCTTTCATCTCTTTCTCAGGAAGCGCAGGAGCAATTCACAGTTTGGAAACAGCAGGGCGGCAGCTACTTCCAGCGGCGTGCTGACCTTCACTGGGAAGTAGCCGCCGATGCAAGGGAGCAAGCTTTGCAGTTGCTAAATAAGACGGCGACACAGGGTTTCCCGGCGGACAACTTTCTGACTGCCGATTTTGCTGACCTCATTTATCAGCGTTCTGTTCTCTACTGTCGTACTGGTGGCACGGTCGATATACCCCGTAGGGAGCTGTACCGAATCACCCGGCTGAGCCAAACTCTCTATGGGCTTTACTTGAACAGAAAGTATCTGGCTAGGTTTCCTTCTCCTCAGCCACCATCCCCTCCCGACATTCTAGACCATTTGGCTGACCTTCATCGGGATAAGATTGTGAAGTGGAGCGTCTCACCAGCGATTATGGAATTAGCGGAGCTTTTTAAGAGTCTCTACCGAATTGAGCGTGCGATTAAAGAGGGGTTGGACCGTCTATCCTAAATAGTAGTGAAGGGGGAGAGGGCGGCAAATTAAATGGTTCGCAGGTTAATTGCTTTCGGGTGGTGTGGAGGGAAACATCTTGGACTACATAGAAACACAGTTAGAACAGGGAGGAAATAGCGATGGCTAGTCGTTCCTTTCACAAGCACGGCGATGAGGTTAGCAACTTTCTCAAGCGCATAGTCTCAAATAAGGAACTGTTGGATTCCGCACTTGTGCACTTCAAGCAAGAGTACCCTGAATTTGCACATCTGAATACCTGGCAAGACGTAAGTGAGGAGGATATCAACAAAGGTATTTTCGACAAAGTAGAGTTACTGGCTAACAGCCGCGCTTACCACTTCTGCAGGAAGTGCCAAATTTGCCAGGCCATCAAAAAAGAAGTCATAGGTAAGGCTTGAGCTAAGCGAAGGGCCTTAAACCCAACTCAAAGGGGAAAACATTAGTTGAATTGCATCCACTCCACCGGCATGGAGTGGATAAAAAAACCCTTCCATGCTATTATTTGTTGACAGGAATAATGAACGGGTAACAGCTTTGATATAGGTGTCCTCTGCTTTTTAAAGTTAAGGTCTTCAGGTCAAAGTGGCACGCACCTTCAACGACTCCTCGAGTTTGTGGGTAGATATAAAGACAATATGGAGAAGGAAGGTAAAGTAATTATTGAATTGCTGGAGACACTACAGCAAAATTATGAAATAATGAAAAGGTTAGAGAAGGCTATCATTAGGGAGGTGGAGGAGGAAAAACTAAGGGGAATCCTGTCACCCGGTACCAAGTGCAAGTTTTGTCCTCCGGCAATCATGGAAGAAGCGGATAGCACGATTAGAGGAGGTGTTTTGTGACAGTACGATTTATTCTTACCGACTATGTTAGCCATGCCTTTGCACATGCCGTTTATGACAAACTGGAGGATGGCACTTTTGCCGGACGAATCCCCCCCTGTCCGGGGGTAGTAGCTTTCGGTACCGCTTTACACGAGTGTGAAGCTGAATTACGCTCTACTCTAGAGGACTGGATTCTGGTTGGCCTCAAACTGGGGCATTCTTTACCAGTAATTGAGGGCATTGACCTTAACAAGGAGCCTAAATGTGAGCCAGTGGAGGCCGTGTAAGCGTCGGGGCTTTATTCGCCGCCTCAGGAAACTTGGCTTTGAGGGACCATACACTGGAACACGACACCAGTTTATGGTCTATAAACAGCACCGTTTAGCAATTCCTTCCACGGCCGAATATTCAGTACCGCAGCTGCGAATGGTGCTACGGGAAGTGGAGCAAATGGTAAACCGTCAGATATCCGCTGAGGAGTGGGGCCGCAACAGATAGCTTAGCCAGCTTTCCTGCTTAGCAAGCTGGCTGGCTTGACTCTCACTCAAGCTTGGAGGCTAACCTCCCACCTTGATAGGCATAGAGAACGGGAAGCTATTGTTTCGATTGTATCCGAAACATCTTAGTCCCACATACCGGGCAGACGCCTTGAGTCGCTGGCTTTCCATTCTTCATGGTCATCGCCTTGGCATCCTTCATTTCTCTCTTGGTTCGACATTTCATGCAGTATGCTTGCATTGGTC
>Ga0315543_1005196_pt1 | contig 10311 bp, 13 predicted proteins | sample SalMarSW160210MG_2_FD_203098 | JGI IMG/M metagenome (GOLD analysis project Ga0315543, IMG submission 203098) | Salt marsh sediment microbial communities from the Plum Island Ecosystem LTER, Massachusetts, United States - Salt Marsh Sediment SW1601-210 ...
ATTAACATATTACGCTTTTGACATTACTATTATTATATTATATTATATTAATAGCTATAAATAAACATATAAGAGGGTGAAAATATTGGATTTAAAATATTTAACTGTTGAAGAAATCGCAGATATGTTAAGAATGCATAAAAGTACAATAAGAAATAAAATAAAAAAGGGAAAAATAAAAGGTTGTAAAATCGGCAAACGATGGCTTGTTTCTGAACAAGATTTTATAAAATACATCGATTCAATGTTAAGGAGTGTGAACAATGAAAAAGTTATATAGTATTATGCTAATTATTATCATAATAATATTATTAAATACAAATACTATAGCTAAAACCAATGATGATAATGAAAAAATCATCATCCGTACGCAAACACAAGAAAATAAAAGAAATACAGATATATTGGTTGGAGTTACAATAGTATTTGCTGGATATGCTTATTTTTTAAGAAGACATTATTATAAAAAATTTTTAAATAGAGGCATTATCTATTTTTAATGTTATTAATATATTAACATATTGTACAAAAATTATCAATAGCGTTACGAAATTTAATGAGTTAAACATATTAATATCATAAATGGAAATTAACGGATAAGGGGGCAGGGAGGGCCCACCATTGGACAGCGACTTTTTGCAAAGGGCCCATGATTGTATCCATTGATATCACTATGTTATAAGCCAAGGGCCCACCATTGAGGGTGTTTTTTAAGTCATTGCTACATAGAGATTTTTATATATTTTATTTTTTTTTGGTAATATACTTTATATATATATAAAGGTGTCCTTCCTGCCCCCGCATTGATATTACAAGCTTTGAAGGTGCCCCTAATGGTGCCCCCTCGCTGTCCATGGTGGGCCCTCATGTTAATGTGAGTATATAATTATTACAATAATAAGTAAAATATGAAAATTATCTTCTCATTATCCATATTTAGGTAAAGGTAATATTATCCATTAAACAAATAAATTTAAATGTCGCTAAAATAGGGCATTAAATTTATTTTAAAAATATGCTTGGCAATATTATAGCCGCACTGTAAAATATACAGCCGGACCTTTACAATTAATATATCTGAAAGAAATATGCTTACCCACATAATAGATTATATAAGATATGAAATAAAAAGAGGGATCGACTTTTTCACCTTATACAAATTAGTATAGCATAAACCCCTTAGAGTTGGCCCTCTGAGGGGTTTATGTTTTAACATGAAATCGTCTTTTCATTGCATAAAGTCCCCATTTAGGGGGCTTTAAACTGAGTAACTGTACAAATCCTTTAATAAAAATACATTAGATAATAGCATAATTTTTTATAAGTTGTTAGTTCAAGTACAGCATACTTAAGTTTATAATTCAAATAACATAATTATTGGCACGGAGAACACGTGTTCGTGAAATTCTCGAAAACTACTTACCCAGTAATTTATACCATGCTGGAAAAATCTAGGCGTCCCATATGTGTCCCACTACTTTTTTATTGATTTTACCCTTTCTTAATTACTCTATAACTATTACTATTACTATTTCTTAAGTAATAATAGTAATAGTAATAATAATAATAATGGCACAGTGGCACAGTGTCACGGTAAAAAATTTCAGTTTCTCAGTAAATGAATTGACGGTATATTTTTAGTTGTCCTCTGTCAAAAAAGAGAGTTTTTGACGTGACAGTGTGCCAAAAACCTCTTAACCCTTAGTATCAGACGATTACAAGTGGGCCGCTTCTTGGTACTCTACCGTGACAAGTGTGCCAAAAACCTCTTAACCCTTAGTATCAGACGATTACAAGTGTGCCGCTTCTTGGTACTCTACCGTGACAAGTGTGCCATCCAAAAAATGGGTATTAACATATTAATAAAAATAGATATTGATATTGGCCATTATACGTGGTACATTATATGTATAGAAAAGGAGGTCAATGAAAATGAATTTAAGACATTATTTGCGGGTAAGTAACTCCAAAGAAAAGAAAGTAAATTTAAGGCTCAATGATATAGAGTATAAAGCCCTACAGGGGCTAATACCCATAAAGGGTAAAACTATGAGTGAAGTGCTCAGAGTCTTAATAATTGAAAGCTATATTAAGGAAAGGGGTGAAGAACTATGAGAACTTATGTAATATTTAAGTGCGGTAGGTGCGAAAAAATAGTCGAACGCCCAAAAATTATTTATAAATTATACCATAGTCATTATTGTAGTATAGAATGCAGATGTAAACATACACAGAGTGCACGGCCAAATAGTAAAAAACCTGCTGCTCATATTATTAAAACAATTAGAAGGTAAAAAGAATTAATGAAAGATGGTGACAAAATGTTATATAAGCCCTATTCATACCAGGAAAAAGGTCTTAAATTTATGCTCAACAATAGATATAACGCTCTTTTCTGGCAAATGGGCGGAGGAAAAACGGTGGTAAGTCTAACAGCCTTAAGCATATTATTGAAGGACCGTAAGGTCAATAAAGCTTTAGTGGTGGCACCACTCAAAGTCGCTGACCATACGTGGCCTACAGAAATAAAAAAATGGGACCATTTGAAACATTTAAAATTTTCAAAGCTGGTAGGTACAGCCGAACAAAGAAAAGAGGCCCTATCTGCCGAGGCCCAAATTTATATAATAAATATCGATAATCTGGGATGGCTGTATAATAATATGCCGAATAAGAAATTATTTGATTATATAATCCTGGATGAACTCTCTCTTTATAAAAATAAAGATACCAAAAGATTTAAAGCCATAATGCAGTTAAGGCCCTACGCCCGAGGTATTACAGGCCTAACGGGTACCCCGGCGCCGAACTCATTACTCGACTTGTGGGCGCCGATATGCATATTGGACCTGGGAGAAAGATTTGATTCCTTTGCCCGGTATCGGAAAGAACATTTCGCATATCTGCCGAGATTTGCGAATACTGATAGTAATTCAGAAATTAAAGACAGTACACCAGGTAAGTATAAAATCAAAAAAGGTCATGAAAAAGCCATCTATGATAAATTAAAAAATTTGGCCTTGACTATATCTGCCGAGGATTTTATAAAAATGCCAGAAAAGAAAAACAGCTATATAACTATTGAATTAAGTGACGAGGAATACAAAAAATATTCAGATATGGCCGTGAAAGCTGTGGTTACTATAGCCGATAAAGAGGTCAAAATAAAAGATAAAATAGCAGTGGTAGGTAAGTTGATGCAGATGGCTAATGGTAGAGTATACGGACCCGATAAAGAAGTTTTACTGGTCCACAACCAGAAGCTCATTAAACTAAAAGAAATAATTGACAGCTCATTTGGCAGGCCGGTATTAGTATTATCTAATTTCATCTGTGATAGTGAGGCAGTAGTACAAAATATCCCGGGTGCCGAGAAATTAGCCCATATAAATCAAATCGAACAATGGAACGCTGGTAAAATCCCGGTACTGGTGGCAAACCCTAAATCATGCGGCCATGGGCTTAATCTTCAAGGAGGGGGCAGTATAATCATTTGGTATAGTCTTACATGGTCCTTAGAGCTATATTTACAGGCAAATGCCAGATTATACCGTCAAGGCCAACAAGCCGAGCAGGTAGTTATAAACCACCTTTGCGCCGAATCAACTATAGACGATATGGTCCTAGAAGTATTAGCAGGTAAGTACAAAGGCCAGGAGTCACTGCTAGAGGCGCTTAAAGAGAAGTTCAAAAATAGGTATTGACCTATGTAAATACGTATGTTATGATATAGTTAACGCTTGTATTTTAGCAGGTAAGTGATAAAATATAAGTAACTTAAACTCGAATTTAAAACTAAAACTAAATTTAAATGAAAGAAGGAAAAAATAATGTCTAAACAGTCTAAATATCTAAATTTACAATTAATGTGCCGAGTAGCCTACCCGAAATTTGCCAAAAAACACAGTTACATGGGAAGTAAGCCCAAGTACGAAGCGGCTATAATTATTCAAGAACCTAAAGAGATTAAGAAATTCTACAAATACTTAGGGGCTGTGCAGCAAAAACATACTACAGCAGCGCTGCCAGGGCGAGAAGGAAACGAAGCCAGGGCGAATAATGAAGACTTTAAAGATTCGATTTTCTTTACTGCTAAATCAGACTTTCAGCCAATCATAATGGATTTAAGAGATAACACCAGAATAGAGCCGGCGTTAGTACGTTCCGGGGATTATGCCATTGTTTCGCTAGTACTGTATTATTCGGTTATGTATAACAGAATTTGTGTAGGACTTAATAATGTGTACATCTATAAAGAAACTGAGAACGAAATTGGAAACATAATCAAGCCAGAAATCGAGATCGCTTCATTTGCCGACGATTACGCCGATATACTAAAAGAGGCGAAATCTCAGGGAAATTTACTTCCTAAAGCACCACCAGCAGCACAGGTAGGCCCACCAATAGGAAAACTACCAATAGACGAACCAACAATAGGAATACCCGAAAAAGGATTCTATGATGTAGGTGACGACGACGATATTCCCTTTTACGATGGAAAAGCTGGAAAAGCGGGATAAAAGAAAATACATAAAAAAAATTATAAACTTTGAGAAATACATAAAAAGGGGTCCTTAAAAACCCCTTTTTAATATCTTAAAAATAGAAAGGATACTCTCCGATGAATATTGAAACTTTAAATATTGATATAGAAACTTACTCACCTTTAGATTTAACAAAAGTAGGTGTCTATCAATACGCAGCCCACCCAGACTTTAAAATACTGCTATTTGCTTACAAAATCAACGAGGGACCGACTCAAATTATTGATCTAAATGAAGAAGATTTACCGTATGCACTTATGGAGGCTTTAATAGCTAAAGATATAAAGAAATACGCTTTTAACGCTATGTTTGAAAGGATTTGTTTGTCTTCTTTATTAGATGAAAAAAACCCCTTCACCTTAAAAGGTAATCCTCGTTTTTTACAGCCCTATAGTTGGCACTGCACGGCTGCTCACTCTTCTTACTTAGGCTTACCTCATAAATTGGGGCAGGTTGGCGCGGTTCTCAAACTAGAGGAAATCAAAGACCCGGCCGGCATGAATTTAATAAACTATTTCTGCAAGCCCTCAAGAACTAAAGATAGAGAAAGAAACTTACCCGAAAATGATCCGCAGAAATGGGAAGAATTTAAGTCTTACTGTATTCAAGATGTAAATTCCGAATATGCCATAGCCCAGGCGATAAAAAATTACCCTCTTCCCGAGAGGGAAAGAGCGCTTTACATACTGGACCAACTTATAAACGATAGGGGGGTCCGTATGGATAGAAACTTAATAGAGAACGCTATCCACACAGAGGGCCTTCATAAAGAAGTACTTAAGACTAAAATATGTGGACTAACAGGAATCGAGAATCCTAATTCCTATATCCAGCTTAAAAAATGGCTGGATAAAGAAGGCCTTCCGGTATCTTCTTTAGATAAAGAGCATGTAGAAAATGCCTTATCAGTATTAATACCGGGCGAACAAGACCATATTAAAGAAGTACTGGAAGCCAGACAGTTATTGGGCAAGACAGCAACCAAAAAGTATGAAGCGATACAGCGTACAGCCTCAAAGCAAGATATATTAAGAGGCATGTTTGGATATTACAGGACCCGCACTGGTAGGTGGGCGAGCTATAATGTTCAATTACACAATCTAAAAACAACTGGAGATTTGACAGCTGAAGATTTGACAAATTACAGAAACCAATTACTAGCACAATCATTACCTATAGATAACGACTTACCAGATATATTATCTAAACTTATAAGGACCTCTTTTATTCCCCGGGAAGGGAAAAAATTCTTAGTAGTTGACTTTTCAGCAATCGAAGCTCGAGTTTTGGCCTGGCTAGCAGGCGAATTCTGGAGACTGGACCTATTTAAAAGAGGTGGTAAGTTATATGAGGAAACGGCCTCTATGCTTACAGGTAAACCTATTGAGGAAATAACAAAAGACTCACCCGAACGCAAAAGGGGTAAAGTCGCCGAATTGGCTCTGGGCTATCAGGGCGGAGTTAAAGCTCTAGAACGTATGGGCGGTAGGAAATTAGGCCTAGAGGAAGACGAAATGGACAGTATAAAAAATACTTGGAGAAGCCAGAACGCTAATATCTGCCAATTCTGGTATAACTGTCAAGAAGCCTTTGAAATGGCGATTATGGGCCATACCACAACTTTAGGAAAAGTAACTTTTAGAAAAGGTCCTGGAGTTATTTTCATTGACTTACCCGCTTATCGACATTTAGTTTATTTAAGTCCTAAAATTGAGTACGACAAAGACTTTGAAAGAGATTCAATTACTTATGAAGGGCTAAATAGCATAACCCATAAGTGGGAAAGACTTAAATCTTATGGTGGTAAAATAGTTGAGAATATAACCCAGGCCGCGGCCCGTGATTGTTTAGCCGAAATAATGCTGAGGCTAAAAAAAGAGTATATTGTTCTCCACGTCCATGATGAAATAGTACTGGAAGTCGAAAAGGATGAAGAACTCCAGGGCTATATTGATATTTTTGAAAAACCGATTCCCTGGGCACCAGATTTACCACTTAAGGCCGATGGCTATTTTAGTTCGTTTTACAAGAAATAAAAGGAGGAAAAATAATGTATTTCTCTATTGCAAACTCAAGAACATCAAAAGCCTGGCAGTTAATTGATATAGCTTTTGACGACTTTTTAAATAAATATATTCCTAAACAACCTATGCGCACAGCTGAGACAGTTAGCGAATATCAAAAAATGTCTAAGACAGAGAAAGGAAAAATAAAAGATGTAGGGGGTTTTGTAGCAGGTAAGTTAAAAAACGGCAGGCGTATTAAAGGGGCCGTAGAGCTTAGAAGCGCGGCCGTGGTAGATGTTGATTATGGCAATACTGACCTGATAAAAGAATTTATAGCCCGGTTTAACGGCCGGGTAGTAAGCTATACTACACATTCACATACTTTGGAAAACCCACGATTTAGGGTAATAATACCTTTAGAAAAAACAATAACAGCTGGTGAGTACAAAGTATTAATCAATATCTTAATGAGTAATATTGGTCTGGAAAGATGCGATAAGGGCTCAAATCAGCCGGAAAGGCTAATGTATTTCCCGTCCTGCCCCAAAGATGGACAGTATGATTATTATGATAATGAAAAGAAAAATTATTTAGATGCTAAAAAATATATTCTAAAATACATAGATACTCTGCCAGCCCCGACAACTTTAGAGGCTGTAGTAAAAAAGGAAAGAGGTCTTGACAAAAAGGGGCCTATCGGAAGTTTTTGTCGTAATTATTCTATCCAGGATGTTATTGAAAAGTTTCTGCCGGATATTTACGTCGGCTCAGATAACCGGTACACCTATGTCGAAGGCACCTCTTTCGGGGGGTTAGTAATCTATGACGATGGTGAAGAATGCACCAGTTTTCATGGTACGGACCCGCTAAATGATGGGCATTCCCATAATGCCTTTGACCTTTTGCTTGCTCATAAATTCAAAGGTGATGAAGTAACGGCTCTAAGATTTGTTAGCAAGCTGGACCCGGTCTGTCGGGAATTGGCTAAAGAGGCTATAAGCGATAGTTATCCGGAACTAGCGGCAGCTGTGGAAAAGGCCGCTGCTAAAAAAACTATCAGTAGAGTCCCAGACGTAGATAAAAATGGGCTAATGTGTACTATAAATAATTACGTATTAGCCCTGGAGGGTCTAGGCCATGAAATTAAGTACAATGAATTTACAATGCTGTATGAACTAGATAATAAAAATTATCAAAATTCTATGGATTCTAAACTTTTAGATGACATAGAAAAAAAATATAAATTTTATTCCAAAGATAAAATCCAAAACGCACTGGAGGTATTAGCTATGGAGAACAAATATAATCCAGTTCAAGAATATTTAACAAAATTAAAATGGAATGGAGTAAGAAGAGTAGAAACTCTTCTTATTGATTACTTTGGCAGTCCAAACACACCCTATACAAAAGCGGTAACCCGTAAATTCTTATGCGGCGCAGTAAAAAGGGTTTTTAATCCTGGCTGCGAGTTCCAACATATATTAGTATTGCGCGGACCTCAAAACGTGGGTAAGTCGACATTTTTATCCATGCTGGCGAAAAATTGGTTTAATGATTCATTTCAACTTACCGATACCAGGGATAAAACCGGACCTGAAAAACTAATTGGTTCCTGGTTTATAGAGATTGCAGAAATGGCCGGGATGAAAAAGGCCGAAACCGAAACAATAAAATCCTTTGCGACTCGCCGATTTGACAGATATAGACCAAGCTACGGGCGGAAAGTTGAACAGATAGAGCGACAAAGTATATTTGTAGGGACCACAAACGCTACAAGCGGATATTTAAAAGACATTACAGGTAATAGAAGATTTTGGGATGTTGAAACACCTACCCGGCTTACTGATGAATTAGATGTTGATCAAATTTGGGCTGAGGTAATGACTATGTATGAAAAAGAAGAATTAAGACTTTCTAAAGAGCTTGAAAAAGAAGCTGCACGTATCCAGGACAGCCAGTTAGAAACTGAGGATAAATACGAATTACTGCAGGACTACCTGGAAATGAAAGTGCCTTTAAACTGGGAAACTATGAGTTCTTTAGAAAGAAAGCTATTTATCCATGGGACTAAAGAAGAAAAAGCCAAAGCATTAGCCAAGGGGGGTAAGTACCAGGACCGCTTTAATACAACTGAAATATGGATTGATGTTATGCAGGGTAAAATCAAAGACTTAACGAGTTGGGAATCTAAAAATATTGTGGCGTATTTACGAAAAGCGGGTTTTACAAAGGCCGCTAAAAAACTTTATATGGGGGGTCGTATAAGGGCCTGGACAAAATAAAGGAAATATGTTATACTATTTGTATTCCAAGTATTTTATTGTTTAACAAATAAAAACATAGCTCAAGTGATAGTGAAGAAAAAGAAAACCGCAAATAGACCCGGTTTTCTTTTTTTTTATGCTTGACTATAGTACTTACTTATGTTATGATGTTATTTAGGAGGTGGCTTAAACTATGATACCCGAAGCTAGTCGGCAATTTAAAAATCTATTTAAAAAAGAAGATTTATACAAAAAAATAAATAGAGCAGGAAACGGCCATTGCATTTATATTTCTAAAAAAGTTCTAGATTTATATGCATTAACCGATAAGTCGGAGGTCCGTTTAGTACTTACTAAAGAAGGCATTCTGATTAAAAAAATTACTCCAGGGGATGATGGTGATATTTGATGAAGAATGAAGAGCTGTTAAAATTATTAAATGAAGAATTACAGATTTCAGCAGACATAAACGACTTCACACTGGACCGCTTAGAAAAAATAAAGCAGATTGAAAAAGAAAAATTAAATACTGATGAAAATTTTGATTTTTAAGGAGGCTGCTATGAAAGGTGATAAAATACAGAAGTTTGAAAGTAATAAAAGAATGATGCCTTTAGAATGCACATGTTGTGAGTGCAATATTCATGAAGTTTGGTACGACTGCCTGCTAAAAGAACATGTATTTGTATGTACAAATTGTAAAAATATTTTTTCTATAAATATAAAAATAGAGGTGAAGAAAAATGTATAAACCTCCAATAGTACCATGCACGTTTTGTCAATTTCCAGAAGCCCCATTGCTTTGTGAAAATTGCGGTGGCCCTATGTGCTTCGAGTGTGCTGAGACTGTAGATGGTAGGGAACTATGTCCCGATTGCGTAGAGGATATAGAGGAAGAGGACGAATTTAATATAGATAATTATTCTGAGGAAAGAGACAGAGAATCGAGATTTGATAAGGAGTGATAACTAATGCCAAAGAGTATAACTTTTGAAATCCCAGGCAGGCCCTTAGCCAAACAGCGTGCAAAAAAAGCCGCCAGCGGTCATTTTTATACTCCAAAACAAACAGTTAACTACGAGGATTTTATAAAATACATCTATTTAGAGCTTAAAAATCGTTTATGGTTTGACAAGTATGTATGGATTGGGTTCCAGGCATACTTCAAAATACCTAAGAGTACCAGTAAAAAAAGGGCCCAGCTAATGTTGGATAACAAGATAGAACATGATAAGACCCCTGATATAGATAACTGCTTAAAGGTAATCATGGACGGGTTAAAGGGTGCGGCCTATGCCGAGGACGCAAAGGTCACCAAGATACTAGAGACGGGTAAGTATTACACTGAGGGTAGAGAAAAAGTAGTCGTAACACTTACCAGTAAAAATGAAGGGGTAAGGGAGGTGGGCTAAGATGGCATGGAGCCAATGTGACTACTTAGGAAATTTTATAGGCAAAACCATAAAGGACATAGAAATGGATTATGGAGAGGGCAGG
>Ga0315543_1005200_pt1 | contig 10309 bp, 9 predicted proteins | sample SalMarSW160210MG_2_FD_203098 | JGI IMG/M metagenome (GOLD analysis project Ga0315543, IMG submission 203098) | Salt marsh sediment microbial communities from the Plum Island Ecosystem LTER, Massachusetts, United States - Salt Marsh Sediment SW1601-210 ...
GGCTGGATATGAGTCTTTATTATTTTATAACCGTGATCCACATACCTTTTGTATGATTTCTCCAACGGCTCAATGTCTGGATTGTTCTCACCATCAGCATAAGCTAAAACTTTATCCTTGTATCCACCAAGAATCCTATAGATTGGTTGTCCTAAAGCCTTGCCTATAAGATCATAAAGAGCAATATCTACAGCTGCAATAGATCCTGAGGTAGTGATATCCAGCCACGGTGCTGAATGTAGTGTATTCCTAATTATTGTATAATTCTTATTCCAGATAAGCTCGCTCGAGTACATCTTCTCCCAAAGCTTCTTCACAAGGAACGGATCCTCGCCGATAAGAAGAGGTCTCAATGCCTTTGCGATAAATTCACTATTCATTCCAGGAGAGACAGAGAAACCCTCTATTCTTTTATCCGTTACAATCTTGACAATTGTTCTTGAGCGACCAAAGAAAGGAGATGTATGAGGAAAATCTTCAACACGTAAAAGTTTCCTTTCTTTGTCTAATACATCGACACATTTCACCTTGGTAATTTTCATTTCATCCTCCTAGGAGAGAGGTGAAAAACCCCTCTGAATAATTGATACCATCAAGAGCTTCTAATTTTTTTCAAAGGAAAACTGAGAAACTTTACCGATAATTTAACTGCTTTGGTAAAATTCATCTTGATAATTGGAAGATTTACTCCTTATTCCGAAAAATCAGGGACTATGGTGCCTATTTATCTATGTGAGTGCCAGAATAGCTCCTGTAGAAGAGTTAAAGGATATAGATACCCTTCCGGGCAGATGGGCTAAGGTCATCCAGTTAGCTACAGAGCCCTCACTCAACTGAATCTTTTAAAGGGTTGATCAATTAAAAGATAGTAGCAGCAGTATTGTGGAGACTGTGGAGAGCTCGAAGAACTATCCAAGCCCTGCGGGTAATCCAAAGGATTATTCACACAACGGCAGTATCCACTGGAGTTCTTAACCACTGATAGAGAAACTACCCCTTTTGATTGGATTTCAATGAGTTTTCAAATAATACGCCAAGAAGATAATCAGCCTTCCATTTCTTGCCTCAGTATCAAGCTTTATAAGTATCAAAGCACTCTTTTCAAAAAACGATTATGATGCTATTTTCAAGGAACACTTTATCTTTCTAGTTTTACTGATCTCCTATATTTATCTTTCATATTATTTAATAAAAATTTTGGCATTACCGCCTATCGAAATAGTTAGCATAACTAAATAAACCGGGAGCTCCACCGGTATGTAAAAATACAACATTGTCATCTTTACCTAAAAACCCCTTTTTAACTAAATCTATAAGACCTGCCATTGCTTTACCAGTATATACTGGATCAAGTAAAATCCCTTCAGTTTGAGCTGCTAATTTTATAGCTTTAATGCTTAAGTCTGTTCTTTCGGTATAACCCGCGCCCACATAGTCAACAAAAATATCTACTTCTCTCTCGTTAATTTGAAAATCTAACTTCATAAGATTTGCAATTTGCTGCGAAAACGAGGAGATTTTTGTTCTACACTCATTCTTATTGTTACTTAATACACTAATACAAATCGTCTTCACATTACTATTGCACATCTTGAATCCAGTGGCTAAGCCTGAGACTGTCCCAAGACTTCCTCCTGCAACGACAACGTAATCAATTTTCAAATCCTGTTCGTTAGCTTGGTTAATTAACTCCAAGGCTCCATTGACCCAACCTAAATCAGCCAAAGGTGTAGTTCCTCCTAGAGGCAGCACATAAGGTTTTTTTCCTCCTTTCCTATAATCCTCAGCTATTTCCCCCATTATCTCACTTATATTTTCTCTGTATTCATCTATGGGAATATTCACGAATTTTATTTTAGCTCCAAGAATCTTATCCAGTAGATAATTTCCTTGTAAATTTTTGGGCTTCATTCCACGAAGAACTAGCAGTACCTCTACATTTATATTTCTAGCTACAGCAGCCAGTTGTGCGGTCCAATTAGATTGAACACCTCCAGTCGTGATAACTATATCTGTATCTTTTTTCATAATATCAGGTATTAAGAATTCCAATTTCCGTGTTTTATTACCCCCCAATAACAAACCGCTAAGATCTTCGCGCTTGATAAATAAACGAGGACCTTTTAGTTTTTTCATCAGACGTTTCATTTCTTGTAAAGGAGTAGGAAACAACCCTAACTTAACTCTAGGAAAAGGAATAATACTCATATGCATACCCTTTCATTTAATCTTTACTAATATTTTACTTTCAATTCTGATTCGGTAACTAAAGAGGGCAGTATCTACGAAGGAAATTTCTTCATTCAGCTTCGGCAAAGCTTCAAAGACAGGCATCCCCACCTTAAGATAGCTATAGACCTAGGTGATGGCCATTATGACGATGAGTCTAACTATACCTGGTGCAGAGAAAATGGTTCTGAGCCTGGTTTTGATTACAACACAAGAGGTGAGGACTTAAGCGAAGAAGCTCTTTCAAAAAGAGGCTATGATAAAAATGGAACTCCCTTTGCCCCCTGCCAGAGACTCACCAAGTGGAAATGCTACGACCCCAAAGGAAAGAGAAGCTCTTTTTCTTGCGAGAAACAGTGCCAGAGAGAATCACCTCGTAATCCTTATCCTTCTAGCTATCCTCATAGAAATAACCAACATGGTTTTTCCACAAAAATGTCAGTTAAGGCTCATCTTCGCCTCATCTTAAGGTGGCATAGAGCAAGCTCTATCTACAAAAAGATCAAAAACTATAGGACATCATCAGAAAGAAGCAATTCCACCTCGAAGGAAAATGATCTGGATATCTTACAGCGTCCAAGAGTCAGGGGAATCAAAAGAGCAGCTGTACTATCTTATCTTTCCGATATTGCAAGTTTTATCAAAAGGATCTTTAGCCTTATTATTCGGGCTACAGTAAACTTGAGAAAATATCGAAGGATAAAGGATGAGAAATACAGGGAAAGACTTTTTGCTCCCAAGATTCCCCTCCACCTTCTTTATGCTATCCAAAGAGAATAAAAGACCTTCCTTCCTCTTTTCCTTTGTTAAGTCTTCTTTTTCTTTGATAAGGGGGTATTGTTTTTTTGAAATTTGACACCTTCTTACCTTAAGGCATACAGACTTTTTACCCAAATTTTATCCCTCATCTAAGAAAAGTTCCTTCCTTCTAAGAGAAATTTACTAAGTGACCTCCTTTTTTCTAGAAAATCTATGAGAAAGAGCGAAATACTTAAATTAGCTTACATCTATGTTAGTGATAATACCCGAATCTACATCTTTGGTGATATGTGTTTTGTATCCATTAAATTTGCCAGATGAGGATTTTCTGCCATGGCGCATTTCAGGATCAGTAGTGGAAATAATACGGTCTTTGGCAACTCCCTTTTTTATTTTGGGTTTATTTTCCTTATCTTCCTCTATATCTTGAGCAACTATCTTAGCCAATAGATTGGCGGCATCTTTGAGCTGAGTATCTATATTCTCTGAGTTGACATCTATATATGATAAAACTTCTTTTACATCGGAAACGAGCAAAGAAAGTAGCTCTTGGCGCTCAGTTTTATCTTGCCAGTTGATCTTTGGTTTGGGATCGCGTTTACCGTAAGCTTTTAAAGAAAGATTTATCTTGGATTTTTTCTTCTTATCCATAAGAGAAAGAATCTTTCGTATGCCATCTCGCAAAAGCTCGTAGGTATCTTTCACTGCCCCAGCTCCCAGCATGGGAGTAGAATCTATAACTTGATCTACTTCCTTTTTCAAAAGACCGGCTTCTCTTGCAAGCTGGAGGGTTTTTTTAAAGACCATTTTCTCTTTATTGTTTATGAGAAGACGGGCTCTAAAGTAAACCAGAAGGGAACGATCAAAACCCTCATAGTTTATGGGAACACCTAAGGCATACTTCCATGCTATGTTCAAACGTAGCATCTCAAGAGCTTTTCTATCGGAAAGATTCTCATAATTTTGCAGAATAAGAACTTTGGTAAGCCTTGCTGGGGGCACAGAAGGTCTTCCATTATCCAGACAGTATATATCTGCAAAGTCATCATCAGTTATTATTTTATCAGCACAATCGTGCATTTTAGCATAGAAGCTGTTCCTATCAATAAGATGGGAGCAGGCAAAGTCGGCATCGAAAAAGGAGGTCTGCTTATCTTCTTTTCCTAACATTTTATCTCCTTATCATGAGTATTTTTTAACTCTAAAATCACCTCCATTATATATTTTTTGCAAAATTTATCATTCTCTTGTCTTACGGTATACAGACCTTTTTGGCCAATTCCATTCCCCATTTAGGAAAAAATTTCTTCCCTCTAAAAGAAATTTGCTAAGCAAACTCTTTTCCTCCCAGAAAACCTATGAGAAAGAACGGAAACTTAAATCAGCTTTCAAGTCCCCATAAACATGAGTTTTACTATTTCATTTTTGTTTGTCTTTGTCGTTTCTTTGACGCCCACCTTTTGTCCACCTTTCAAAACAAAAATCCGGTCTGAAACCATAAAGACGTCTTCTAGTCTGTGGCTAATAAGTATTATAGAAATGCCGTGATTTTTCAAAACTAATGTTAGTTCCAGAACCTTACCTATTTCTTTCAGGGCAAGATTCGCAGTCGGCTCGTCCATTATCACGACTTTTGGATTAAAACTTGTAGCTTTCCCGATAGCTACAGCCTGCTGTTGACCCCCAGAAAGACGGTCAATCCTTATTCTAGGATTCTTAATATCTATTTTTAGTCTGTGGAGTACCTCAAGCGCTTCCCTCTCCATCCTTCTTTTTCTCAGAAAACCGAAGACTCTCCCCGCGGTGATTTCTTTACCGAGAAACAGATTGCCAGCAACATCCAGATTTGGACACAATGCCAAGTTCTGGTAAACCATCTCAACTCCAAGTTGTTTTGATGTATAAGGACTGGTAATATGTACCTCTCTACCTTCGAAGAAAATTTTTCCTTCGTCAGCCTGATAGGCTCCAGTTAAAATCTTCATAAGAGTTGACTTCCCGGCTGCATTATCGCCCACCAGAGCCAAGATTTCGCCCCGTCTAAGCTCGAGACTTACCTCGCTGAGGGCTTGCAATCCCCCAAAGGACCTAGAGATATTCTTCATCTCGACTATATTCTGATTTTCCATAATCTCATTCCTGCCTTTAGCAAAATCGCAGCCTGCCTAACCCACGTTCTTTAGGGAATCGGGTGTTCTGCTCCATCTCAGATTCCATGAACAAAACAATAATGTAGGTAAAAATCACAGAGGATCTAACGCGCTTCATCTGTTTAAATGGAAAAATTTGATAATCAGAATAATTTTTTCCATTATCTTTTTGCACTGTCTCTTTCTTTGGCACGATGCATATATAGGCACCCTTTCTCCTCGCACTTTACTCTCTCTGACCAGTTCATCTAATTCTTAAATCTTCTTACATTAACATAGCGAAGTAGCAACCTGAACAAATACTACTATGTTATCTTTTAAGACAAATCTTGGGTACCGTCTCCACGATTGTGTCTTTTAATATGTTCCGAGCTGATTATTACCAACCTCCGTCAAAAGACAAAACTTTGCTATCTTTGCCACTTCTCGCTGAACAGGTTCAAGATAATCAAGGGGAAATTCTTTCCCCTTGAAATCCCGTTCTCTCTTAGTGGTTTCTGATATATTCTGCATTCATTTATTTGCTTTCCCAACGCTCCTGGATATACTGTTATTATGATAGAGCAAGTCCGCTCTTATCGCTTCACCATAAAACAGATATTCAAGGAGCATTGAGAGAATTATTTATCCCGGCATAAAGATTCTCTTCGCCAAGATGTCATCTGGACAATAGAGAGGATGCTTTCTTGCCGTAATCCCGAAAGATTAGGTTATCATAAATATGCTTGTCCAGAGCATCCTGATTAGTATATTATCGTTCCTCTTGTCCTCGCAAAACTCGCTTCTGGTAGCTCCTCGTGGTAAAGTTCTTACCGATAGGTGGGTGGAAAGAATAGAAAATGATTTTCCTCCCACCGGTTTTCATCATATCTGTTTTACCGCTCCCCAAGAACTAAGAAAGCTACTTGATGAATATAGATTCTTGCTTAACTGCCTCTTCAGAGCCTCCAGTAAGACTCTGCTTTCCTGGTCTAAAGAAAGACATTTCCTTCCGGCCATGGTCTCATCTTGCCATACCTCGGGAAGAAATCTCAAGTTTCACCCTCATATCCATATGCTCATGAGCTCTGGCGGAATAGATCTTAAAAGCAAAAGGTTAAACCAATAGAAACGGTGCTCCTTTATTCCCTTTAAGATGCTCCATAAAAGATACCGCTTTTTGTTAATCCAGGAGCTAAAGAAGACAATCAGAAAGTACGTGGAAGAGAGCCTCAATCCTGGGAAACTGTCGGTCTTCTCTTATCCAGGCGTTCTTGACTCCTTCCTTGATCCTCTGCTTAAGATAAACTGGTACGTTCATGATTCTACTGAACTGGATCACGAAGATTTCACCGTTTCCTATATTGTTCGCTATGCTAAAAGACCGCCTCTCGCAGAGTGGAGAATCCTTGACTATGGTAAAAAACCCGATTCGGATGAGTATAGAGTAACCTTTTCCTACAAAGAAAGAGGACAACCGGAAGTAAAATGGACTGTTCCAGTAGAGAAATTCATTAGCCTTCTCATTCAGCATATTCCCCCGAAACATTTTAGAGTAGTCCGTTACTACGGAGCATTGGCCACCAGAACCAAGCCTTTGTTTAAGAGGATCTTAAGCAAACTTTTTCGTAGAATGAAAATGAAAGAGATGGCGAAATTTACCCACTGGAGAGAACGCATAACTAGCTTCACCGGAAAAGATCCCCTTCGTTGTCCCATCTCTCAGAGAGAAATGGAGTTAGTTGAAGTTGCTTATTTCTCCAGAAGATTAGGCTCTCTTGACTTTTACCATCCACCGTAGCTATTTTTAAACCAATCCATCAGCTCAAAGAGCAAATGTTCCTTTTAAAGATATAGGCTAAATTCCTATTTTTTGGCTGACTAGAGACACTCCGTCTTTTTGCCAATTTTGCCCTCTTTTAGCCTTTCCTTGCCTTCTCTAGTTTATCACCCTTACTCTCTTTCTTAATCCCCGGTGTTAAAAAATGAGTGCACAGTCCATCTCTTGGTATTATTACACCTATTTCTTTAAATTATTGAGTTTCCTTACGGCCAGATATCCTACCTCAACCAGAGAATCAATATTCACCCCTCCTTACCTCAACAATCTTTTCTTCCCATTGTTTCATTTCCATCCAGTTAGTAGAGTCAAAGAAAGGGTAAACATGACATTTTTCTGAGAAGGATATTTTCGCTAGAGACAAAACTTAAAGAACAGTCACTTCTTGGGATATTATGCTTATCACGGATCTTTGCACCTTGAATAGATAATATTTCTATCTTTCTTCCATCCGTAGTAGTCCACCTGCTCACACCTCAAAATTTATTTTCACTCAAGTGCTTTTGCTGATGCCACTCCCTTCGATCACCACACGGACTTGTTCCTTGCCGACATCCAAGTCGACCGTTTAACCTCTCGGAAAAGATTTAGATATTTTTTTCTATGCTAGTAATTACCTGTACACTTTCCACTAAATATCCCCACCTGGATAAAGGAGGGAGTTAGGGGAAAAGTTTCCCCCAACTCCCTGGGCCAATCAATCCAGCACCTTTTTCAGCTACTCCCACAAGTTATCAAATTCATCAGCCATAGCTTTTGCAGCGGCTATTTCCTCTTTCTTATAGGTATCCAAATTATCTTTGGTCAATAGTACTACCCCGGTATCGTACTGGACGAACTTTGGCTTCTTACCCATCTTGATGTTCCGTAGAGCTATTAAGGAAAGGTACCCCATGGCGTAAGGATTCTGTCTAAGGGAGACGGCAGTATATCCCTTCCTTATACAGTCTAAAACATCAGGGAAATCCGTCCAAACAATTATCTTCATTTCACCAGGTTTCTCGCCTTTCTCCTCGAGGACCCTACTGCCCCCTACCCCTGCCTCAACTGTTACATCTACAATCCCATCTAAATCTGGATAAGCAGTAAAGAGATTTTCTGCGTTTTCTAATCCCTTATCCATCATTTGTCCACTTAACAAAGGTTCCCTGACTTCGACCATTTTAGGATAACGCTTGATGACACTTCTAATGCCTTCAATCCGTTGCAGTATAGAAAATCCCGTCAAATCAGGTGCCCCAATAACATACTTACCCTTGTAATTCATAAGCTTAGCGAATACTTCCCCTTCTATTTTTCCTGCCTCTTTATTCTCTGTTCCTATATAACACGTTCTCTTACTTTCAGGAGCATCACTATCCCAAGTCACAACCGGGATACCCATCCTAACCGCTTCATTAATTACCGGCTCCATACCTTTTGCACTATAAGCAGCAATGGCCATTCCATCAACACCTCGAGCTATAACGCTCTCTATCATTTTTGTTTGAGCTTCAATCGAGAACTCTGGAGGAGCAAGATACTCGACTGTAATGCCTCCAAACTTCTCTGCTGCTGCTTCAAAACCCTTTCCACCGGGTTCCCACCACGGATGAATACCCTTGGCCATAATCACAAAGTGTAATTCTTTTGTTGCTGATTTGCCTGGCAAAGAAGAAGCACACACGATTGTCAATAGTAAAAAAACACAAGCAATTACTATCCCACTTTTTCTAATTTTAGAAAACATTTTTTCCTCCTTTATTGCTGAACTATTCTTGATCACCACATTTTCCCAGAACCTTTATGACAATTAGAAATTACATTTTGCATCACCTCTTTTCGTTTTCAAGAATCTATTTCCCCCTTCTCACAATATCGACTAATACCGCAGCAATCACTATGCTACCATTGACTATGTCTTGCCAATATGGAGACACACCTACTAAAATCAGAGCATTATTTATTACCCCTATAAGAACAGCTCCAAGAATCGTTCCGCTAATTCGCCCTTCCCCACCCCCCAGTTTTGTTCCCCCAATTACTGCAGCTGCAATAGAAGGTAAGACCCATCCCTGACCCGCTGAAGGTTGGGCAGAACTCAGCCTTGATGCCAATATAATCCCTGCAAAGGCTGCAAGAGCACTACATGATGTATATACAATAATTTTCACTCGATCGACATCTATAGCCGATAAATAGGCTACAACCTCATCTCCTCCAACTGCATATATGTGCCTCCCCAAGACTGTTAAAGACAGGAACGTAAGGCACAAAGCTCCGGCACCTAACATCAGGATGACTGGTAACGGGACCGGTCCTAAGTATCCTTGTCCTAAAAAGTAAAATCCAGACGGAAATTCCAGAATCGGATATCCGCGTGTAATTACCAATATCACCCCTCTGAATATCCAACTACTTCCGAGAGTCACAATCAAAGGATTTATCCCAACCTTTGTAATAAGGACAGCATTGAACAAACCACAAGTTATTCCTACAGAAATTCCAACCATTATGCTTAATGGAAGGGGAAGTCCCCAATTAACCATTGAGAAGCCTGTGAGGATGCCTGCTAATCCGGCAACTGAACCAACAGATAGATCAAACCCCCCAACTATAAGAGCAAGAGTTTGTCCCATTGCCACAATACTAATCAACGAAACCTGCCTCATAACAGTAAACAAATTATAAGATGTTCGAAATCTAGGAGCCAATATACTCAGGATGATAAAAAGGATTAACAGTGCTAAAACGACACTGGCTTCCCCTGTTCTCCATAACCTAGTAAATTGAGATACAATTTTGTCTGTTGCTGATAATTTAATTATTTTCGTTTCTCCTCTCCCCGGTTAAACTGTGTTTTCTCAGTAAGTATCCTCTAGAAAAACAATACCTCCCCCTTTCCCTGATGCGACACTTATTGAAAATGATGTTTTATTAGCTATTTCCACTTCTTTTCTCCCCTTCGGTTAAATTCTTTTTTCTCAGCAAATATTTTCTATAAAAACAATATCTCCCCTCTAACTGATGGTAATTCTTCTCTATCCAGCAGCTATTCATTTTATCAATCAAACACATGAGCCTAATTTGACTTACAAGAAAGTCATCGAACTAACGAACCTCGACTTTAGAATCAGAGAAGTTTCGTTCATTCAAAGAGCTTATTGAAATGAGAAAGGACAGCTTCACAAAAGATTGAACTATGTCAATCTGTCCAATTATAGGAGATACCGTCCATTTTATTAATATTCTGCGACTTTGTATTTCTCTATTTCTTTCTCATTTAATTCTATTCCTAAACCTGGCTTCCTCGACATCTCAATATAGCCATCTTTTGGCTCGATCGGCTCGATGTATAGCTCCGGCCACCTTA
>Ga0315543_1005201_pt1 | contig 10300 bp, 9 predicted proteins | sample SalMarSW160210MG_2_FD_203098 | JGI IMG/M metagenome (GOLD analysis project Ga0315543, IMG submission 203098) | Salt marsh sediment microbial communities from the Plum Island Ecosystem LTER, Massachusetts, United States - Salt Marsh Sediment SW1601-210 ...
CTATTTTCTCGCCGGGCTTAAACGGCATGTCTTCGGCGCCGAACAGGCTGCTTAGCTCATGATAGAAATAGACGAAGTTCGGCTTGAAATCTCTGTGAGAAGGATCTGTTTTAAGAAGGCTGCCGGACTGAGTTTCAATTAACAGCGTTTTTTCGCCTGTGCGGGTGATCTTCAAAGGGTTGTACCCCGGGACCAGAAGGCGGGTTCTCGCCGGCAGGGGTTTATCCTGGTAATCTCTTAAAACGGGCAAGCCGAGAAATAGAAACGGATTCGGAGCATTGACAACCACCAGGGTCTTACCCGTCAGGTCGTCGGCGGAGTCCACTTTAATCGTCGAATAAAAAGTATCGAAGATAAAGGATACCGTTTTTGGCGCTCGTGCCCGGGATACGATGGCGAATCCCCCGTGAACAAATATTAGCGTTGCACAGAGTATCATTGCCGGGACTCGCCAGAAGCGCGATCCCGGTACCCAGTTTTCTTCAGCAAACAATCCTCCGATGAACTGTGCCATCACGCCGAAAGCGCCGATCGCCACGAAGAGGAGGTTGCGGTTCATCGGGCTGGTCGCACAGATGGGCAGCACGCAGAGCAGCATTCCGGTAAACCAGTAGAGAGCCACACGGTTTTTGCGCAGCAGCGGAATAACGACGAGCAGGATTAACGTCAGAAAAAGCGCAGAGGCAAGCAGGTACAATGTCCCTGTGTATTCGGAAAACATGTTCAGCATTTCAGCGGGCGTCCCGCCCCATTGACCGGAAAGAAGAACCGGTGCCCGTTCCAGCACGGCCCGGGCGTAACGCATTGGCTCGCGTCCCGGGTCGATAACAAAGCCGCTTGCCGTCGCTCCGTATCCGAGTGCATTATAAATTACCCGCCAAACTGCAATAACGATGAAAGCCGGAGCCAGGCTTACGATTCTTCGGATCCGGCTTGCCCGGTCGATGATAAGAGCATAAGCGAATAGGTAGGCAAAAGTTGCTATACCGGCCTCGGTTGATAGTAAGGAAAGCAGCAGTGTAAACGGTGCAGCGAGGCCGGCGGCCAGCGAATTGTGCTGCCGCCACTTGTGGTGGAGCAGCAGGGTAATGATGGAAAAAAACAGTGCCAGCAGCAGGTTTCTATTCGCAATCCACATCGCTGGGAAGTAGTTGCTGTCATCAATGCTGTAAAGCAGTGCTGCAAGAGTTGCCATCCAGACAGGGGCCATTAATTGTCGATACAGGATGCTCAGTAAAAACACCACGGCCGTGAACCATGCGATGTTGTGCAAATGCATCAGGAGCGGTGAATCCGGGAACAGGCGATAATCCAGCCAGTGAGTAAGGCTGTCCAGCGGCCGGAAGTTGGCGAATCGCAAATCCTTAGCAGTCCACCATGGACACAGGCCCGACTCCATCAAATTGTCGATGTCCCGCTGAGTTCGAGCAAAAGAGTGCATGTCACGCATCGCTACCGACAAACTGCCTGCATCCGGGTCGATCAATCCGGTATCGGAAAATTCCTCCGGGAATTGAGATGGTTCGACAAGCCTTATACGGTGGAACAGGTCGTCCTGTATAAAGCCGGCATTTAATGCCGGAAGCATAATCACCGCTGCGATCCCGGCTATGACCAGCGGCGCGAACCTGTTTTCCAGACCTCTTCGCATCATGGCGATAAACTTCGCCGTGCCTGGCCCAAACCGCGGTTCTGTGTTATATTCTGTATCTATCATGCAAGTACGTTAACTTGTTTCCTGCCGAAACACGCCGGCAGTAAAAGTCAGCCTTGAAGAATATGTTTGGCCATTTTCGGTGTTCGACCGAGCAGTCCCGTTAAGTGCTGGACCAAAACCTTTTCGATCTCCATAAGCGTTTTCTCCGCTGAGCCGGGTATCTGTTTGAAGGCGACCAGACATGCTGAAGCGGCTTTCGTGAGCCTGATTTTGTCGGGAAAACCTGGCTCGCAATCCCTGCAGATCAGCCCGTTGGCGGAACTGCTGAAATAAAGTTCGGGTCTTGCGGCTCGTAAATCATGACTCGTTTTACAGTTTACGCAATGACTAAGAATGGGCTGGAGCCCAATTTCCCTGAGCAGGGTCAATTGGAATAATATCAGCAGGGCCAGAATGTCACGCTGCTGATCACTCGTTGAATCTTGCTCGTTTGCATTATGCAAAAATTCCAGGAAGCCGTCGAAAAGCTCGGGGTGAGGATCATAATCGTGTGTCAGGTTATTCATCAGCTCGGCGGCGAAAAGGCAGGCGTACAGCATAAAAAGGTTGTTGCGCAGGTTTATCAGAGCGGGCTGCTGCTGGAATTCGGTCAGGGTGGCGAGCTTTTCTCCGCCCGAATCGACAAAGACGATATTCCCGTGCGAGAGTACTTCGATGGGCCCGTCGAAGGGCGATTTGGGCCGTTTTGAGCCTTTCGCGATGGCATCGATTTTGCCGGCGGCCCTTGTAAAAAACGAGACAATCTGAGATGTTTCGGAATAATCGATCGCGCGTATGCAGATAGCCAGGTCCTTAGTCAGCATGGTTGCACCGTAGGGGCAGGCAGGGCCGCCACATGGGGCGGCCCCTACCCATTTTCGATTTTCTGGATTTTGATTCGTTTGATTTTTCTGGCTTCGGCCGAGGCGATGGTGAACTTTAGATTCTCGTAGTCGAAGCTTTCGTCGGTTTTTGGGATGTAGCCCAGGCGGGAGAAAACAAAGCCGCCGATCGTCTCGTAATCTTCGTCTTCGGGCAGATTTAAATCGCACTCGTCGTTCAGGTCGTCGATGTACGTTCTGGCATCGGCCTCGATTGTGTTTTGATCGATTTTTTTTATAGGTTCGGTGGGTGTTTCTTCGTACTCGTCTGCGATTTCGCCCACGAGCTCTTCGAGGATGTCCTCCAGTGTCACGATGCCGGCTGTGCCGCCATATTCGTCCAGCACGATTGAGATGTGCAATTTCTGGTTTTGAAACTCGTGCAGCAGAACGCGCAGAGGTTTTGTTTCAGGGACAAAGTAGACCTTCCTCATTTTCTCACGGAGCTTGAAATCCACTGGATCTTTGCCTATCTCGGCCAGCAGGTCCTTGGCGTAAATAAGGCCGACTATATTATCGATATTCTCTTCGTAAACCGGGATGCGAGTATGGCCGCCGGACGTGATGATTTGCAGAACCTGCTGCAAATCGGAGCTGACCTCGGCGGCGACGATGTCGGTGCGAGGCGTCATAATTTCGTCGGCGGTGCTGCTGCTTAACTCCAAAACGTTCTCGATCATTTCCTGCTCTTCTTCGTCGAGCACGCCATCGGTTCTGTGCTGCTCGAGGCCCGTCAGGAATTCTTCCTGTCTTTCTTCGTGTTGTTCTTCCGGTGTTGTTTCGGCGATACCTGCCAGACGCCGGACAAAGCCGTCGTATAGTTTGAAGATGTAAAGAATGGGCGAAGCGATAAACGCGAAGAGCATAAGCAGCTTGTACGTCCGGCTAAGGATTTTTTCGCCCGCATATTTTGCCCAGGCGTGAGGAATGGCCAGACTGAATACTGAAAATATCCCAAACGCAACAATAGCTGCGAGGAGGTAGTCGACGACAGGGCTGCCCCGGCTTGCCGGATCGCCCCGGCTGGTGAAAACATATACCAACCCCAGCAGTATGCACATATTGAAGATGAGCCGGTATAAGGAACACGTCAAAATCAGATCTTCTTCCTTCTCCGCCAGCCGCTCGGTGAGATCTTTTGAATCCTCTTTTTTGATGGCCGCTTTGAATGCTTCCTGTAATTTGACGTGTGAAAATATTCGCAGAGCGACGGCGTTGACGGAAAAGAACAATGAGCCGCCGGCGAGAAGGCAAATTAACAGAACCGCCCAACCAGCGTAATTCACTTTATGATACCCCTTCAGCTATTTTGATGCACAGGTTATACGTTCCCTGTGCTCTAATGTTCTTTTGGTCTTGTATCTTTATTATATACTATGCCGTAGCCAAATTCCTGCAAAATTTCATCTTCTGTCTCGTGCATTTTCCGGGCCTGGCTTTTTGCCGAATCGTCGAATCCGAGGTTGTGCAGCAAACCGTGCGTGATGTATAAGGCCAGCTCGGCTTCGTTTGAATGGCCACGCTCATTTGCCTGCCGGACGGCCATTTCTCCGTTAACGACCAGATCGAAAATTTTCAGCCCCTTTTCATCGTTGGATAAATCGAAGCTCAAACAATCGGTCGCAGCCTTGCTGTTCAGGAATTTTCTGTTCAATTGTCGGATTGCATTATCGTCAACTATCGCGATACTAATCTCGTATTTTATCTCTCTCGGTTCGTGCCTCGCAAAACGATTGCATATGGCCTTTGCCATTTTTTTTATCTTAAGCGGAGATATGTCTATGTCATTGAAATTTTTAATGATTTGAATGACTATATCTTGGTCTTGTCTGGAAGAAGCCATGATTATCAATTATTTTTTTGCTCGCACTACTCGGACTTGGATTCTGTTTTCGGAGGTTCATCCGGCGGCTTTGGATATGCGATTCGTCCGTGATAATGGGCCGCGAGAGTTTTAGATATGCTTGCTTCTATCTGACTGAGTTCCCGCAGGGACATGTCACATTCGTCGAATTGGCCGTCCTGCAGCCGTTTCATCGACATATTGTGCACGACCGCTTCTATTTTTGTCGGTGTTACTTCAGGCAGGCTTCTGACGGCACTTTCTACGGTATCGGCCAGCATAACGATCGCAGCTTCTTTTATTTGCGGCTTCGGGCCCGGATACCTGAATTCACTCTCGGAAGGAGCCTCGGCGGTTTTACCTTTTGCGTTTTTCGTTTTTTGTTTTTTTGCCTCGTTGTAGAAATGTTCGATCAATGTTGTGCCGTGATGAGTTTCGATAAATTGTCGAAGCACGCTGGGCAGGCCGTATTCCTTGGCCATTTCTATCCCGTCTTTAACGTGACCGACGATAATTAAATAACTCATTGTCGGCGAGAGTTCTTTGTGCCGGCTGGCCGAGCCAAGTTCATTTTCAACGAAATAGCCGGCCTTATTGATTTTGCCGATATCGTGGTAATAGGCGCCTACACGGCATAACAGACCGTTACGCCCGATTGCTTCGGCGGCGGCCTCGGCAATTGAGCCAATTAACAGGCTGTGACTGAATGTACCGGGAGCTTCCATATGAAGCCGTTTCAACAATCGCTGGTTGGCATCGCTGTAGTCCAGCAGCGTCATACTCGTTGCTATGCGAAAGGCTTTTTCGATAAGCGGCAGCAAACCCTGAATGAGCACGCCGACCACAAGGGTAATGCCCGCGTGAAGGGCGGAGTCCCTGATAATATTAGCAGTGTCGAGGTTCTGGGATAAATAGTTCAGAGCGGCTGCTATTATAAATACGATTACCGCCGCCAGCGTACTGACCTGGAGCAATTTAATTCTCGTGCGGATTTCTTTCAGACAAAAACAGCAGGTAGTTGCGCCGGCGGCCATTGTCAAAAACAGATAGAAGTTCGTCAGTTGAGATTCTATCGGCTCTACGACGAGACAGGCAAAAAGGCAATAGAAGATACTCATACCTATTGCGAAACGCTGGTCATAAGCGATTGTCATAATAATTGCAGTTGTGACGGTGGTTGCAGTAGCCCAAAAGGTTAGCCTGGTTGACAGGACGCCGAGTTTTGTTGTGACTAATAACAGGATGTATAATCCGACCAGAACCAGCGCTCTGGCGTGGTTTTTTGTTATTCGCTTTTGGAAGTGGTGGATATACAAAGCGCAGGCCAGCGAAATCAAAACAACTATAACAGCTATTGGTGTTACTTCGAGAATAGTGGCTTGCGGGACAGATAGAATGAGGGTGCAGAGGACAACGAAAAGCAGCCATATCAGGATCGAGATTAAAGAATCAGTATTGGCGAGCCGGCTTATTCGTGAAAAGCGCTCGGCGGATATGTTCTTGCGAACCTGACTTCGCCTTGGATTTATTTTCTTCCAAAATCCCATCTATCTGCCCTGCACGTATTGACGGCTAATCGGCTTTGGCTCTTTTTTTATAAGCCTGCACAATATTTTGAACCAGTCGATGCCGCACTATATCCTTCTGGTTTAATTCCGTGTAACCTATGCCTTTGATTCGTCGAAGCGTTTCAATTGCTTCGATCATTCCGCTTTTCTGTCCGGGTTCCAGGTCAATTTGTGTTATGTCGCCTGTTATTATCATTTTCGAGCCGTTCCCCAGTCTTGTCAGGACCATGAGCATCTGTAATGCCGAGGTATTTTGGGCTTCGTCACAGATGATGACGGCTTCGTTTAATGTCCGGCCGCGCATGAAGGCGAGCGGAATTATCTCGATTATATCAAGCTCCACAAATTTTTTCATCTGCGTAAAATCCATCATGTCTTCGAGAGCGTCGAACAGGGGACGAAGATATGGATTTACTTTTGCCTGCAAATCGCCGGGCAGAAATCCGAGTTTTTCGCCGGCCTCAACAGCAGGTCGCGCCAAGACGATTCTCCGGATCTCTTTTTTCTTCAGCATTGAGACGGCAATTGCGACGGCCAGGTATGTTTTGCCGGTCCCGGCCGGTCCGATACAAAAGGTCAGGTCGTTGGCTAACATCGTTTCGATATACTTTAGCTATCCCTTTGTAGTCGGCTCGATGACCTTTTTATGCGAATAGACACTAATGCCCTTGCCGGTGCCGAGAGTTTTGAGTAAATCCTTGTGCTTGATATAGGCGGTTACGTCCTCGGCGGTGAGTGAACGATGTTTGGTAAGCTGTTTTTGCATTTTCTCGACAATCTCAGCGGCTTTTTTCACATCGAGTTCTTTGCCGGTTATCATTAACCTGCTCTGGCGAGCGGTAATCTGCACGCCGAGTGATTGGCGTAAAAGCCGAAGGTAACTGTCGGCGGGGCCGAACAATTCGAGCTGCTTGTCGGTTGAATCTAATTGTATTGTGATTTCCAAAGCTCTGCTCTGTCAAGAGCTCCACATAAAGAATAAATATGCGAGCGGCGCCGCAACGAGAGGCGAATCGACGATGTCCAGTACGCCGCCGAAGCCGGGCACCTTGTTTGCCGAATCTTTCTGCTCGGCGTCTCGTTTTATCATTGACTCGGCCAGATCGCCCATTTGGCCGATAAACGCAAAACCAAGGCCGAATATGACCGCCGGCCACCAGGGCATTATATCACAAATTAACGCAAAACCAATAGCAACAAATATCGCTGCTGCAACGGCGCCGCCCATACCTTCCCATGTTTTTCCGGGGCTGATTTTTGGCGAAAATTTATGTTTGCCATACAGGGTCCCGGTCGAGTAAGCGCCTATGTCAGCAGATTTTACGACAAAAACAAACATTAGCAAAGGCCAGAGTCCGAACTCTATTCGAATTGCGATACAGAAACTGCTGAGAAGTCCCAGGTACAGGATCGAAAAATAATTTGCTCCGCAATTGGCTAAAACGCCCGAAGTCCCGTGGATCTTATATTGGTATAAAAGCAATGCCAACAGCACGAAAGCCGATAGAAGACTGAGATAAGTTTCCGGCGGAAATTCTACGAACTGCTGTAAATAGGGTGATGCGGCGAATAAAATCGAGGCGGTTATCGAAACAGGGAGAAAAATCTTCAAATTTTTTGCCGCTGCGAGTTTCGACAGTTCGAATTGTGCCGGAATTATCAGCAGGACGACGAGAATGCAAAGAATCGTTCCCTGCACTCCGGCCCGAGCCGGATCGGCTAAAGTTGAAAGAGAGCCGTCCATCCAGCCGTCGAAAATGACGGCAGCGGTAAAGAACAGCGTCATCAATGTTCCAAAAAACAACCTGTATCTGAGCATATTAATTCATATGTGTGCTTTGTAAAAGTCAGCTTTATATTTTTAAGCTTGTTGTTTATAAGCTATAGTTTCGTTTAGATAGTACCAAAACGTCGTTTTCTTGAAGCATAGGCCAGGATTGCCTTTTCGACGGATGTTTTTTTGAAATCAGGCCAAAGCGTTTTCGTAACATAGAATTCACTGTATGAAATCTGCCAGAGCAGAAAGTTACTGATTCTCATTTCGTTTGCCGTGCGGATCAACAAGTCCGGCTCGCCCAGATTGCTCGCGTACAGATTTTGGCTTACGCACTGTTCATCGATGTCTTCCAGGCTGAGTTTGCCCTTTTTATATGCTTCTGCTATCTTCTGAGTCGCGTCCACAAGTTCCGTCCTGCCGCTGTAATTCAACGCCAAAGCAAGGATCATGCCAGTATTGTCGGATGTCTCGGCAATTGTTTCGGTGAGGTCTTTCAGCACCTGCGGCGGGAGTCCTTTTTTTCGGCCAAGGTGAATTAACTTTACATTATTTTTCATCAGCGTCGGCCGGATATCGACAAGATATTCGGAGTGAATGTGCATAAGGGCTTTGATTTCGGATTTGGGCCTTTTCCAGTTCTCTGTACTGAAAGAATACAAAGTCAGAGATTCGATGCCCAAATCGACGCAAAATAAAGCTATTCTTTCAATTATTTTTGCTCCCTGGCGATGCCCCATGACTCGCGGCAGCGATTTACGCTGTGCCCACCGGCCGTTGCCGTCCATAATGATTGCGATATGACGGGGTATCTGTTCGAGCTTCAAACCAAGTCGTTTTGCGGTTTTTTTGAGTTTCTGTTCAAAAGTTTCCATGGCCGGCACAGCTTATAGCATTAAGTTCATATTTTCGAGAGAGATGAACCCTATTGTCTGAATATTGTCTGATTTCGTTTTGGCCCGACGCCGACGAATGTTATCGGTTTGCCGATATATTCTTCGATTCGGTGGACATAGTTTTGGGCGTTCGCCGGCAAGTCCTCAAAATTGTTTACTTCTGTCAGGTCCTCGCTCCAGCCGGGGACTGTTTCATAAACAGGCTCGGCCTGGGAGAGTCTGGCTTCGTTTGCCGGGAAGAATGTTGTCTCCTTGCCGTTGATTTTATATGCCCTGCAAATCTTCAGTTCCTCCAGGCCGCTGAGCGTATCGAGATGCATCAGCGCGACTTCGTCTATGCCGCCGATAGTCACGCTGTAAGCTACCGGCACGGCGTCGAACCAGCCGCAGCGGCGGGGCCTGCCTGTCGTGGTGCCGTATTCATGACCCTTGTCGCGGATATATTGGCCCGTTTCATTTTCCTGCTCGACAGGGAAAGGCCCGGCGCCGACTCTCGTTGTGTAGGCCTTGATTAAACCGACGAATTTATCGACGAATTTGGCCGGAACGCCGGAGCCCGCCGGCATGCCGAGCGAACTTGAGTTCGAACTGGTCACAAACGGAAAAGTGCCGTGATCCAGATCGAGCAGCGAACCCTGGGCGCCTTCGAAAAGGATGGATTTGCCGCCGGCAATTGATTTATGCAGAAATTCGGTCGTATCTGTAGTGAAAGGCAGCAACCTGCCGGCGTAAATTTTACACTTTTCCAGGATTTCATCTGCACCTATCGACTCGGCATTATAAAGGGCTTTGAAAATTTTATTCTTGTACTCGACGATCGTTTGCAGTTTTGCTTTGAGCTCTTGTAGGTCTCTTAAATCACCCATCCGAACAGTATAGCTTCTGCCGACCTTGTCTGCATAACAAGGGCCGATACCTCTAACAGTGGTGCCGATCTTGTTTTTAGCGAGCGACTCTTCGCGTAATTGGTCCTCTTGTTTGTGATAGTCCAGCACAACGTGGGCATTTTCACTGATTAGCAGCCGACTATCGAGCGAAATATCTTTCTCGGCGAGTGTGTCAATTCCTTTTATCAGCACATCCGGGTCAACTACGACACCATTTGCGATAACGCAGATAGTATTTGGCCTAACCGAACCGCTGGGCAGAAGATGCAAAGCGAAGCGGCTGTCGCCTACGATAACCGTGTGGCCGGCATTGGCGCCGCCCCCGTATCGTACAACGATATCACTATGCTCGGCGAGGATATCAACAACCTTGCCCTTGCCTTCGTCACCCCACTGTAATCCTACAACGCAATAATTCATTTGAATTTATTCCTTTTAAGAGTATGCCGAATCTCTGTTTCCGTCAGCCCACAGGGCACCTTTACGGCCGATTCCCTTAGGACCGCCGGGTAGAATATCAAATCTGCCTTAAAGATTCAAGCTTTACGTTTGCTTCACAAGGAAACTTATTGTTTATGAAACCGCAGATAAGCACTATATTATGAAGAAAGGATAAAAATTGTGTAGATTTGAGTGATTCCGTGCCTGAAAGTAGTTTTTAGACACGGCTTTACGAAATGATTAGATCGCGTGAATCAAGTAATCCCGGCCGGCCGGGATTTTCCCAATAGACCAAATTCTGAACAAAGAAGTAA
>Ga0315543_1005204_pt1 | contig 10297 bp, 9 predicted proteins | sample SalMarSW160210MG_2_FD_203098 | JGI IMG/M metagenome (GOLD analysis project Ga0315543, IMG submission 203098) | Salt marsh sediment microbial communities from the Plum Island Ecosystem LTER, Massachusetts, United States - Salt Marsh Sediment SW1601-210 ...
GGAGAGAAGACAGCAAAGAAGCTGAATCGGGTCATCAGAGTAAACGGTGGAACAGAGAAGGAAGAGCTGTCTCATTCTGATATAGGGTAGTAACGCTACACATGCCAGCTGGTTTTTTTAGACGCTATGAAGGCAGAACTGGACCGATAGGTCCTACTGGGCCTGCTGGAGGCCCAACGGGGCCTACAGGACCTATTGGCCCGACAGGTCCAACAGGGTTCGGTCCAACTGGTCAAACTGGTCCTATAGGTCCAACCGGTCTCATCGGATTCACAGGACCGACAGGGCCAACTGGATTAATCGGTCCAATTGGACCTACAGGTCCTACCGGACCAGAAGTAACAGGACCTACCGGACCGACAGGGCCAACTGGATTAATCGGTCCAACTGGACCAACTGGGTTAATCGGGGTCACAGGACCCACAGGTCCGACTGGATCTACAGGACCTATCGGACCTACTGGACCTACAGGCTTCGGACCTACTGGACCTACAGGAGCTACTGGACCTATTGGACCGACCGGAACTACTGGACCTACTGGACCTATTGGACCAACCGGATTGATCGGAGTGACAGGACCCACTGGCTTTACCGGACCTACAGGAGCCACTGGACCTATAGGACCAACCGGACCGACAGGTTTCGGACCCACGGGTCAGACTGGACCAACTGGACTGATCGGAGTAACAGGACCGACAGGGCCAATAGGAGTAACAGGACCGACAGGGCCAATAGGAGTAACGGGTCCAACTGGGCCTATAGGACCTACTGGACCAACTGGACTGATCGGATTAACAGGACCTACAGGCTTCGGACCCACAGGTCAGACTGGACCTACTGGACCTATAGGACCTACTGGACCAACTGGACTGATCGGAGTAACAGGACCGACAGGTTTCGGACCCACGGGTCAGACTGGACCTACTGGACCTATAGGACCTACTGGGCCGACCGGATCTACAGGACCTATAGGACCCACTGGAGTAACTGGACCCACTGGACCGATCGGACCGACCGGACCTTTCATGACCGGTCCTACTGGGCCTATGGGACCTACTGGTCGGACGGGTCCTCAAGGTGAACAGGGAGATCCATTTGGCTATGGCCCGACCGGACCGATTGGACCGACCGGACCTGTTGGACCTGCTGGACCTCCGTATACGACTGGTCCTACTGGGCCTGTAGGACCCACTGGAGTAACTGGACCTGTAGGACCTACTGGTCCGACAGGAATTGGATTGAGCGGGCCAACCGGGCCGACTGGGCCTATAGGACCTACCGGTCCAACTGGACTCATCGGAGTTACTGGACCGACCTTTCATGACAGGACCGACTGGACCGACCGGACCTATGGGACCGACTGGTCTGGGAGTGCATCATTATCCTCTTATTGCTTCAGCTCCTGTAAGCCAGGTTTCGGGCGCTTCAAAATTGAATATAGCTCATTTTGTCAACCCAGACGGTAAGGCCATCAAAGTTGTTCAGGCAGCTATATCGAGAAACACAGGCGCTGGTTTTCCTTCTGGCACTATTGAGGTTTACAACTACACGGACTCTGTCTCGATTTATAGCACGAATACCGGCCTAGTCCAACGGGGAACTGCTGGAGCTCCGCTGGCAACTGGTGGCGTCGGTGATGAGATTCTCATACGCATCAATAACGATGGAGCAGTAGTAGGTTATCTTAGCGGCTTCATACAGTTTGTGATCGAGTAATGGCCGAGCTATATTTACCAACACTGAATACCGGAGGCGGAATCGTCGTAGTAGAATCGACGGCGATTAATGCTGGATTAGTGGCGCTGGGTCGGGCTCCTGCTGGTGGCAGCATTTCTTATTACTACCCAGAGAGTACAGGGTGTGATGCTTGGTATGGACGTGATCCTAGCCCTCCTAATGATCTTGCTACCTGGAAAGACAACAATTACACTCCAGAGGAAGAGGCAACCGTATCAGTTGATGATTCAAACTCGGTCGACTACGAGTGCCTCTTTGATTCCGGATGGCAGTACGCTGGGCATTTGTTCATGTTCCATATTGATGAAGCTAGCCCCTCTCAGCTAGATATTTTGCTAAAGATGTATAACAGCGGAGGCGAGTATGGCGATCTGGAAATATGGAATGCTGATTCAACAGCGTGGGAGCTTCAAGATTCGTATTCAGATGGAGCTCCAGAAGTATTCAGTTTAACAGGGCAGATTACGAGTTCGGTTACAGACTATATTGACGGATCAGGAAACGTTCATGTGGTCGTTTATGATGATGGCGCTGGGGTTGATGCAGGTTGCGAAGTTCGTTTTGCTAGACTGAAAGTAACGCCCTAGAAAGCTTAGAAAGCGACGATAGAACTGTGAGTTACAAGGTTGAAGCCGGCAGCGATTCTGGACTTACCCTGTACGCCCTTATCTTCAATTCTTCGGGGCAGTGCTGGAATGGCTCCGCCTTCGCCGCTTTTGACGGCGACAATGACAACTTTGACATCGCGCTTACAGAAGATGCTGATCGACTAGGTTGGTATACAGCGACTCTAGCTACTGACCCAACAGCTGGAACCTACATTGAAGAAATTTGGGATCAGGCAGGAGCCTCTCCTGATCGAGATGCTGATTTCTGCCTGGGTGTGAACCCCCCTCATTATTGGAAGGGCTATGCTGATACGGAACTTCATAATCTTCCCCTCTCCAATATTCCCGGGCGGCAAGAATGGACTTATACGCTTACTGATGACGACAGCGGAGACCCAATTCCAGATGCGCTCATCATCCTTTGTTCTGACGAAGCCGGCGAGCACGCCGTTGCATCAAAAATCACGGATTCAGATGGTCAGGCAACATTCTGGCTGACTGCTGGGACCTATTATATCTTTCCGCATAAATACGGCTACACGTTCTCTCCTCCTGACGCGGAAGTTATTACAGCGCCGACGACCTATGATACGAACTATCAAGGTTTGGGTTTGGGACCTACCGGACCTATAGGGCCTACAGGGCCGGCTAGTGGTCCGACTGGATTGATGGGAGTAACCGGTCCTACCGGTCCAACTGGACTCATTGGAGTTACTGGACCGACCGGACCTTTCATGACCGGTCCTACTGGACCAATCGGACCTACGGGACCAACCGGGCCTCAAGGAGTTACAGGGCCGACCGGCCCCACTGGACCTCGAGGAGTCACCGGTCCTACTGGTACTACCGGACCAACCGGACCGCTCGGTCCTACCGGACCGGAAGTGACTGGACCTACGGGGCCGATCGGACCTACCGGACCTACCGGACCTATCGGAGTGACAGGACCTACAGGGCCGGAAGTAACAGGTCCTACCGGACCTACAGGACCTATTGGAGTTACAGGACCCACTGGATCTATCGGACCGACTGGACCGATTGGATCTACAGGATTGATAGGAGTCACCGGACCTACAGGACCTACAGGACCTATTGGAGTTACTGGACCGACTGGCTTGATCGGAGTCACCGGACCGACAGGACCGATCGGACCTACGGGACCAACCGGCTCGCAAGGAGTAACAGGCCCAACAGGACCAGAAGTAACAGGCCCAACAGGACCTATGGGTCTGACCGGGCATACCGGCCAAACTGGACCGACTGGACCGACTGGGCCTTTGGGACCTACAGGACCTATTGGAGTTACTGGACCGACCGGACAAACTGGGCCTATAGGACCAACCGGCCCAACTGGACTCATTGGAGTTACTGGACCGACCGGACCTTTCATGACCGGACCGACTGGACCGACCGGCCCAACTGGACTCATTGGAGTTACTGGACCGACCGGACCTTTCATGACCGGACCGACTGGACCGACCGGACCTATCGGGCCTACAGGCCCAACTGGTCTGATAGGAATGACGGGCCTTATCGGACCGACCGGTCCAACTGGACCGACTGGACCGATCGGCGCGACTGGAGCACAGGGTGAGCAAGGAATTCGCGGAGCTAACGGTCCATTAGGGCCAACTGGACCACGTGGTTACACTGGTCCTGACGGTGTGATCGGGCTAATCGGGCCAACTGGATCTGTTGGCCCGACCGGACCAACCGGACCGCTCGGTCCTACCGGACTGACTGGCGCTGGTGGTCCTATGGGAGATACTGGGCCTATCGGAGTAACTGGTCCGACAGGTCCGACAGGATGGGGACCGACTGGAGTCACCGGACCTATGGGACCGACCGGACCTACAGGCTTTGGCCCGACTGGCCCTATGGGACCTACCGGACCTATAGGACCGACTGGTCCTCCTTATACGACTGGACCGACTGGACCGATCGGTCCGACCGGACCTGTAGGACCGACTGGTCCTCCTTATACGACTGGACCGACAGGCCCTATGGGACCGACTGGCCGAACAGGTCCTGCTGGAGTTACTGGACCCACTGGACCGGCCGGAGCAGGGGCTACAGGACCTACCGGACCTATAGGACCGACTGGTCCTCCTTATACGACTGGACCGACTGGCCCTATGGGATCTACCGGTCCTACTGGCGCTGTGGGACCTACTGGACCTATAGGTCCGGTTGGTCCTCCTTATACGACTGGACCGACTGGCCCTATGGGACCTACCGGTCCTACTGGCGCTGTAGGACCTACCGGTCCTCCTTATACGACCGGACCGACAGGCCCTACGGGACCTACTGGACCGGCTGGACCCATATATGAGTTACCGATTACGGTAGCACTTCTTCCAATGACGGAGATCACAGCGGGTCGATCACTTCAGTTAGCACGCTTTCAGTCACCGACAGGTAAGGCTCTGTCTGTCTTACAAAGTTCAATAGCGGGAGTGACAGCGCTAGGTTTCCCTTCGGGGGCGGTCCAGGTTTACAACGTTACAGATGCTACAGCAATTTACAGCAATAATTCAGCGTCGCTCCAACTTGGAACATTGAGCGCTCCGCTTGCTACAGGAGGTGAGGGGCCAGTTGAAATTGCAGTCTGGATACGCAATGAGGGAAGTATTGTTGCATATATCTGCGCTTGGGTAACCTTTGTGATCCGAGATGTCTAAAAATGGGTTGGAAGAGCTTCTACCCGAGTGATGACGGTGCCCAGATTTATTATGGCTGGTCTTCCGGTTCAGGAGGCGGTTTATCGGTCTGGGCTAATCCCGCTCATAAGCTGAGTATGGACACATGGGCTTCAATAATCTCGAGTCATAGACACCATCTTCCGCTTCGATACCCTCCGTATTTTATGGCTGACGACTATCGTCAACTACGTGTAGTCGTCCTGGCTGAAGGGGCTACTGTTCCGCCAGCTGATCCTCCGCTCTATGCCTGGAACGGCCATGAGTTTGATTGGAGATTCAATCTTAGAGATATGTATTATGGGGAGACATCTGATATTGTCAGCGGGATGTGGATGGTTACACCGGATGACTGGGATGTCTATCTTGATATAGAGCCACCTCCTGTTGGAGCCATCCCGCTCCGTCCATATCCTGGTGGTGAATACTACAAGTATTGCGTTCTTCTCGCGGCTCCAGAACAACACGCTTTTTACTGGTATTCCAAGGTTGATTTATCAGATGGCGGGTCAGTATACGAGATGCCTCTTGAGTTTTATGGGCAGTCATATCTTTCTCCCTATTTCATGGAGGCTATTCCAAACGCTTACAGCGGGATATGTGTCAAGCTCGTTTTTCCTAGCGACATTAGCATTGATCAGATTGATGCACTGGGTATTAATCTTGGAGTGAGCGCAGATAGCGATGGAGCAGATCTTCTGATCTACAATCATGACACAGGGGCTTTCGTCGAATACTACACCCAGATGTCAGACTGTATCTCGACGACCTATTATTCTCAGTTTGATGCTCTCTCCGCGATCCCTTTCACCCCTGCTTTCATTCGTGACAGGACAGTCTACATTCTTGCGCGCTCCCATTCTGTAAACACAAATATTCGACTTCGATACGCGCGTGGTCGGGTGAGCTATCCGAGACTGGATCTCCCGCTTAAGCAACTAGCATTTGGAATCGGAGCAGGACATGCTATGACGGCTCTTGTTACCGAGCTTGAATTTGAACAGCCTGTCTATCAAATTTCTATCGAGGCGGAGGAATCTCTCTCCAACCCGTATGCGATACTCCATCAGGGCGTGCCTGAATGGATTATCGGTAGTAGTATGTGGGGGCTGTCATGGCATGTTTGGAATACAGATACAGAGGCGATAGACTACTATGATTTCAACGCGAGGGATATTCCTCCCGGTCTTGATCATACAGATTATGCAATTCCGCTGGCCGAGAGCAGCCCGGGAATTTACACCGCTACCTTATCAACTGAGCTCGGTGACAGCGTTCCACCTACCGGAGTGTATCACGAAGCCCTTTGGGACGGTACTAACCTTAACAGCTTTACCGATACCGAAGTGGTTCTGGCCTACCATGCTCCGCGGCATTATTGGTGGGTCCGAGGGGGACCTCTAGGAAATCGTTTAGTTCGACGGAGGGCTAGCGCAACCTACTGGCCGGGTGACCCGCTCCCTGACTCTGAAATTGACTCCAATGGCTGGTACTACCGCCTTTCGGCGGCGACAATAACGGATCCGTTTACGATGCCGGTAACAGTGAGCAGCGTGCCTCGCGAGCATCTAGCGACTATCAGCGTCGATGACTCAAACTATATTACCTGGTGCGGGCAGGCTTATCCGGCGCATACTTATCCTGGGATTCTACTATGCAATCAAGCTATCGAGGAGGATCCGGCAAGAGTTCGACAAATCCTGCTGACGTTGAAATTCTGGGTCAAACCGTGGAATGTTGGTTACCCTATCCGTACTTATTTGCTCACCAGCGACGTGCCTGATGGCGATACTTATTGGGTATTGCTTGGCACTGAATATTTTCCTTACGAGGGCTACGACTACGTTGGAGAGGTCACCTACGACGTTACTCAAGGAGCTCATGCCCATTATTTTCAACATGAGGCCGTACTATTTGCCCATAACGCGCCCGTTACAATGACGATTTTTGGTTACTGGGAGCCGGCCCACTGTCTGAGGCTTGCCTACGCGGAATGGCAGTATTACTTCAAGTAGGATAGGTGATCAGATTCATGCTAAGCACCTTATTTCGTGCCCAAAGATACAACATTCGCTACGTTCACGAGCAAACTGACAGGACCCTCTATGTCTTGATCTTCAACGACGCTGGCCAGGCGTGGAATGGAAGCGATTTCGTCGAATTCGACGGTGACAATTCGACTTACGGAAATCCCCTGTCAGAAGACCTTTTGAGGACTGGTTTCTATTACGCTTCTCTGGATCCCCTTCCACCGGGAACCTATGATGAGGAGATCTGGAGACAAGCTGGCGTTGCTCCGGACCGATCCGCTGACCTTTTCATTGCTGTACAGGAACATTATTGGTGCGGAGGCGTCGATGCGCCTATACATGAGATCGCAATCGGAAACCGTACCGGGCAAAGACGCTGGGTTTACAGAGTCTTGGACCCGCTCAAGAAGCCAGTCTATAACGTGCATGTAACAGCCTGCCTGGATGAGAATGGCTATCAGGCTGTAGCGGCCGGGACCACCAATCAGGAAGGCGAGTGCGTGCTCTGGCTTACGGATGGAGAGACCTACTACATTTTCAGGAGAAGTCACGAGTGCGATTTGGAAAATCCCGAAGTGCATACGATACCTTGACTTGATTTCTGTGACATAACAGGTCATAATGGAGCGGTAAAGGAGACATGATTCATGGCCGGTTCGGGCACGGGGACAAGAGTACCTGATTCAGGTCCTGCATTAACCGTTGACGATCTAAGGAACTTTTTGTGGGACCTGACTGAGGACAATACCTTGCTAGACGCTCAGGAATTTAGCACGGATACGCTGGAAATGGCCAGAGAGCTCCCTGTCCAATATTGGAATGCTGAACCTCCCGATATTAACCGGTCTTACACTGTTGACAGCTTTCCCTCGAAATATCTCTATTATTGGAAAATCGGAGCAGCTGCCCAGGCTTTGAGAATGGCGGCTTTCAAGCACAAGCGGAACGAATTTTCCTACCAGGCCGGTGGAGTGGCAATCCAGGATAATGCAGGAAAAGCGGAAGCCTATCTGGCGATGTTCCAACAGCTTTGGTCGGAATGGATAGACTGGTGCATTCGAGAGAAGAGGCGCTTGTCCGATCAGAGAGCTTTTCTTAAGTTGAACTGACGTGAAATGGAAGAAGAAAACCACGAAGGTCACTAGCTAGGGCGAGAATGGTGCTACACTCTCATATCAGATTAGGGCTTTGGAATGCTTACGCCTTCGTCTACGACGCCCTGCCGAGATTCTTTCAGCCTTATAAGACTCAACTTGACCAGGTAATAGGGATCGTTCGGTCTTCCAATCTTTCAGCTGACGCGCTGGTGCTGGATGCAGGTTGTGGCACCGGTCACTATCTGATGCGGCTGGGCCAGCTAGGCTACCAGGTGATAGGGCTGGATGCCGCTCCGCAGATGCTAGCCAGGGCAGAAAAGAAGTTGAGACGGGCTAAACAAGAGGCACAGCTTTTGATTGCTGATTTGAATGCGCTGTTGCCTTTTGAGGCCGAGACCTTTGACTGTATTGTGAGCATAAACGCTCTTTTCATGGTAGAGAATCAGGAGTCAGCTTTGCGGGAGTTCCGACGCGTGCTGCGACCGGGAGGACTGCTCGTCCTGTCTAACCCGTGTGAGATCCCGCCCCTTTCCTCCATCGTGGCGGAGCATGCTAGGCGGTATGGGATAGCGTCCGTTATTCTGCCCATGGGCGCATTCGCGGCTCTCGGATTGTTCAACTGGCTCATAGCACGGAACTTTGCATCTGGAGAATATCGCGGTTGGTCAGCTGATGAGATGCAAATCCGTTTAAGCAAGGCAGGCTTTGATATTGACAGCATGGAAAAAGCCTACGCCTGCGGGTCGAATCTACTTGTCTGCGCCAGACGGCCCGTGCGTGTGGAAGATACGCCACGTGTTCGAGGTGTTGTGACGCTTCCTCATAAGCGGCGTGTGCTTTTCTCTTGTGATGGTTTGCCCGGCTCTGCAGAGACTCCTCATTGCGGGCCGAATGTGTCAGTAGAAAAGCAAAGAGGGTATGTCAGATGAACTCCAGTCTTGAGCTATTCTTGGGCCGTGGTGAAGGAGATAGATGTACACTGACTCTTCTGCGGCCTTATCTTGCACGAGTGCTTGGAGTAGGCCCAAAAGAAGTCTACTGCCAGGTAGAGGACGCTGTGTTGCAGAAAGATTTATGTCTTGATATGGTGCGTAAACAGTTTGGAGTCGTTCCGGGTCCATGCCAGGTGCATAGAGTAAAACTCAAGGGTGAGGACCTTGGACTGACAAAGTGGGAAAACGCGGATGACCTTGTGGTCACTCGCAGCGACCCTGCCCGCTAGTGCAGGGATAACTACAGATGTACGGAGGTACTGTAATGACAGGTAAGGTGACAGCAGCGGAAGCTGGACTCAAGCAGATTGAGCGCCAGATACGGGCAGACGAATTCACAATGACGGGTATGGGTCTGTCTCAGGCGCAGTGGGACGTTAGCTATAAGCGCGGACTCGTGGACGCGGGCATCATCATCGGCGTGAGGCTGATGGTCGAGCTGATGACCGATCCGGACGTCGAAGGTCCTGCGTAACGCGCAGCTAGTTGGGCAGGGGAGTCCACCGGGCTCCCCTTGCCCTGACTTTGGAGGAGAGGTTGGCGGCGCATCGACTTCCTGCGCAGCTTGCGCGCGGATAGAGACGAGGAGTGAGCTTGAGACCAACGGCATTCAACAGGGATGTCCAGGATGAACAGGATGACGGCAACGGCGAGGCCATGGGAACGGCAATAAGGGATTGGTCGTATCCTGGGCATCCTGAATATCCCTGTGAGGAGTCGTAACGTTGACAACGTACATCTACATCGGGCCATGGGAATGGCGGGATAAGGGCGACGGCTTCGGCTGGCACCCGCCGGAAGGCACCATCGGCTGTATCGACCTGCGGCCCTGGGATGCCTGCGCCACGCGGGAGATTGCCTCGGGCTACGGCCTGTTCGTCACGGATCGGCCACTCGACAGCTCCTACTACCTGCTCGCGTCCGACCTGGATGATGGGCTCAAGCCCGCCGCGCGGTCCGCGCTGGTCGACGCCCTCGCCCTGCCCGCGCTTTCGGCCAGCACCTTCCGCGAAGCCATCATCGAGATACTGCTTCAGCGGGCCGACCCCGACCAGGGCAGCATGGTGGGGCCGCTTGTCCCCCGCCATGACCGCATGTGGGACATGATCTTGCACCCGTGGGGCCGCATCTGGC
>Ga0315543_1005205_pt1 | contig 10290 bp, 15 predicted proteins | sample SalMarSW160210MG_2_FD_203098 | JGI IMG/M metagenome (GOLD analysis project Ga0315543, IMG submission 203098) | Salt marsh sediment microbial communities from the Plum Island Ecosystem LTER, Massachusetts, United States - Salt Marsh Sediment SW1601-210 ...
GATGATATTTTGAAGAAGTATGGGGCGAAAATAGAGTCGCAGATGAAGGGGTACGACAAAACCGCAGGTCGCAGGTCGCAGGTCGCAGGTGGGAAGTTTTCGAAGAGTTATGAGATGTTTAAGTTGTCGATGTTGCCGGAGTTTTCGAGATATGAGAAATGGTGCAAGTCGCTTGGGAATTTGTTTAAGATTAAAGTTGGAGAAAAAGACAGGAATAGAACTGAGAAAAATATCGAGATTGCGCATTTGAATTTAACGGCGTCGGAGGTTGTGGTTTTTTCGGTTATGCTTTTATTTTTGACTTTGTTTGGCGGGGTATTGTTTTTTTTGGGAGTGTGGCTTTTGACTGGAGTGTTTTCGTGGATGATGATGTTTTTTATTTTTGTGTTTGCTATTTTTTTGTTTTATTATTCGTCGAGGGCGCCGGACAGGTTGGCGATGAAGTGGCGGTTGAAGGCGAGTAGCCAGATGGTGCCGGCGATTTTGTATATTGTGATTTATATGAAGCATACTTCTAATTTTGAGAAGGCTGTTGCGTTCGCGGCGGAGCATTTACAACCACCGTTGAGTTTAGATTTTAGCAAGGTTTTTTGGGATGTCGAAGTTGGGAGGTTCTCGACAATTAAGGATAGTATTGATAATTATTTGGAAGGGTGGAGAGATTATAGTCTGGAGTTTATTGAGGCGTTTCATTTGATTGAGTCGAGTTTGTATGAACCGGATGAGGCAAGGAGAATTGTGGTTTTGGAGAAGTCGTTACAGGTTATTCTTGATGGCGTTTATGATAAGATGTTGAAATATACGCATGAGGTTAATGCGCCGTTGACGAATGTTTATATGTTGGGGATTGTTTTGCCGACGCTGGCTTTGGCGATTTTGCCTTTAGCGTCGACGATGCTTGGTGGGGCGATTAGGTGGTATCACGTGCTTTTGATTTTTAATATTATGATTCCGTTCTTGGTTTTGTATTTGACAAATAATGTTATGATGCAGAGGCCGGGTGGTTATGGGGAGACGAGCTTGTTGGAGAAAAATCCGTTGTATCCGAAGTATAAGAGTAATGCTGGTTATTGGAAAGGGTTTTTTATTGCGTTGCCTTTGTTTTTGATTGGGATTATTCCTCTTCTTTGGAGATATACTGGGTTGCCTGGATTGTTGGGGATGGCGAGGGACCCGACGTGGAAACAAATAGGGTTGAGTTTTATGGGAGGTGATTCTGGTATTTTTGGGATTGTTGATCCTGTTAGTGGTGTTTTGTATGGGCCATCTGGTTCGTTGTCTTTGTTGTTGAGTTTGTTTATTCCGATTTCTATTGTTTTGTTTTTTGTTGTGGCGTTCAAAGAGAAGACGAAGGATATTTTGGAGACTCGGACGAAATATAAGGAAGTTGAGAGTCAGTTTACGTCGTCGCTGTTTCAATTGGGGAATCGGATTGGGGATGGGTTGCCTGCTGAGATTGCATTTGTGAAAACTGCTGAGTCGACGAAGGGGACTGCGACTGAGGGATTTTTTAGGATTGTGAATGAGAATATTCAGCAGTTGGGGATGAGTTTGGAGCGGGCATTGTTTGACCCGAAGAGAGGAGCGGTTATTTTTTATCCGTCGCAGTTGATTGCGACTTCAATGAGGATTTTGGTTGAGTCGGTTAAGAAAGGGTTGAAGGTTGCGGCGAGGAGTTTGATGTCGATTAGTGAGTATGTTAAGAATATTAAGAAGATTAATGAGAGGTTGAATGATTTGTTGGCGGGGATTGTTTCTGATATGAAATCGAATATGACTTTTTTGGCGCCATTGCTGTCTGGGATTATTGTTGGTTTGGCGGGGATGATTATGACTATTTTGTCGGCGTTGAATGGTATGCTTGCCGGTGGTGAGATTGGGAATGTGGCTGAGCTTGGGAGCGGTGGGATTGTCGGGATACTTTCTATTTTTGATCCTGTGCTTATGATTCCGACTTATTGGTTGCAGGTTATCGTCGGTGTTTATCTGGTTGAGATAGTTTTTATTTTGAGTTCGACTCTGGTGACGATTAAAGCGGGGCGCGATCCATTGATGGTGACGGCGCAGACTGGGAAGAATTTGAGGACGACGATTGTTTTGTATAGTATTGTTGCTGTAATTTCAATTATTGTGCTGACGGTGATTGGGGCTGTTGCGCTGGCGAATTTGACTTAATTTTTATTTTCGCTGGTAATTTTTTTATACTGTGAAATTCCCTACCGAAAATAAAAATTGTTTTGGGTAATTTTATATAGTTGGTTTTGCTTAATTGCTTATGGATAGAAAGGGTTTGGAGATGGCAGTTACGACGGTGATTATGATAATTTTGTCGATTGTGGTTTTGACTATTTTGATTATTTTTGTGAATTCGCAGACTGGGTTTTTGTCGAAGTGGTTTAAGACTCAGCAGGGTGAGAGTAATGTTGATTCCGTGGTGAGTGCTTGTAATAATTTAGTTGCGACGGAGTCGGTTTATTCTTATTGTTGTGAGGAGAAAGAGATTATTTTGGGGGGGAAGGGGGAAGTTGACGAGGAGACAGGGAAAGTTGTGGAGAAGAAGAATTTGAAGCAGAGTTGTTCTGTTGCTCGAGGGGAAAATTGGTCGTCGGGGAGAATAAATGAGTTGAGTTGTGTTGGCATTAGTTGTTAGGAAGTTTTATAAATAAAAGAGATGTTTGTATTGTATGAAGAGGATGGATAAGAAGGGGCAACAAATGACTTTGGGGACGATTATAGCGATTGTTCTTGGAATAGTTGTTCTTATATTTTTGATTTATGGTTTTAGTACGGGGTGGAGCAATTTGTGGGAGAGGATTACTGGGCTTGGTGGAGGGAATGTTAATGTTGACACGATTAAAACTGCTTGCACTCTTGCTTGTCAGCAACAAAACAAATATGGATTTTGTAATCAGAGCAGGAAGGTGACGATAGAAAGTGGAGATAGCAATACGAGTACTTGTCAGAAGTTTGTTGGCGAGGTGAATTTTGGAGAAGGTGATGATATGAAAAAGGTTAATATTGGTGTTTCTGCTTGCCCCGGACTTTGTTAGTTTCTTTTGAGATAGTTTTATATAATTGTTTTGTCGTGTTTTATTTATGGAAGGTGAGGGAGAGGTTGTTAAGATAATTATTGCGATTGTGGTTTTGGTGATTATGGTTGGGGCGGTGATTGTTTTGTTGAGTGGGAAGGGTGGACAGATTTTGGATGTCGTTAGGAATGTTTTGAGGTTTGGGCGCTGAAGCGCTTCGCGCTTAGCTTGCTGCTATTCGTTGTTCGCTTGTCGCTATCAAGAATATGTGGTGGCGAGAGTTTTATAAAGATTAGAATGTTATTTTTGAGATGAAGGGGAAAGGTGGTGCGGTTGAGTGGAGTGTTGGGAAGTTGATGTCGATTGTTTTGTTGATGGTTGTTTTGGCGTTGGTTGTTTATGGGGTTTCGAGTGGGGGGTTGGTGCCTTTGTTTGAGAGAGTTGGCGGGATGTTTGATGAGGTGTTGTTGTTTTTTGGGGTTGGGGATGATGGGGGTGGCGTGGAGGGGTGCGCTGTTCCTTATTTGAAGAGTATTGAGGGTGTTGGCTCTGGGATGTTGACGAGGTGTGTTGATAGATGTGTATTGGTATTTGATGAAGAGGTTGCTGGATATAAGGAGTTTGGGATTTTTGGAGGGATGGGTGTCGGGAATTTTAGAGCGGATTCTTTTGTGTTGAGAGATGATATTGTTGATGTTGGTAAGGTTAATGAGGAGAGGGTGGTTTATAGGGAATTGCGTGGCGTGTTTTATAGTGTTTTGCGTGGTGAGGCGGTAGGTAGTGATGCCGTTGATATTAAAGAAGATGCTTCTGTGGAGGTTAAGTCTTTGATGGAGCCGTGGGATACGGTTTTGTATTTGAGTGTTCCTGAGAGTAAGGAGAAGTTGTTGTTGAAGTATGAGGTTGGTGATGATAGGATAGGAGTTTGGCATTTTTTTGAGAATGGGAAGTGGGTTGAGTTTTCGGAAAATCCTTGGGAGAGATTGCTTGCTGCTTCTGACCAGGGATGGTGGAATGATAATAAGGTTTATTGGAGAGTTGGCGAGGTGCCCGATAATGATTTAGATGTTAAGGGTACGGCAGTTTTTTCGGTTCCTATTTTAGATGATGGTGTTGTCGATGATGAATGGTATCGGATTTTGCCAGGAATGAATGGAGACAATGGAGAGATGGATGGTATAGAGGACCGTATTCCGTTTGTTGAGTGGCTTAATGAGAAGAGAGAGTTGCTTAATAGTAATTCCGATAAGAAGATTCAGAGGCTCATTTCTTTTGATAAGAATTTCGCGGGCAGGATGGTAAGTTTTAATGGAAAGGAGTATAATGTTTTGATTAGTTCTGAGCGTGATAGGCCGTTGATTTATATTTCTTCTGAGCCGAAGTATGGTATTTATGTTTATGATAATGTTTTTGTTTTGGAGGAATCCGGTGGTGGTATTGTCTGGGGCATGAGTAATAATATGAGGATGCTTGTTTTGTCTGATGAGGAGTGGGAGGATAAGATTGTGGTTAATAAGATTTATAGATTTATGGAGGGAAATTGTTGATGGTTTCTAAGCGCGGAGAGTTGACGACTACTGAGATTGTTGAGATTGTTTTTGGGGTCGCGGTTGTTTTTGTTATGGCTTGGTTGTTGTATGCTTTGATTTCTCCTGGGTTTGACAAGACTGATGAAACTGTTCAATCTTATTTTGATTCTTTTGAAAAGGTTATGGAAGATGGGGGTGGAAGTTTTTTAATGTGGCAGCCGGCGGACGAAGACAAGGAGTTTTATTTGGTTTATTTTCAGAATAGGAGTTTTTTTGAGGCTAGGAGAAAGTTTTATTCTTTGGGGAATAATGTGAATCATGTTTGTGTTTGTTATTGGGATGGGGATGATACTAAGTGTGAGAGCTGTAAGAATTTGGATATGCCTTTGGTTTTGGGCGTGGCGGGTGAGTCTTGGGTTGTGAATGTTGGGGAGAGGATTGAGATTGTTAAGGAGGAGTATTATTATAATGTTATTAAGATTTAAGGGGGGGCATATTGTTTCGAGTGAGTTGATAAAATGGATTATGTATTTGGCGATTGTTGTCGCTGTTGGGTTTGCAGTGAGGGCGATTGTTATTAAGGCTGGGAGTTAATAGAGATACGTTTTTGGCTAGAGATACGCTTTTGGCTAGAGATACGCTTCGCTACAGAGACGAAAAAATTGGGGCAGAATTTTTTTTAGAGATTGACTTGGTGAGGGTTAGTTTTATTAAGTTGGTTTTGTTTTGGTTTTTATGGTGAATAAAGTTGGTTCTGAGAAGTATTATATTATTATATCGCTGATATTGGGGTTGATGGTTTTGGCGTTGGGGTTGTATTTTATTTTTGCTGAGTTTTTTAATCAGGATGAAATTGATTGGGAGGTTTGTCGGCAGAGTATTATTTTGAGGGCGGGGTTGCCGAATTTGAAAGAGCTTGGGACTGATTTAAAGGGGGCTTTCCCATTGAAATGTAAAACTGAGGTTGTTACTATTGATAGTGTTGAACCCGATGAAGTTTACGGTGAAATTTCTGAGGCGATTGCGTCTGGGTGGTATATGTTTGGCGAGGGGAAATTGGATTTTATTCATAGGGATTATTTAAATAACGAAAGATATTGTATGGTTTTTGCGAGGATTCATTTTAGTTCGGAGAGTATAGAAAAATTTAATCTTGCGTTGGCAAAGTCTTCTTATCCCGATTCAGATAAAACCCAATTTACTTTAGATTTTTATAGTTACTATCTTAATACTAAGATTCCAGATGGAGCGAGGACTTATAATCAATATTTGCCGATGTTGGGTTCTGATGAGCCTTCTCCAAGATTTGTTTGGGATTCAGAAGTTTATCCCCAGAAAGATGATGTTGCTCTTGTTTATGTTATGAATAAGTATGCTACTGTTCCAAGTGCAATTAGTTATGTCCCGTTTGTTTGGATTACTTTGAAACTTATGACAGGAGAATCTTTGAATAGTTTATTGAACAAGTTAGAAAAAGTTAATGTTGTTGATATGGTTTCTATAAGTGATTTGGATAAAATTGGGTGTACTAAATTTTTGACAATACCGGCTTAGGATGGTGAATAAAAAAGCGGGGTTGTTGAATCAGGTGATTATTCATTTGATTTTGATTGGGATTATTTTGGCGTTGTTTTTGTTTGCGACGGCGGGGAAGATAAATGCGCGTGGGGTGAAGCAGCAGGTTTTGGAGAAGGAGATTGCGTTGTTGATTGATGCATCGGTGCCGGGGATGAGTTTTGAGGTTGAGAAAAATAATTTGAATGGGTTTGTTTCTGGGGTTGATGTTAGTGATGGGAGGGTTTTTGTTATGGTTGAGGGGTTGAATGCGTTTGAGGGGTATCCTTATTTTAGTAGGTATAGCGTCGATGTTATTGAAAAGGAAGATAAATTTGTGGTTAGTATAAAATGAGAAGCAAGAGAGGGGTTCTGGGTGAGGGGATTATAATGATGTATCGCTTGGCGCTGGTTGCGTTTGTTGCGTTTGTTGTTTTGGGAGTGTCGTCGGTTTTTTATGCGCATTATATTGATGTTCGAGATGCGGAGGCGGTTATTATGATGAGAAGTGTTGTTGATTGTGTTGCGCCCGAGGGAGTTGTTGATTTGGGTGTTATTAGCGGAGAGATACTTTCTTATTGTGGGTTTGATGATGAGGATGTTGAAAGGTTTTATGTCCGGGTTAATGTGAGTGATGACGAGGGGGATGTTAAGGAGTTTTCTCAGGGAGACCCCGGGATGATGTGGGTGAAGGAGATTTTTGATAAGGGGAAGGTGGCGGTTGGAATTGAGAAGTATGAACCTGGTTATTCAAAGAGGGTTTATGATGTTGTTGTTTTAAGAGATGGTGTTGAAGGCGACGGCAAGATTGAAGTGGAGGTTTTGGTGAGCGATGAATAGACGCGGGATTATAGGGAGTTTTATTTCGATGTTTGTGGCGACGATAGTGATTGTTATAATTTTGATTGTTATGATTATTGCTTCGGGGATTGTTAAAGAGATTGTTAGGGGGAAGGATAATGTTGGTGTTCAGAATGAAGCAGCGACGGGATTGGATGATGTTTTTGATTATGCAGATGAACAGTTTAATTATATAACTAAGTTGAGGGTGAAGGTTGTAGAGGGAGGTTGGGAAGAATTGTTGGGGGTGGTGGGGAAGTGAGAAATAATCGGGGACAGATTTTTGCGGGGTTTTTGGTTTTGATAACTTTGTTTATGTGCGGGGTTGTTATTATGCTTTATTGGGTTCAGCAGGGTAATGCTGATAGTTCTTTGGTTTCGCCGAGGGCGGTTTTGGAGATGAGGGATAATTTGGAGATTTTTGAGATAAGGGAGATGGCGTTGGTTGAGGATTCTATTAAGAATATTGATACGGAGTTTGGTAGTGATGATTTTATCAGGGAATTTAGAGACAGATTTTTAGATGGGGTGATTGCTGACGATGAGATGAGTGAATTTATTTTTAGTGGTTCGGTTTTTAATGAGTATGCTTTTAATTTTGATAGTCAGAGGGATAGGCGAGATTTTTTGGATAACAATCTTTATTCGGGAGTTGTTGATGTGGATGGGAAGTTGGTTTTCAGTAGGAACACGATGGGGAAGCGGATTTTGTTGGAGGCAGATGATAATAGCAAGATTAATTTTCCTGTTTGGTTTGAGTATGATTTTACGAAGGAATATTCAATATCTGAAAATAAGGAGGGGGTTGAATGATGGAATATGGGGGGAGCGATAGACGTCGGACAAAGAAGGATTTGAAAAGGAAGAGATTATCTCGAGTGTATAAGCGTGGGGGGAAATTTAGAAGTGCTGAGGTTAAAGAGGGTGGAAAAAAGGAGAGACGTAAAAAGAAAAAATGATAGAATTGGGATTTTTGTTTTGGCTGTTTTTTATTGGAATTGTCGTCGCTGTTTTTCAGGATTTGAAAAGGAGGGAAGTTGATAATTGGTTGAATTTGTTTTTATTGGTGGCGAGTTTTTCGTTTATTTTTTTTAGGGCGATTTTTGATGGTGATAGTTCGATTATTTTTCAGGCGGGGTTTCTTTTAGTTTTTTTATTTGTGGTTATAAATGTTTTTTATTGTGGTAGGGTTTTTGCTGGCGGTGATGCTAAGTTGTTATTCGCGATGACAGTTTTTTTTGTTGGTGCAAATTTTGGAGAGAGTTTGATTAATATTGGTGTTTTTGTTTTGTTTTTGATGGTTGCCGGTTCGGTTTATGGTTTGGTTTATTCTTTAGTTTTGTATGTTAGGAATTTTAGGAAGGTGAACAAAGAGATTCATAATTTGCTGGTCTCTGGTCGTTGGTCTTTTTGGTTTTATTTTGGTTTTGTTTTGGTTTTATTTGGTTTTATTTATTGGGTGTTTTTTGTTTTTGGTATTTTTGTTTTGTTGGGGCTGGGGCTTTATATTTTTACAAAAGGACTCGAGAATGTTTTGATGGTTAGGGTTGTTTCGGGGGAGGAGTTGAGAGAGGGCGATTGGTTGGTTGATGATGTTATTCTTCGCGGGGTCGCAGGTCGCAGGTCGCAGGTCGCAGACGTGAAAGATATTGTGATTAGGGCGGATTGGGATGGTTTGTCGTCGGGGGATATTGAGTTGTTGAAAAAGAGGAAGAAGATTAAGATAAAAGAGGGGTTGCCTTTTGTGCCGGCGTTTTTGATTGCGTTTTTGGGCTATGTGTTTTTGAGGAGTTGGATTATGAGATTGTTTATGGGATTCTAAGTGAGAGTATTGGGATTTCCTCTTTTTCTTTTCGCTGTTCGGTGAGTTCTTCGGTATCAGGGATTTCTTTTTCTATTTTAATTTCTTTTGGTTTTGTGATTTCTTTTTGGAGGGATTTGAGTTCTTCTTCTGATGCTTGTTTTTTTTCTGTTTCGTTGCCGTAGATGGGAGTTATTTCGATTATTGGGTGATTCATTATTTTTAGTTCTTTGATTTGGATTTCTTTTGGGTTTAATTTTTTCTGGAGTTTTTTAGAGACTTCTTGGGCGAGATCTTTTGTAGATTGTGGGAGTTCGTCTAAATGTGCTTTTGGAATGACAAGGGAGTGACCTTTGCTTATTGGGTTGATTTCGAGAATGGCGATGTTGTTTTCGTTTTCTGCTATTTTGTATGAAGGCGTTTGGTTTGCGGTGATTGCGCAGAAGATGCACTGTCCTCCGAGATGGGTTAGTTTGTTTTGTTCGATAAAGTTTTCGACCTGTTCCTTTGTCATGGAATTGATTTGTTCTTTGATTTGTTCTTGTTTGTCTTCTGGGAAATTGTCTAATTGTTTTAGAAGATGTTCTTTAATTTGTTGGGCTTGTCCATCTGTGATTGGCATAAGATATTTAAGTGTTTTTTAGTTATAAAGTTTACTTAAGGCATTAATGGTTTCTTGGATGGGATTTTTCTTTATATAATATCTTTAATTGAGGATTTCTTCGAGGCATGTTTTTATTGCTCTTGGACAGGTTGTTCCATATTTTGATAGGTTTCTATAGAAGTTGAGTTCGTTTTTCATGTATATTCTAAATTGTCTTTGGGATACATATTTCTTTAGTGATGGGTTGTAAATTTGTTTCATTTTAAAAGTTTTTATCCAATTGCTCTTCGATAGTCAATTAGCTCGACGGATGAGACGCCTTTGATTTTTTTGATTGCGTTTTCGACTGAGTCGACTTCTTCGTCTTCTGATAGTGCAAATGTTATGATTAATGCTTTTAATCCGAATGCGATTGGTTCTTCTTTGGCCTCGTTGAAGACCCCAGATTTAAATGATTCTATTTTTGATTTTATTTGTTCTTCTAATTTTTTTAAATTTGTTTCTAAGTTCTCGGGCATTACTTTGAATTGGATTGCTGCGGTTGCCATTTTTAGAAGAGTAGCCGTTAGCCGTTAGCCGTTAGCCATATTTTAGTTTTTGTTTTCATGGTCCTTGGTATTTGCATTTAGGGCATTTGTATTCTACTGAGAGATTTCGGCATCGGTCACATCTTAGAATTTCTTTTGAGCATTTAGGGCAGGGGAATTTTACGCTGTTGGATGTTTCTTTGTTGCAACTTATGCATTTTGTTTCCATATTTAGTTGTCTTGGTTTCGGTTTATAAAGTTTATTGTTAAGTGTAGTATTGTGCAATCCACAGACATATGTCGTAAGCGATTATAGATATTCTACCACATAAATTAACTTCTGCTCGCATATTTTCATCGTTTGATGAAAAAAGAAAACATCAGAAAAGAGTTTTTCAAATTGAAG
>Ga0315543_1005206_pt1 | contig 10287 bp, 4 predicted proteins | sample SalMarSW160210MG_2_FD_203098 | JGI IMG/M metagenome (GOLD analysis project Ga0315543, IMG submission 203098) | Salt marsh sediment microbial communities from the Plum Island Ecosystem LTER, Massachusetts, United States - Salt Marsh Sediment SW1601-210 ...
GACTGTGTTAAATCCGGCGTCCAGTCAAAGTCACCTGTCCCGTTAAGATTATCTGCAAACGTTGCCCCGGCGGGCAGAGTGGAAGTCGTCAAGCTGGGGATGCTCTCAACATCAGTGGCGCTGACCCCGAAGTTCAGATTGACTCCCTCGGTAGTGCTCTGCGCCCCAATCGGATCAAGCAGAGGCGGCTGGTTGCCCGACTCATTGACTGTGATCGTCACAATCTCTGAGTCCACCGCCGAGGAATCATCAGTAGCGTAAAAGGTGACGTAATACGTCCCGCTCTGGTCATAGTCCGGCGTCCAGTCAAAGTCACCCGTCCCGTTAAGATTATCTGCAAACGTCGCCCCGGCGGGCAACGCGGAAGTCGTCAGGCTGGGTATGCTTTCTACATCAGTGGCGCTGACCCCGAAGTTTAAGTTCACTCCCTCGGTTGTACTCTGCGCCCCAATCGGATCAAGCAGAGGCGTCTGGTTGCCCGACTCGGTAACGTCTATCGTCACTATCTCCGAATCCACCGCCGAGGAATCATCGGTGGCATAGAAAGTTACATCGTAACTCCCGCTCTGGTCATAGTCCGGCGTCCAGTCAAACGTCCCTGTCCCGTCAAGATTATCTGCAAACGTCGCCCCGGCGGGCAACGCGGAAGTCGTCAGGCTGGGGATTGTTCCATCCGGATCGCTGGCCGAAACGCCAAAAGTAAGCTGTACACCTTCCGTGGTCGATTGTGGACCTATCAGGTCAAGGAACGGCGGTTGGTTCGCATAAGTTACTTTCAACTCAACTGCATCTACGTAATAAGTAATCCTGTCAGGCGCACCAGTACCAATTTTGGTGACACCCCTCATTTGAACCTGAAATCCGTTAAGCTGAGTCGTGGAAATTATTAAATCAGCTATAAACGGACCAAGCGTGGTGAGAGATGTCGGCACATTGGCAAACGACTCAAAAGGGATGTAACTAGTTCCGTCAAAATACTCCAGAACCAGACTATCATTGATGTACCCGGACTGACGGTGGGTAATATAGATCTCCGCGGACGTGATTGACAGTCCGGCATTGACGGTACTGTCAAAATCGAAGGTCCAAGTGCGGCCATTGGCTAAGTTGCCACTAATGTTCGCCTCGGCGCCATCTGGAGCGCCGTGGCAGTTTGTTTCAGATTGGATTGTCTCACTGCTAATTGATGTGTCAACGTAAAGCGATTCCGTCGTCTGGGCACTAACCGCAGCGGCAAAAAACGCTACTATCGTAATCTCAAGTAAAAGCCTTCTTGCCTGCATATGTCTAAATCCTCCCTAAGCGCTACTTCAGCAACAACATTTTCTTCGATTTACTTTCCTTATCGACCTGTAGTCTGTACAGATAAATGCCAGTTGCAATTCGGTTACCGCTAGTGTTGTTGGAGTTCCACTCAACTTGATAATTCCCGGGGAGCATCTCATCATCCATCAGGGTGTTCACGTGCTGTCCCAGGATATTATAGATGTCAAGGGTGACGTGCTGGGTCAGCGAACCATCCCCAGCTCCGCCCAGCGAGAATTCAATTGTGGTCGTCGGGTTGAACGGGTTGGGGTAATTCTGGTGCAGGACAAACGTCGATGGCAACGGCAGATCCATCCCTTCGACCCGAACTGCCTCAGCCGAAGCGGTGGAAAGCAATGCTCTGGTCAATTTCATTTGCGACTTGTCTTCGACTTCAACGTCGGTCAGAGCAACTATCGGGATATTGACAAGGTCAGCTTGTCCCACCTGAATCAGATCTTCGGTTCGGAAAGGATTCTTGAAATACAACAGTACCGTCAGCTTACCATTTCCGTTGTTTTTTGAGCTCAGCACCATTTCGGAGGCGTCATCACCCAGGGAAGGCTTGCCAAAGCTGACGGCGGATGGGTCATATCGTATCTCTAACTGAACGCCGGCTATTTGCTCGGGAAGTTCTGACCTGACCACCATGACATCTGCCGTGCCACCCGCCAGATCAGGGTAATCAAGAGCAACCGTAGCCATTTCGCTGCTGATATAATATCCGGCTGTCGGTGAAGGTGGGATGCCGAAGATCAGATTGATTATCCCCACCAGGTCAAGCACATTAATAGTGCTGTCCGTGACAACATCGGCGGCTGCAAACTGCCGGGGATTAAAACCATAATTTTCGAGAATGTAGCCGACGATATTGACAGCATCGGCCACGTCAATCCGCTTATCAAGGTTAACGTCACCCAACCGGTCTACCTGAATGATACCGGAATCGGTAACCAGCATCAGCGAAGGGAAATCGGGATCCGGGTTAACCGATTCCCAGCCATCTTCGATAAGAATAGGGTAATCTCCCGGAGTTGCCGTTGAGTCAATCGACATTACCACGTATAAAATAGCAGTGTTGCTGTCCATGACAATCGGCTCGTTGGACAACCCGAACGTAACGACCCTGACTTCACCGGGGATTTCCCCAATATTCTCGTAAATGACATAATCCTGCGTTCGAGGCGTAGTGATAATAGAGTCGACCTGAAAGTACTCCTCATCATAAAGGAAATCAAACTGCACGCCATAGACAGTCTGGGCGGTTATGAGATTGATCGGAAGTAATATTTCCCGCGTGCCGGGCAGACCGCCAACCGGTGCCTGATCCTCGGCCGAGGTGGTAAACAGACGGTCAAATGGTAATTCTTTCACATCTATAGTGACAGTCAACAGAGTATTCCCGCCCGGATTACCGTCATTGGCTGAGAACGTCACCTGATAAATCCCCTTCTGGCTGAAATCAGGAGTGAAGCTGAAATTCCCGGTGACCGTTCCGGTGCCGACAACAGGGTTGGTCGGGCCAAAAGTGGCGTTGTTGGGAAGTGCCGTAGGTGAGAGCGTGATAACATCACCATCGGCATCAGTGGCCGTTACCTGGAAGGCCAGCGTCTGCCCCTGGTCTATTTCGTAGCTTGTTTGCGTTGGTTCCGTGAAAACGGGCGGATTATTACCTCCCAAGACTGTTACTGTAATTGTTGAGTCATCCATACCTTCGCTATTTATAGCAGTCAAAGTATATTGTGTTGTCGCGCTGGGGTTTACCCAGGCAGAGCCAATTGAGTCCGTCACTTGGCCAATTTCGGGGTTTATAAATATTGAAGTTGCTCTGGATACATTCCAGAATAACGTGGTCGAGTTACCCGGATTTATCTGAGACGGGTTGGCGTAAAAGGAATTGATAACCGGCTGGTCGCCCGGCACGTACAACGTATCCACTTTAATGGTACCCGACATCGGGGTGAATTTCACTGCAATGCCGTCAATGTCGGAGTACTGGGAAAACAGACAGCCTATCGGAATAAGAGGAAACGAGTCGGGCATGTAAACTGTTTCCTCGTAAAAATCAATCTGAGTCAACGTGCCATGAGCGGCAGAGCTGTCGATTACGAACGGTATCATCATAACATTCCCAAATCCAGAGTCAATTGCTACTCTGAGGTAGTTATAGTCGGGTAAAGCCACGGCCTGAATCCTCTGGATATTAGGGACAAGAGACGGAAAATCAATCTCGCCGATGACCTGCTCAACAAGAGTCGCCGTAGTATCCCAACGTGGCAGAGTATTAAAATCGTAACCCGTATCCAGAAGAGTATCTATTGAAACACCCACGGAGTCGCATATTACCGTTGTATCCTCACCTATTATGGTATCTCGGCAATTCTCCCAGATGGTTGCAGTATCTATAATCTCATCGACCCACAACAGCACAGGCTTTATTAGCGTTGAGTCAAATTCCATATACACCTGGAAGCCAGCTACCGTGAGGCTGTTGCCAAAGTAAATCGGCACCGAAATTGTATCTCCCGGCTTGCCGGTAGTTGGGACAACCTTAACAGTATCAGAGGGCCACGGTTCTATCTCATCACAGTCAATCTGAGCCTGAGAAGAACCGGCTAACGCCAGCAGGGACACAAGGTAAACAACAGCTATTTTAGTTGATTTCATTTACTACCTCCAAAGAACGGCAAAATGTTTTTTCACAGTCGAGTTGTTATTGTTGTTTATTTTGATCTAATTTCTGATTACAGTCGATATCCTGATTTGGTCTATTCCGTACCGGACTCGGCTTAACCACTCATGAGGAGGCCATTGCTTTAAGAGCATCCGGCTAAGCCAAGGCCGAATCGAGATCAGACCACAACGGATTAGTACCAAAAAACACCGCATAGTACTACAAAAGCCTAAATTCCGCAAATACCTGAGGCAGTTTATATCATCTCCCGTCTGAGCAATAATCAGACCGGAAGCTGAGTTTACTCACTGTATTTCCTATCGATCCCTAATGGAACGAGCCGAAAACAAAGTAATCAGTAATGGTGCCGTCAAATCCATTTAATGGCAAGTACCATAAGAACTTACAAATCATCTTCAATCGCTGAACTTGTCTTTATCTACGTGGCGATTGAGCCTCCCTGCAAGTTTTGGTGTGAAGTAAGGTGAGGTAAAAGAGCATTCTCTCCAAAGCCTGTTGAATCCTTGATGCAATACTGCAGCGTATTGCATACAGAGGCTGTTAATTGAAAAACAAAACCTAAAGTACAAAAAAAGACGGCCTTATGTTGCAGTTCCGCACTTTTCCTTGTCTCTGGAGTGGCCATCCTAAAAAATTCCTAATACTTTTTTTCTCTTCTCTATAGCATTAACACTTTTTCCGAATGTATCCTCCTTGTTTGTTTCCCCGGAAAGGGATTAACCTTTCCGGGGGTTATGCCAATCGATTGATTGACTGGCTTTACTTCAGAAGCACCATCTTCTTGGTAGCGGAGAAGTCTCCGGCATTCAACTTGTAGAAGTAAACACCGGAAGCCATATCCGAAGCATTCCACTCAATCGAAACCGTACCAGCTTCGTGGGTGCCGGTAAATTCAGCCACCTGCTGACCAGTCACGTTGTACATGGTCAGCGTGTAGTCGCTGGATATCGGCAGGTTGAAGCTGATCGTGGTAGTCGGGTTGAACGGGTTCGGATAGTTCTGGTTCAGCGCGAAGTCAGCCGGAATATTGGTCGCTTTGACCACGGCACCTTCATAGCTGCCCAGCTCAAGGCTCACGACAGTACCGTTAGCATTGAGGAACTCGCCACTGAAGCCGTTGCCCTTCAACGAGTATACCAACACACGTGTGACGTTCTGCTCGGCGTCATAGTTGTACTTGATATCCATCTGGTCAGCCAGCAGGCTCGGCGTAGCGTCGCCTTCGACAACCACATAGGCCGCACCCATCTCAGCATCGACCGAGATGATTCCATGGTCAACCGTGTAGTTGGCTGCTACTGGAGCCAGTTTCGGATAAGGCAGAGCATCGCCTATAATAACCCGAATCTGGTAAACCAGGTCAGCCACGGACAGCGTCAGACCATCGGCATTGACGTCGGTGGCCGCAATCTGAGCGGGCTGGTTGAGGTGGAAGATACCCAGACCATAGATGAAGTAGTTGGTGAACATGACCGCATCAGCGATCTCGTTCTTCTGACCGTTGAGGTTTATGTCGCCGCGATCATCAAGATCTACGACACAGACGATATCAATACCGCCGTTGAAGAAGTTGATGTAGGACAGAGGGGCTTTGGGAACGGAATCGATACAGTTACCCAGCGTATCTTCTTCAATGCAGATCCATCCGACAGTGTCCAGACAGTTCTGTTCGACACCAGAGTACTTCGGGAAAGGAGTGCTGAAATCCGTAATATCATTGTAGATGTATGTACCGAACGAAAAGGTTTTCGTCACTGTGTCTTCAGGGAGGCTCTGCGGACCGCCGCCTTTGTCGAAGACCTTTTTCGCCACATAGAGGGTATCACCGTCTTTGGACGACAAGGTGTTGTCTCCACAGTCAAACCAGAAGAAGCGGATTGGTATGACATTGCACTCCAGTGTGTAATCGTTCGTGACGAGGAACTTAAGGCAGAACAGGCTGTACGGATACGATAAGTCTGGGGCACCAAAGCAGGTCGGATGGTATGGACCATTGTTGATCTCAGCCATACCGACCACTCTCAGCAGGCCGCTGGGGCATGCATTGCCACAATTTCCGAACGGGCCATATCGGTAAGTGAAGTACTCCCATGAGCAGCCTGTCAGGGTGTCGTAGATATCACCCCTAGTGGCCATCTGGAAGTTCAGCGCTGAGGCGTCATAAGCGATCAAGAAATCAAAACCGCCAATAGAATCACTAGGGATTCCGGTTTTGTCCTCGATCGTGACGCACACCGATTTGTATTGACCCAGCATGGCGTTGTCCGCGTTTTCGATCGCGACATCCCAACCTTCCCAAGATAACCACATCACGTTAAAGTAGGCGAACGAGCAAGCAGCAGTACCGACGCCATCAGTCACGCTGACGGTAAAGGCGAACAAACCAGTGTCTGGTTTCTTAGCATTGAAGGTTAACAGGCCGGTACTGTCAATAGAATACGTGCCATTCGGCGTCGGCGTAACACCGCTGATGAAGTAGGAGATTGGGTCGCAGTCATTCGACAGGCCGGTAACCTGCTGGGTACCAGTCATAATGGTATCCTCGGCGTGGAAAACAATAATGGCAGTGTCGGTCGGACAGGTGATAGTCGGCGCCACGTTGGTGAAGTTCAGGTTGACAGTACAAGTGTCGCAGCCGGGAGGCGTGTAACCGTCGCAGACCTCAACAACGATCGATTGCGAAGTGCCAACATCACCAATCGTCGGTTGATAGATCCACTCACCAGTCGCGGTGTTAAAAGTAGTAACAGGTCCTGAAAGCAGGGCAAAGATCGTCTGGCCGCCGAGGGTATCCTGGTCGTGGGCGTCGAAGTCATAAGTCGCCAGAGCACAGTGATCGAAGGTCAGGCTGGGGACGCAGTTATCAAAGACTGCTGGGAAGTTGGTGACCAACTCGACCTCGTAGCAGTATGGACCCTGCCAGGCCGGCGGGAAGTTGCCGAGCGGGCCGCTGGTCGACCACAGCCAGATGTTTGACGGCTCATACCATGAGGAGTCAATGCAGATAGTATCGCCGGCAGTGGTGGGGGTCGTCTTAATCCATATGACTGTCTGGCTGAAGGGGTCAGCGAAACCCGGTCCCATAATCCTGAAAGCGCCAAAGCCAACGGTATCTTCATTCAGCCCGTCGATGCCAAATGGGTTAAAGAAAAGGCCGCCGTCGAAATAACTGGCCCAGCCGCCCGGCAGCGGCATGGTGTCATAGGTGATGGGAGAGAAGCCATCGGTATAGCCACCTTTGGTTGCCCAGACCCGGTAGCCGTTGGTGGGGCCGCTAATACAGGAGCCGTCACCAGTGATATAGGTATACCCAATATCAAACTGGAGCGGCTGGCCGGCATAAACGTGCGCAGGCGGGTTGTCCAATGTCACAACCGTCTGGCCTTGGGCTAGCCCAAATGAAAAGATCAATAAAATTGCTAACGCAAGTGAAAAGCGTTTCATCTTTTACTCCTAAAATACTTCGTTAACAGTTGTAAAAGGACTCAAGTTAGCGTTTAACATATTCTTTCCTTCCCCCTCAGGCTGCGTTTTGAATCCCCTTCAGACGAGAGCCACCAGATCTTCGGAGAAACTTCGCAACAGGAGTGAAAGAATACACTAACCGTTCTTTCATTTGAGCGCGTGTCACAAATACCTCTTTTAAACGTCTCCTCCTTTCCATCTATATAGGTTAACCATTTACGCTGCGTCCGCAGACGCAACACTTCTTCATTAACTTATTTTTCTAAGTCTTTCTTCGACTTCAATTACTGTAGTACAAAAACTATGTTAAGTTAAGGTAGTATAAGCGCTTTGTTAAAAAACTGTTACCTCAAATCATCTGCAACTTATCGCATCAATAAAACGAACTTTTCCTCGGCACTTTTGCTTCTTGAGCCAACCATCTCAGCATTCGCACGGCGCTGGGCCACCCCGGAACAAGTAGGCTACTAACCATGTCAGGTCCGCCACATTGGGCTGATCGCCCCCCTCACAATTCATATTTCCAGCAGCCATAGGTACGGGCGGCGGACCGCCCCGAAACAAATAGGTTACTAAATAAGTCAGGTCGGCAACATTTACGTTGCCGCCTGGATCGCCATCTACATTTCCACACGCATACGACTCAACTTCCACGGAGCCGTCGATCAATATCACATTAACTGTGTCAAGGTAAGGCACCAAATTGGTGTCGACATCAATCGAATCGCAGCCCTCGGGCGGCGGGATTGATACTCGCTCCCAGTTCAGGCATTCATCTCCGGCCCACAAAGTGCACATCCAGCAGTTTGTGTCGGGGACAGTGTCGTAAAGGATACCGATTGAAGAACCGTCGGGAAGTGAAAAATTAAAATGGTCAAGAGTGTTATGCTGAATCATAATATTCACGGTACGGTCCTGCATCGTGTCGGGTATGTCAAAAACATCGGCCAAGAGCTTGACCAACACGCCTCCTTGCTGAGGAGCGATGCCGGAGATTGTGTCTCCCGACGGCAAATTGGCAATGCCGGCAATGTTCAGATCGAAGCCGTAACCCGACAGTGAGCGAGCATTAACATACTGCCAGCCGGAACAAAGGGTTCCGGTTGTATCAAAGTTACCTATCAGAACATCGGTGGTGTCAATATGCCTAAAATCCCACGCACTGTCCGTGGAGTCAATGCAAGTGGAGTCAATGCAAACCGTATCTTGCCACTCGGTGCATTCCCACTCGGTGCATTTCCACTCCGGGACCATCACTGAGTCAAGGCAAACAGTCTCCTGCCACTCGGTGCATTCCCACCAGGTAGTGTCTATAAAAATACCACTGTCAGTTTGATAAATCATTATATCCGGTCGATCTAATTGCAGCCAGATATTAAAGCCGGCCACCGTATCCTGAAAGTTATCCATAAAAACCGAGATAACCGTATTCTCTGCTCCCGGCGGTGCAGTGGTATCGGAAACCTGCACCTGTAAATCAGGGAGCTGGGCCTGTGCAGACGGGATAACCAACAGAGTAAATACACACCACATCACTACGACGACAGGTACCCCAATCCTCATGGGCTTTGTCTCGAAGGACATACCTTCCTCCTTTACCTTGGTTTGCTTTAGATACTTCAGTTATCCCTTAGCCAAAGCTCGATAAGATTTCCCTTGGCAACAAACCACTCTTAATAGCCTGTCCCCTGGGATGCCCCCACTGCCATCCCATGGAGGATAGAAGTAACAGACAGTTAGTGCTCGGAAGGTAATGGCGCACATCCGGCCACTAATTCATTCTTCCTCTTCGAAGTAATTTCACCTATCATCCGAGCTTTAATATAAGGCTTAGGATATAACTTGTCAACAGGAAAAAACAAAAAAAGATATATTTTTATTTTAGTCCATTACCACAACCTCCCGTCTGCTTTTGCCATCATTATATACATAGTCGAAAAAGCCAGATAGACATGGCAATAGGCAGACCATATGTATATTAGGTCGGCTGAAGCGGTTTTTGCTTAAAGCACAAGAATTTAGGACTTACCTTATTGATGTGAAGGCGCTTGTACCGACCGTCACGAATGGTAATCCTCAGGGCAGACATCTTTCGGCAGGCATGTTCCTCTACATTCTATCTATCTATCTATCAGTTATGCAGTAAGTTACGAAAGTTTTGCGGCTTGCTGACAGGTCGCCTGTCTGGAGATTACTCCACCAGATGGGGGTTAGTAATCCCGCCGGCAAGCGGCTTAAGACACTTATATAAACAGCTCTCATTTAATTGGCAAGCTTGGAATCAACCAAGAGAAACTCAGCCTGGAAGATGATTTTGCCTATAACAACCTACTTTTTTCTTATCCGTCTTTTTCTCGCATCTCAGGGTCACACTGACACCTAAGAAAAACGTTCAGGTATGGCTTCATTTTTGAGTATTTTAATCCCGTAGCTTCATAAGGTTTTACAGTGATGAGAGAACATGACAACCAAGCAATCAGCTATCTTGTAAGTCTGACCCTTTTCCTGTTGTTCGCAGCGACCAACCTGTTTGGCATTAAGCAGTTCTGGGGATTCAACTTCCTCAAGTTCTTTCCCCCTTACTGGACCTACCTCTCATTGGTGATAATTCTGGTCGTTATGTTTCCAATTGTCTCCAAGAGGGTGCTGTCAGCGTGTGACTCCTTTTCGCGAGCTTTAATGACCAACAGAACCCGAAGCACTATATCAATCATCGTGTGTTCACTAGTGCTGCTGGCGCTTTTTCTTTCTTTCTCTTCTACCACAAAGCTTCTTGGGGATGGTACCCTGCGCGCCAATCAAATCCATAATGGCCAGGTGTG
>Ga0315543_1005209_pt1 | contig 10278 bp, 6 predicted proteins | sample SalMarSW160210MG_2_FD_203098 | JGI IMG/M metagenome (GOLD analysis project Ga0315543, IMG submission 203098) | Salt marsh sediment microbial communities from the Plum Island Ecosystem LTER, Massachusetts, United States - Salt Marsh Sediment SW1601-210 ...
CAGTGAACACTAACGTACTCTTCCTACCGTTTGTTGGGACTGGTGCCATGGTTCTCAACGGGAACTCGGATGCAGATCCCGTTGTGCTCAACGTCGCTAGCTCCTTCCACGTCGGGCTCTGGGGTACCGGAGTCCTGGAGATCAATCACGCCACGGTCACCCACACCGATAATTGGCTCATGGTCGGAGACGGCGGTGGTGGCGTGGGAACGGTTCACATGAATAGCGGCACGGTCACCCACTTGGGAACCAATACCGCGTTTGCGCTTGCCATTGGCAATGCCGCCGGAACCGGCGTGTGGAATCAAAACGGAGGAACCACGGACCTCGGAGCGGTTGGTGTCTGGATAGGAAGAGCCGCCGGCGGCGCGGGGACACTCAATCTCAACGGCGGAACGATGGTTGCCACCCACTTTCTGGCGGATGCCTTAGCCACGTCCTCCACGCTCAATTTCAACGGCGGCACCTTAAAGGCTTCGGCCGATTCCGCCGCCTTCATCGATAGCGGCAGCGGATTGATGCAATTGATGGTGCAATCGGACGGCGCGGTCATCGATAGCGATACTTTTTCGATCACGATTGCTGAAGTGTTGCAAGAAGATTCCGGCTCGACCGGCGGCGGCTTGACCAAGTTGGGATCCGGATCCTTGGCCCTAAGCGGTGCTCAGACCTATACCGGCCTCACGTCGGTCAACGAGGGAGCGCTCAAGGGCACCGGCTCCTTCGCCGGCGCCGTCGGTGTCGCACCCGGCGCCACGATTGAAGCCGGAGCGAGCATTGGGGATCTGTCGATCGGCGGCGATCTGACCCTCGACGGAACGCTGTTGGTCGAATACGACGGCGCCGCCGCCCCCGAGATCGATCTGTTGACGGTCGACGGAAATCTCGATCTTACGTCGGCCAGCCTCGACTTCGCCATGATGGCCGGCGGATCGGATCTGACGGCCGCGTCCTATGTGTTCGTCACGTACGACGGCGCGCGAACCAATGAGTTCGCAAACATTAGCAACGTCCCGACGGGCTACTCCGTCGCCTACGACATCGGCGGCGGCCAGAACGTCGCCTTGATACCCGAACCGTCGACCCTGGTCCTTCTGGCATTGGGTCTGATCGGCGCGGCCTATCTCCGACGCCGATAAGGGGGAAACTGATACGGCGCGTGGATGGTGCCGCGGGCGGCACGTCGGGGCAGAGAAGAGGCTTGTTGCTCCTAAATAAGTGCTCGCGAGAGGGAAAGTGGGTGCCATGCCCACGCTTGTCGTGGGCATGTAAGAAATGCGGAGAAGCACGACATGGCCACGCAAGCGTGGCCATGGCACCCAACCCTGGGCACTTCCCCCGTCGGGGGCCCGCGCGACCCATGGATTCGTGCATGAGGAGTCAGATTCGTACGCGGCACGCAGGCGGCCCAATGCAGGCTCATAGGACGGTTGTTTGTTTCTTCTAACCTTGTGTGAGGACCTATCATGATGAATCGATTTATTGCAGTCAGCCTTCTCCTTGTACTTCTGGGCATGGTCTGCCCGATGCCCGTACAAGCTGATGTTTTCTGGACTGGTTCGGCATCCAATGGGGAATTCAATGACCCCGGTAATTGGGATGTCTTCCCAGTAGCTGGTGATGTTGCGCATGTGGGGACCACCATGCCAGAGGCTTACCTCGATGCCGATTTTACCAACAACCCTCTTCTGGATCTTTATATAGGGAGTAACAATGTGGCTGTGGGTACGGGAAAAATGACCCAAGCCGGCCATCTACTACAGGTCTCGGGCATTTTCGCCGTCAGCCAATCGGACACAACGGCCGAAAGCCTTTATGAGATGACGGGGGGAACGTTGGATGTCACCGCGGGCATTGGCCAGATACGCGTCAGCAGCTACGGGCTCGGCAGAATGACCGTAGCTAACTCAGACGCCCCCGCAACAGTGAACTGTAACGCACTCTTCGTACCGTTTGTTGGGACTGGCGCCATGGTTCTCAACGGGAACTCGGATGCAGATCCCGTTGTGCTCAACGTCGCTAGCTCCTTCCACGTCGGGCTCTGGGGTACCGGAGTCCTGGAGATCAATCACGCCACGGTCACCCACGACGATAATTGGCTCATGGTCGGAGACGGCGGTGGTGGCGTGGGAACGGTTCACATGAATAGCGGCACGGTCACCCACTTGGGAACCGATACCGCGGTTGGGCTTGTCGTTGGCAATGCCGCCGGAATCGGTGTGTGGAATCAAAACGGAGGAACCACGGACCTCGGAGCGGTTGGTGTCTGGATAGGAAGAGCCCTCGACGGCGCGGGGACACTCAATCTCAACGGCGGAACGATGGTTGCCATCCACGTTATAACGGATACGATCGCCACGTCTTCCACGCTCAATTTCAACGGCGGCACCTTAAAGGCTTCGGCCGATTCCGCCGCCTTCATTGATAGCGCCGGCGGAGTGATGCAGTTGATGGTGCAATCGGGCGGCGCGGTCATCGATAGCGATACTTTTTCGATCACGATTGTTGAAGTGTTGCAAGAAGATTCCGGCTCGACCGGCGGCGGCTTGACCAAGTTGGGATCCGGATCCTTGGCCCTAAGCGGTGCTCAGACCTACACCGGCCTCACGTCGGTCAACGAGGGAACGCTCAAGGGCACCGGCTCCATCGCCGGCGACGTCGACGTCGCATCCGGCGCCACGATTGAAGCCGGCGCAAGCATCGGCACCCTCACCGTCAACGGCGGCCTGGACCTTGACGGGACGCTATTGGTCGAGTATGATAGCAGCGACGAAACTATCGACCTGTTGGAGGTTGTGGGCGAGTTGGTTTTGACGAACGGAACGTTCAGCTTCAGCGACTACGGCTCAGAGACGATGGACGAAGGGGCCTATGTGTTCGCCACCTACGGCACCCTGACCGACACGGCCGCCGAAGAGGGCCTTCCGCCAGGCTGGTCGGTCGAGTACGGCTATGGCGGCAGCAACCAGATCGCGCTGGTGGTGTCCGACGAACTGATTCCCGGCGACACCGACAACAACCGGATCGTCGACGCGGTGGATGCCGCAGTAGTGGCCAGTCACTGGGGGGCCGCCGCGGACCCGGACGACTACGCCTTCGGCAACATCAACGACGACACCGTGGTCGATGCGATCGACGCGGCGATCCAGGCCGCCCACTGGGGGGACCATACGGGCGGTGAGTCAGCCCAGGGCGTGCCCGAGCCGTCTACCCTCGTCATGATCGGCTCTCTACTGGCGTTTGCTTTGTGGAGGAGACGCGTGTTGTGAAGTGATGGAACAGCACGTGGAAGTCTCCCGTTGTACGGGGTGGGAGGGATTTCCGTCATGGGGCATCCCTCCCGCGCCGTCTCCAGATGACAGTCCTTTGGAGACGTAAGGATGAGACGGCCGATTGAAAAAGGTTTTACGTTGGTTGAACTCTTGGTGGTCATTGCCATCATCGGCATTCTGATCGCCCTGTTATTGCCCGCCGTTCAGGCCGCGCGCGAAGCGGCCCGCCGGGTTCAGTGTGCGAACCGGCTGAAACAAATCGGCCTGGCCTTCCGCAATTTCGAATCCGCGCACAAGAAGTTTCCCAGCAACGGCTGGGGATACTGTTGGGCACCCCACCCGGGACGAGGCGTCGGCATTGAGCAACCCGGCGGTTGGACCTATGTCCTGTTGCCGTACCTCGAACAACAAGTGTTGCGCGACCTCGGCTCCAACACCGATCCCAACTCATGGACCGAGCCCGAGCTTTTCAACAAAACACTCTACGAGACCCCCTGCAACCTCTGGTCGTGTCCTTCACGTCGCGACGCGATCGCGTATCCGATGCAATCGCCGATCTCTTACGTGGAAAAGCCGTTCCTCTGTGCCACCCTGACGGAAATCCTGCTCTGCGACTACGCGGCCAATGGGGGCGAATGCCATATCAACTGGATTCCGGGACCCGCGATGAACAAACTGCCGACCCATGTCCCGACCCCCATCGAGACGTCGGGCATCACCAACTTAGGACTCACGATCACGCTCGAGGATATCTCCGATGGAACGGCACACACCTACCTGGTCGGCGAAAAATCCGTCAACCCGGACGACTATTATACCAGTTACTTGTCCATCGGCGACGACCAGGGGCCATACAACTCGGACGCGCTGGACAACCTGCGCTACGCCGCGGCCAATTCCCAGGTGGACAACACGCTGCTTCCCTACCAGGACCAACCGGGTGTGGACAACTACTTCGGGTTCGGAAGCGCGCATACGGGTGGCATGAACATGGCCATGTGCGATGGGTCGGTTCGTCCGATAGAATACGATATTGAGGCGATAGTCCATCGGAGAATGGCCAATCGCGCCGACGGTTTGCCGGCCGAGGTCACGCCGCGATGACCGACATGAGCAGCCCACCCAGGGAGCCGCCGGAGACTCTCGTGGAACACGGAACACAATAACCATTGCACTGGATTCCACATCGTCGGACGGCTTCCTGAGAACGTGTTTTGAAAATGGTTGCAGCCCTTCCAAAGGTGCCACTGCTGGCTTGCCCAGCAGTGTTTTTTCTGGAAGATTCGGCACCTATTGGGGACACGATACTCAATTTGGCTGTTTGCGGCAGGATTTGGGGATTTGAGGGGATTTGGGGTCAGAGCGCCCTTTGTCATTAGCCTAGTGAACACGTTTCGTGCTTTCGCTCTTTCGGAACGTGTCAACCTGTTTGAGACATCTGCTTATCGAAATTAGTGTAGTTTGGACTCGCTTTGCGAGCAGTTCTCTTCGAATGTGGGGGCCAGCCCCCACGCCCCCGGGATTTTCTGGGGCATGGCTCGGGTGTCCGAGGGTGGCTTTTCATGTGACTCCGTGCCAGGTAGTATCAAGGAGCCCGGTGAAACGGAGTCGAGCTCTGCGGGGACGCAACTCGACGAGGGATAACCGGGTCGAGGGTGCGCCGAAGGTGCATCGGGCTTCCCGCCAACACCGGCCGGAAGCCCTTTTTCATGGTCGTGCAGCGAGCAGTCGTTTCTGTTCGAATCGCCTCGCGGTGGTGGATTGATCCAAACGGCCTCGGGCAACGACGCCGGCTGGGGCGGCTTGCGCACAAAACGCTCCGGATGAGCCGAGAACGCCGTGTTGAGTGTCTCTTGGCGTTGGACGCGAACCTCGGCGGCTCGGCCATGGTGGACCGTCGCCGGGCGGAGCATGCCCAGACCCGAGTGGTAATGCTCGTGGTTGTACCAGTGGAAAAACGATTGACAAAAAGCGTGCGCGTCCTGCTGCGAGCCGAATCGATCGGGAAACTCCGGCCGGTACTTCAGCGTCTTGAACTGGCTCTCCGAAAATGGATTGTCGTTCGACACGTGGGGGCGGCTGTGCGACTTGGTCACGCCCAAGCTGCCCAAAAGCTGCGCCACGCTGTGCGATTTCATCGACGGGCCTCGATCGCTGTGGATAATCAACTCGCCCGGGTTGACGTTCTGACGATCGATCGAATCGCGGATAAGCCGCTTTGCCAGGTCGGCGTTTTCACACGAGGCGAGCATCCAACCAACGGCGTAGCGACTGTAGATGTCGAGGATCACGTAAAGGTAGTAATAGGTCCATTTTGCCGGGCCCAGCAGCTTCGTGATGTCCCACGACCAGACCTGGTTCGGCCCGGTCGCCAGCAGCTCGGGCTTCTTGTAGTTCGGATGCCGAAGCTGGTTGCGGCGTTCGCGGACTTCGTCGTGGTCGTGCAAAATGCGGTACATCGTGCGGATCGAGCAGTGATAGGTCCCTTCGTCGAGCAAGGCCGCCCAGACGGCCGCCGGCGACTTGTCGACGAAACGCGGCGAGTGCAGCACGTCGAGCACGACTTGACGTTCGCGGTAATCCAAGGCCCTGGGCTGTCGCCGTTTGGGCCGCGTTTCATCCCTTGGCTCCTTCGGACGGCGGCGCCGGTACAAGGTCGCCCGAGCGACGCCCATCACTCGACAGGCTGCGGCCGTGCCAACGTCCGGAGCAAGCGTTTCGGCGGCGTCCATCAATCGGCCTCGTTCTCGTCGGGCTTCGCCAGGGGGATGTTCAACATCTCCGAGACTTTTTTTTGAACGCCGATAATCAACTCCGCCTGGCGGAGCTTCTCCTTGAGGCGGTCATTCTCACGCTGTAGACGCGCGTTCTCATCCGCCAGCGGGTTCTTGGGCTTCGCCTTCCGACCACGCCGCTTCGGCGCGAGTCCGGCCAGCACGCCCTCGTCGCGCTGCCGCCGCCACGTGCTCAACAGGGACGAGTACAGCCCCTCGCGCCGGAGCAACTCGCCCAGTTGGCCCGACTCGGTGCAACCGTCCGCCTCCGCCAGAATTCGCAGCTTGTACTCGGCCGAAAATCGACGCCGAACCGGCTTCTCCGGTACCTCAGTAGCGGGGACCTCCCCCTCCAATCGTGTCTTCTCCATGCGGGCATCGCCTCCTTCGCCCTCTACTGTAATAAATCAGGAGGCAGTTGTCTCACCTATGTTGGCACAGAGGGCTCTCTTCTACCATCTTGCCAACGGCTTCGGTCTCTCGCTCCTCTTCTCTTTGTCCTCGGTGTCTCTGTAGTGAAATCCCTCCGTGGTGAAATCCCTTGGGCAAAACAGGCCGACCCGGCGGACCGGCTGGCGGAGTCGCCGGCGGGTTGCTCGCCGACAGTCCCGATTGCATCAGCGCGTGGGCCGCGCGGTGCCCGGCACTCCTCCATCGTCTTCTGGGCCCGTGAAATTCGGTGAGATCGGCCACCGCGCCTAAGTTACTTAGCACCATGGACTTCCGGTCGATCCACCGGTCGAACCATTGAGAAATTCGGCGAGTAAAACTTGCAATTCTGAGGGGAATGGTTAAGCTAAGGAACATTGTATTAGTATATTTGGGTACTATCTGCGCCATGTACCAGTGAGGCAGGAATCCGGGAGACGGCAAGAGCAAAAAAGAACGATTGCGGATCGTCTGCGCGTTGCTTTGCGCCGTTTTCTCGGCCAACGAAAAGTGTGCGAAGGTAATTGCTTGTGCGGGTTGGATTTCGTCGGAGTTTCGTAGGCCTGGAGAGTTGAAAGGTGATACTCATGCACTTCATCATTGAGCGTTGTTGTCGGAATATGGCTGTTGGGTTGGCATTGCTGGCACTGCTCGTCTTCGGCGGTACATTGCAGGCCGGGCAATTCAGTCTGGACTTGGTACCGCAAGCGCCCGACATCAGGGCGACTGCGATCACGGTTACCTATGACGCACAGAGCACGGTGAACGACGTTACGATCGGCAGACTCTTAGTGGAGGGTTTGGCCAGGGAGATGGATGTCGACGACGTCGCCCCGCCGAACGATTTCTGGACGGTTCCCGAGGATAAATTGAGCTTATCAGGCTCTCCGTACACCATCGACATCATGCTCGAGGTGGACACGGGCAATGAGACCATCGAGGCCACAAGCGGTACCATCAAGATCGAGGGTTACCTGGTGGACTGGAGGTCAGGGGGCCCCGTGCTTGTGCCGGGGGGCACCGGGACCTTGTTGACTGGTAACGAGCCGATCTTCGGTTTTACCGACGGGGGCATCTTCGAGTTTCTGTTTGAGTCGACCGGGGGCGACCTGACCGATCTAACTTATCCCGTCGACCTTTCGCCGATCTTCGGCCCGGTCGGTGACTGCCTCGGAGTGATTCTCGACCCGGTGGAGGACGCGGGTGGTAATCCGTTCTCCCAATTCTTTGACGGGCTGAGCACATTTACGCAAGATTTCTGTAACAAGGGCGGTGAGGGACAGTCCGACACATTCGTGCCGGAGCCCTCCGCACTCGTTGGCCTGGCTTCGCTGTTCTTGGGGGCGTTACACATGGGGTGGCGGCGGAAGCGAGGCACCGGGCTGTTTCCAGACACGGAGGCTTAATTACTATTGTGACCCACATTTGATATTGGCTACTTTGTTGATGACTACTATTGGGTTTTGCCGCTCGTGTTGAGGTCTTCGTGACCTGATTCGATTTTGCCCTTTTCTTTATTGCCTACCCGGGGCAGCGTGCATCCTGGGGGGATCCCGTAACGTATCGAGGTACTACTATGTCTTTGTCTGCTAATGTACGGGGAACCGTCGGCCGATCTCGACGTTTCCAACCCGAACGGCGGCTCCGTGTCGAGCCGCTGGAACAACGCCGTATGCTTTCGCTACTCGGCGTTAGTCCTGGTCCTCCGCTGACGGAGTACGACAGCACCGGGGTGATCGATTACCTGGAGGCCTCCGATGCCTTCTCCCTTGAAGCAACGCCCACCAATTTCTATGAAATGGGCGGTTCCACGGCGACCGGGTTATATTTCCCCGGCGCTTCGGTGACCATCAACATTCAGGTCGACGACGGCGGTGTGCTGCTCGACGGTGCCGGCGGCTTTGTGGTCACCGGCGATTTGGATACGAACGGCGATTTTGTTCCTGATTACAGCGGCACGCTGCTTACCGGCAACGTGACCGGACTGGGTTTCGAGGACTCCGGTTCGACGACCGATCGCTTTGATTTCCACGTGGAAGTGACCGGCGGCGAGCTTGCCTCGGGCTTCACGGAATTTGCCGTGGGCAGTTCGGTCGGCGTGTACTGCACGAGCGAGGGCTCCACGTTTACGGGTGTGTTCGACGTCGATTTCCAGGGTGGGGCGAAAGGTGAATTCGGGCCGATCGAACCGCTCGGGGAACCCGGCATCGACATCGAGAAGCTCATCAACGGCGAGGACGCCGACACGCCGCTTGAGGCCGTGGAAGTGTTGCCTGGTGAGGCGATCGAGTACTGCTACGAAGTGACCAACACCGGAGAGCTGGACTTCGCGTTTGACGACGTGGTCGTCACCGACGACCAGGGCCTGGTGCCGGTCTTCGACGCCGCCAGCGACGACGGCGGCGATCTGATCCTTTCGCCGGGTGAAACGTGGGTCTACACCGCCACGGCCACGGCCGAGGATCTCGGCGTGGTGATCGACTTCGACACGGCTGACGGCATCCCGCTGCCGGCCGGTACGATCATCGACACCGAGTTTCAGGCCGACGGCCTGACGCTCTCGACCGACGCGCCGTACGGCCTGATGATCTTCAACAGTGCCCATCCGACCGGCCACGACTGCGATCTGAAGACGCCGGGCTGGGGAGTCGGCAACCGTGCGGCCCGCGGAAATATCCTGATCATCTCCGAGGATGGAGACCAGAGCGATCCGGACGACAATGCCGCCGGCGGCACGATCTTCTTCGATTTCGACTTGCCGGTGCGCGTCGATCACGTCAGCGTGTTGGACATCGACTGCGGTGAGTCGGGCGGCGAAATCGTTACCTTCGACGCCGACGGCAACGTGATCAGTGTCCGTCCGATCCTGGTGCTGGGCAACAACAGCCATCAGATCATCGAGGTCGCCGACGAAGGCGTGAGTCGAATGGAAGTCCGGTTGATCGGCAGCGGCGCCGTCACGGAGGTCGCCTACAGCGGCACCTTCGCGAACATCGGGACCGTGGTGGCCGACACCGTCACCGATTCCGACGCGGCCCACTATGTCAACGGAATGGAGGAACCGCCGGACGAGCTGGACATCTTCATTTCCACCCAGACTCGTGCCCGGACCGAAGACGGCACCTGCATGGGCGCCAGCGACGTGGTGTCGACCACCGTCAACGGGAAGCTCTTCGACGGCAGCATCCTGCGACACCCGTGGTTCCGCTGCGACCCGAATCTCGACGGCTTCCACATGCTGGCCGACGGAAGCATGCTGCTGAGCACGGCCCGCGCCACGGCCATCGACGGCACCGTTCTGCGTGACGGCAGCGTCGCCCGCTTCTACGGCGAAGAGTACGTCAATCGCGGCGGTGATCCGGCGAAGCTGGGCAGTGCCGAAGTGGTCGTCAACGAGATGCAGCTCTACGGGCGCCGCCGTGGCGGGCTCGACGTCGATTCAATCAGCGTGGCGGAGAACGGCGACCTGCTCATCTCCCTCGCGGAGAACGAAGTACTCGCCGACGGCAACTACTACCGCGACGGTGACGTGATCCGGCTCGAGCTGGCCTCCAACGGCACCCTGGTCGGCACCAGCTTGTTCCTCTCCGAGAGCATCTTCTGTGGGTGCTTCGCGGACATCGACGCATTTCACGCCCTGAGCGACACACGTGTGCTCTTGTCGGTCAGATCCGGCGGAACCAGGCTCGGCGACCTTGTCCTTCGCGATGGCGACATTGTGCTCTACGACATGGAGACCGGCCTGGCCGAGATCAAAGTGTCGGAAGAGGACCTGTTCTGCCGCAACGAGAACATCGACGCCC
>Ga0315543_1005211_pt1 | contig 10277 bp, 12 predicted proteins | sample SalMarSW160210MG_2_FD_203098 | JGI IMG/M metagenome (GOLD analysis project Ga0315543, IMG submission 203098) | Salt marsh sediment microbial communities from the Plum Island Ecosystem LTER, Massachusetts, United States - Salt Marsh Sediment SW1601-210 ...
TCTTGGCGTTCCTCGTCGGTCAAGTGCACACAGATCATGGCGGGCCTCCCTTCCAGGCGATACGTCGTCAGGAGAAGTATACCCGCCTTGGCCCAAAAGTGAAATGAACTTTTGTGAACCTACTTAGTGCCTCAAGACCCCTTTCTCTTTTCCGGGACTATTGCCGATAACATGCGCTTTGGCCAGCCCGATGCCAGCGAGGAAGAGATGGTCGCCGCCGCCAAACTGGCCAACGCCGACAATTTCATCCGCAGCCTGCCCGATGGCTACGAGACACGAATCCTGGAGGGAGGGGTGAACCTGTCGGTAGGGCAGCGGCAACTAATCTGCATCGCCCGTGCCCTCCTCGTAGATCCGCGTATCTTGATCTTGGACGAGGCCACGTCGAGTGTAGACACGATTACAGAGGCACTGATCCAGGAGGCGCTGGAACGTCTGCTGAGCGGCCGCACGGCCATTATCATCGCCCATCGCCTGAGCACCGTTCGCAACGCCGACCGCATCTATGTCATGGATGAGGGCCAGATTGTTCAACAGGGCAGCCACGAGGCACTGCTGGAGCAGGGCGGGCTGTACCGCGATCTGTACGAGCGGCAATTCATTGCATGGAGTGACAATGATCAGGACGAAGATAAGTCAGAAGCGATGCAAAATGATGGTCGAAGGTAAATGGGTTTTGTAGTAGAGGCGACCAGCCATCTTGACTCCGAGAGCGCAGTGCTGATCCAACGTGCGCTGGAGCGTGTGATGCAAGGGCGTACCAGTCTGGTCATTGCCCACCGTTTGAGCACCATCCTGTCGGCCGACTCGATCCTGGTGATGGATGAAGGCCATCTGGTGGAGCAGGGCACCCACGCCGAGTTGCTGGCGCAGGATGGGGTCTACGCCAGGCTTTACCAGACACAGTTTCGGGAGCAAGCGGAGCTGGTGGAGAATAGGCAGTAGACCGGTAGACAGACCACAGACAGAGAGCTGAGCTCGGCTCAGCTCTCTGTCATGTCAAGTCAAATGTTGATATTGCCGCAGGCTGGGGGCAGAAAGGATAAGACACAGATGGAAGTCAGTAGGACACGGCAGCAGGGGAACCGCGATTCTACCAGCGGCAGCCTACATCGGAACATCTGGCACCTGGCTATCCCGATGGTCCTGGAAATGAGCCTTATGAACGTGTCCCAGATTGTTGACACCTATTGTGTTGGCAAGTTGGGATCGGTAGCGCTGGCTGCGGTGACTATGAGCATCACCATCCGCTGGGTACTCCACAGCCTGGCTAGTGGGCTGGGTATCGGCGGGATGGCGGTGGTGGCCCGCCGGGTCGGCGCGCAGGACCGGGAGGCAGCAGAGCACGCTGTCTGGCAGACTATTCTGTTGGGCCTGACTGTGTCGCTCGTGATGAGTGGCCTGGGCATTCCCCTGGCTCGCCCCATACTGCTGCTCCTGGGAGCAGATACAGATGTCCTGCTTTTGGGAACGGCCTATCTTCGCGTCAGTCTGGGCGGAGTGTTCACGCTCATGCTCGTCTTTATCATCAACTCGTTGCTGCGTGGTGCAGGGGAGGCACGCCTATCAATGAACATGCTCTTCCTGGTCACGGTGGTCACCGTGGTGTTGGAGCCAGCCCTGATCTTTGGGTGGGGGCCGCTTCCGCCGGTGGGGATCGTCGGTGCCGCCTGGGCCACCGTACTGGGGTATGGGGCGGGACTGGTTATGCAGGTGGTGATCCTTCTGAGAGGCCGTGGGCAGATTGGCATCAACCTGCGCGACCTGAAGCCAGATTTCCCCTTGATGGGTCAGATCATCCACATTGCCTGGCCCAGCTCTGTGCAGATGACGCTCCGTTCCTCCTCTCGGATGGCCATTATCGGACTGGTGGGGGCGTACGGCACCCTGGCCACAGCAGGTTACGGGGTCGCGAACCGCCTGTTGATGTTCGCCGTCATCCCAGTCTTCGGCCTGGGTAACGCCGCCGGGACCTTGGTGGGGCAGAGTTTGGGGGCGGGCAAGCCCAAACGGGCAGAGCAGAACGCCTGGTGGGCCTCTGCCTATGCTGCCGCTTACATGGCTGTCGCAGCAGCCCCCGTCTTCATTTTCGCCGAACCTCTGATTGCTCTGTTCGACCCCACGCCGCAGGTGATGGCATTCGGTGCCGAATGCATACGCACCGTGGTCCCATTTCTGATATTCGGCGCGCTGGGGATAGTGCTGGCGCGGGCCTTCAACGGTGCAGGGGATACGCTGCCTTCGATGATGGTCAATCTGCTTACCTTGTGGGGAATAGAGGTAACGTTGGCCTATGGCCTCTCCCGTTGGCTGGGGATGGGCGTTACCGGTGTCTGGTGGGGTCGGGCAGCCGCCACTGCGGCAAATGGGCTGCTGTTGGCCTTGTGGTTCCGCCTGGGCCGGTGGAAACGACGGGAAGTTTGACGCTCCACCCGCTCCCACTGACCTTCCACTACAGCGCACCAGGACCTTGACAATTTAGCGGCTCCCCCTGAGCGTGGTATACTCTGGGCGTATCATCCCACTCGCCCTACCACCAAAGAGAGCCAAATGGAGTATACCATAGATTAGCCCAAATCTCAAACGGATTGCCAGCGGATATCTCCTGCCGTTTACTTTGTTATCACGTAACTGCTCAGCCGCCCCCGCGCAGGGCGTTGAAACGCCCCGCTGATACGGCGAAACCCGTTAAAACGGGTTAGGAAGTCGCGTTTTAGTGCGTTTTAACGCACTTTGCGTATCAGCCGATGGTTTCAACCGTCGGCGGGGACAGACAGGTGAGTAGTTACGTTATCACGACAAAACGCATCCCCCGCTTCCTGCACCAGTTCCTTCGCTCCGTCAATGCGTTCGATGAGAAAGTCGGGCCGGTAGCCGCGCACGTTGCCCGCTTCGGTGACGTACTGGGCGGCCGGCTTTAGCGAGTTGGCAGGCGGCCCTGCCTGACAAAGGACATACCGGCTGACAAATACCTCAAAACTCCCAAGGCCAGCAAACGCTCATTCGCCGGGTGATCCAGCGTGCACACCGGCTTGCCCCACCCGACCACTTCTTGCGCCAACTGCTCTGTCCTGCTGCCCGGCTGGGCATGGGCGATCAGCACGGTGTCTGCCAGGGCGGCCACGAAGCGGTTGCGGGTCAGCGCGGTGTCCGCCGTCATGCGCCGCACCTTCTCTCCAAACGGCGACATGAGCAGCAGCCGCCCGGCCGCCAGCGGTTCTTTGTACTCTCGTTTCAATCGCATCCTGACCAGCCCCCGCGCCGGGCAGACGATGACCGGCCCCGGCCCGCGCAACAGCACCGCCAGGCATTCCTGCTCCACCGGCGAGTGGAAGCCGCTGATGACTGTCACTGTGCCCGTGCGCCACCCCTGGGCCAGGTCATGTATCTGCAACATAACGCTGGCTGGCGCTTTGGCCGAGCAGAACAGGGCCAGCAGCGGCCCGTTGCGCTTGAACCATAAGTCCCGCGCTCCCCACAACGCGACCGCTGGCGGGGCTTGTTCTCCCAGGTAATCCATCAACCGGGCCGGATAGTTAGCCTCGCCCTGGCGCAAATATGTAATGGGTGGATTCACGTGTTATCTTTCCGTAGATGGGCTTCCAAACCTATCTTTACAGAGAGTCATGTATCAAATGTATCCAAGAGACCCCGGCGGCATTAACCAATCGCTTATCTGCCGTCCACAGCTCGCTGCGCAACGTCTTTGCCAGCGCCAGGTAAAAGCTATCGTAAGCGGCGGCGCGTTGCAGCCGTATCGTCCAGTCAAATGCCGCTATAGTTTGGGCATCATCGGGGGGAAATAACTGTACACCGAGTTTCTGCGCCAGGATCAATATTTGCTGCCCTTCATCGCGGGTGATTTGCCCGAAATGTACCACCTTGCACAGCGCGAACGTAATCTCGTAGAGCCACAATGCCGGCGCGCATAACACGTAACCCTCTGTGTGCCATTGCGTCACCAGCGCCTGACAGCGTTTTTGGTGCGCACCGGGCAACATCAATCTAAAGGCAAAACTGGCATCAATGACCAGGTATTTGCTCATCCCGCGCCTCCAGGTCCGCCCGCGCCGCTTGCCAAAGCGCGTCCACATCTAACGGTTCGCCCTCGCGACGCGCCAGGATCTCAGCCGTCAACTTTGCACTTTCGGCCATCCACGCCTGCCAGTACGCCAGTCGGTCATTCACTTGTTCCCGCTGGAGCCGTTCGTAATCCGCAATACTGACCAGCGCCGCTTTGGGCTTACCGCGAGATGTCAAAATGACCCTCTCGCCACCATAGGCGACGCGGTTGATCAATTCGGAAATATCCCGTTTTACCTGCCCGATGGCGACACTCGTTTCTGTCACTTTTTCCCTGCCTCCTCCCATAACATTAGTTGCATTATCCTGATGACAAGTATAGTGCAATTTTTAGAGGATGTCAACTGGGCCGGATAATCGGTCTTATCTTGGCGCAAGTATGTAATCAACTGGCTCACGCGCTACCCATCACCCTTCCCCGCCACTGCTGAAAAAACCGGCCCCATGCGGTACTTGATGTCGTAGTTGATGATGAAGTCCAACTCCTCATCGGTGAAGCCGTAGTGATCTGCCAGCACGCGATCGATCTCGTAGCCTCGGTCTGGGGCACCGCCCGTTTCTTCGATGCACGACATTCGGCATGTCCCGTGATTGGATAGTCTCCCCCTTGGGTGTTGTTGCTCTCAAGGGATCGCCAGATCCTGCCCCAAGCGCCGGATATGGCTATCCGGCGCGAGCAGAACAGCACAGATAGGACACAGTGATCCAACAACACTCTACAGGGGGACTACCGTACCATAGATTAGCCCAAATCTCAAACGGATTGCCAGCGGATCTCTCCTGCCATTTACTTCGTTATCACGACAAAACGCATCCCCCGCTTCCTGCACCAGTTCCCTGCGGCTTCGTGCTTGCGGATAGTGTTCGGATTGTTGATGAATTGACCCCCTTTGACTTCGTGCAGTTCCTTCGCTCCGTCAATGCGTTCGATGAGAAAGTCAGGCCGGTAGCCGCGCACGTTGCCCGCTTCGGTGACATACTGGATCGTGATACCGTGATTCTTCGTCCACTTGGCGACCGTTTTATCCCGCTCCAGCCTTTTCATATACTGACGTTCCCACGACGAGTCGTAACGCTCGACGGAGTATGCGCTTTTGGTCGGGTTCTCAAAATCGCCGCGTTCACTGGTTGGCATGTTCAGCCTCCGGTTTGTACCTCACAATGCTGTCCACGAGACCGAGCCGGTTCTTGAAGTAAGACGCCATCTTGTGGCGGCGTTTGATTGCGCGCCGCAACGATTCGACGCTGGCCGTGCCCACCGTCTTGCCGCCTAGCATTTGCTTGCTGACGTGGCTCATCAGCACCCCGTACAAATAGCCCAACTCGTGCGAGCCGATTCCTTCTTCGGCCAACAAATCGGCGGCGATGTCACGGACGCTGTGTTTGAGCATTTCTGCCAGTTCCGCCGGGTCGTTGATTTCGTCCAGGGTTTTATGCACCGTGTAAACGGCGGGTGCTTCGTGGATTTCAAGAAAGCCCGAACCATTCAGTGGCCGCCCCTCGACACTGGCGATCTCTACCCGTGAGATTTCGGTATCCAGGGCATAGTCAAAGCCATCCACGACTGCCTGCCAGTCAGGATAGTCGCCGATTTCGACTTGAATGTTCATCAACTCTTCGTCAAAGTCGGCCTTTTCTTCCTCGATGGGTTCAGGGATTTCGATCAGCAGTTCCGGCTTGTCAACGAACTGCGGCTTCCGCCTGGGAGGGAGGTCTTCGTCGCCGAACATGCTCAATTGGTCAACGTTGGTGCGAATCTTTGCGCCTACCATCTCCCATAGCCAGCCGTGCTTTAGCTTCTCGTGGTCAACGATGGCGCAGATTTCCTGGATGTCCTCGGTCCGCACGTTGAGCCGCAGGCCGCGCCCGACCACTTGCTGCCCGTACACCCGCGAGGAGAACTTGCGCAGCAGCAGGATCACGGACACGGCCGGCACGTCCCACCCCTCGCGCAGCATGAGCACGCTCACAACCGCGTCGTAGGGGCTGCCGGGCTTGCCCAGATGCCGGGCGGCTTTGCGCTCTTCCTCGTCGGACTTTTCCGTGACCAGCAAGGTTCTGACGTTGAAATCTTTTTCCAGCATATCTCGCGCTTGCTCAGCGTCCTTGATCGTGATGGCGACGACGAACAGGATGGGCTTGTAGGAACCCTGCGCCAGCGTCTTGGCTCGACGTCGCTGTTCTTGCAACCGGTCCAGCGCGACGCGGATTTGCTTTCCCATCGGATCGGGGTCGGTTACCCATTGGGTGGAACTCAACCCCTTCTCGATGCGCTCAAACTCTTCGTCCATCTCGTCAACGGTGCGCCTCTCGCCCGTTTCCGGGTTGGTGTAGGTCAGTTCCACCGAAGCGAGTCTGGGCTGGTAGACGACGACGCTCTTGATGATCGGGGGAACCTCGGCTTGCGCGTCGGTGATGCCGTACTCGAAAATCATCTTGGTATCCGGGGCTTTGCCATCGGCGCGGTCGGGGGTAGCGGTGGTATCCAGCCGGAACCTGGAGAGTCGTTTCAGCGCAAACAGGGTGTTGTCGTACTCTGCCGCCGGGGTATTGTGCGCTTCGTCGTTAAAGACCGCTATCTTTTCCTCGGCGTTCATCAGCACGGCAAGGTTGCGCCGCCCGCTCGTATTGGACTGGTACAGTTGGTGAATGTTGCCCAGAACGACGCCGCTGTCGCGGATGCCCTGCGGCCCTTCGCCGGGCTGCATGACGTGCAGGCCAAGCTGGTTGGTGTAGTGCTCCGTGCCGGGCGGGAAGAAGCCAAAGTCGCGGAACACTTGAGCGTCTCTAAAGTCGTCTTCCAGCCGGTCGCGCACGATGGTGTTGGGGCAGAGCAGGAGAAACTTGTGCAGGTCGTGGCAGACCTTGAGCCAGGCGACCACCGCGCCGATGATGGCCGTCTTGCCGCCGCCCGTGACGATGTTGAGCAAAAGTTCGTTCCACTGGAGCAGTTCGGAGGCATAGACCACGCGCATCAGCGCTTCTTCTTGATGCCGCCACAAATGGCGTGGCGCGTCCTCGCGCGTAATATGGAGCAGAAAATCGCGGGTGAGGGGGTTCACGTCCGGGTAGGCGCCGGAAGCCCACCACTCGCGGAAATCCTGTTCGTAGGGAGCAAAGGAATGGTACATCTAGTTGACCTCAATCTCCTGTACCACTGTCCGCTCGCCGCCCTGGTCGTCCTGCACGGAGCAAGCGACGGTGTGCGTACCTGCTTTGGGAAAAGTGTACTCCACGACGAGCACCGCCCGTTTGGTCTTTTTGTCGCGGAGGAAGGTGTAACCCTATGTAGAGATGAACTTGCCGGCCTGGTGGCGGAAGTCCCACTGCACGTTGGCAATCGCGCCATCCTTGTTCAGGCTGACCGACTCGGACACGTCGAACTCGTAGGTGAGCGATTTTACCCTGCGGACGGCCACGCGCACCTCCGGCTGCTGGATGAAACTGAGCAATGGCCCATAGTCCTTGTGTTTGGAGACCACGTGCTCGCGGAACTCGTCCGACTCCAGCCGGATGAGGTTGAGACGCACAAAGTCAATGCGCTTGTTCTCGCGGGCGGCCAGAATCTGCGCCGCTTTGCGGGCATCCGGGCCAAAGTTCCAGGCCAGCATGACACCGTGGTTGGCGCGGCGTTCCTCGTAGACCGCTTTGGCAAAGCGGGCCACGTCCCCTTTGCCGATGCGCGAGCGGCGCGAAGGCTGGCCCACGTACAGCGGGACGCCATACCGGACGCCGTGAATGGCGGGCGACACACTCTCTGGCCGGCCGCCGAACGCTTTGACCACGAACTCGCGGAACTGGGTTTCACTGTACGTTTCCAGCCTGGGCGCTTCGTACACGCCCCAATGCTCGACGGTGAAATCGGGGATGGGAAACAGGGCGCCGATTTTCTCTCTAATAACCTTTGCCACGCGGTCGGCGGTGATGGCAACGGCGATGCGCGATTGGTCGCAGGCAATCCAACGGCGCTGATGGTCTGAGCAGTAGTACACGCGCTTCTCTTTGGTGTCCGTTGTCCCGTCCCGCCTATGGATGACTCGGGTTTCCCTTCGCACGCGTAGACCTTGAGCAACGGCAATAAAACTGCCACCTCCGCAAAAGAAATCTGCTACAACATCGCCAGGGCTGGATGAAGCCTCGACTATCCTTTGCAGAAGCTCAATGGGCTTCTGTGTTGGGTAGCCTATCCTTTCAGTTCGGTCATTCTGAGGTATGATAGGCACACGCCACACGTCGTCTAGCACCTTTCCACGTGGATCATAGTAGTGAGCCTTGCTTGCCGGTATATTGATGTCAGGGCTGTAAGGTTCACGCACCAGGGATGATTCGCCATTGAAACAATAGTCTTCGCGCTTAGAGTATCGCAGGATAACATCATGTCTCCTGCCAAAATCGCTTTTCTTTCTTGCGCCACTGTTGTAATACCACACAATCTCATTCCGTAGATTATCGTATCCAAATATCTTGTCCATCTCCACTTTCACATAATGGCTCGCATGCCAGTCCATGTGAACGTAGATTGAGCCGGTGGGCTTGAGCAACCGCTTCATCTCGTACAGTCTCGCATTGAGCCACACCAGGTAGCCGGGCATGCCGCCTTCCCATATATCGGAGAAGGAGCGCACTTCGTTCTTGTCGCCAAAGATGACGTTGTATTTGCGGCCGGAGAAGAAGGGCGGGTCAATGTAGATCAGGTCAATGCTGTTACTCGGCAGTTGGCGCATGACGTGCAGGTTATCCCCAAAGAACAACCGGTTCGCGCCGCTGGGGAACAACTCGCGCAGCTTGCGGTCTTGCTCGTTCTGGGCCAGAAAACGGTCGGCGTGCCCGAACTCCACCCGCTGGACCTCCTGAAAGGGCAAGCGAATGGTGGGGTAGGCATGCTGAAACTTTGTGACTTTGGTTTCGCGCCGCCGCGTTTCCACCTCCCAGCCCAACGGCGCTTCGTCCACCGGCACCGCCCCAAAGCGCGTAGGCAGTTGGTAGTGCTCTTTCTGTTCAGGGATTTCGACCTCATCGGGCGCGGGTGGTTCAATGAAGGAGATCTCGGTCTCTACCTTCGGCAGACGTCTGGCAGAAGTGGCGGTCTTTTTCCGTCGGGGCATAGCGGGCTCCTAAAATGCTCGAGGGTACTCGGACGAGACATCGCTGGATTGCGCCGTTACTTGTCAACCGTCACCGTCACCCGCACGCGGTCTGGAAGGTCGCCACCGGTCAGTTTGCGCAGCGCCCACTGTTGAACGTACAGCGTGCCAATGATGGGCGGGCCATCGCCGGCCTCTTCCTGGTAGCGGCGGGTGTTCTTGGTATCCTTCTCGACTTGGAAAGTCAGTTCCAGTTTGTCCATTGCTTGATGCCTCCTGTGGTTTGTAGGGATGTCGGTCTTGGTTCAGCACTTCGACTGCGGCTGGTTATCCTTGCTAGTGCTGATAATCACCGCTATCGATTCTGGCTTTACTCTTGCACTACCCACCTTCCCTTATTGTTATAGCCCATTGGTTTTCCCTCCTCGTTATAGTTCATTGATCGAGGCCATCCAGAAGCATTCCAAACCATGTCAAAGATCGGTATCATCGCTTCTATAGGGTCACACTCAAAGCCATCGGCCATAACTTCGGGTAACAGAAGGGCATCTCTATCAATCGGGCGGGCGCGATCCCGCCAAAAAGCCTCGTCCCAACCGGGTTTCACAAAGTAGCCCAACACACCCAGTAGACTAAGCATGATGAAGAAGGGCGGTTCAACACCAAGCCTCTTTTGGATTGCCAAGTATCTTGGGAGTGCATCAAGTAGTCCCTTTTCATATGGCCCGCTTGAGATAATTGGAGACCCTTCGCCAGCATTACGTAAAGCTCTCGTGTCAACAGCTTCGATGATTCCATTGCGGAAGATCTGTAGATACGAACGCATAAAAGCTGAATCGTGAGATTGCACAGACGTCACGATTCCGTCCAAGTTATATCGATAGTCCGTCACTGTCGATTCATAAATAGGTGCATAACGCCAGACATCATCACCAAAAGAAGCCATATCGAATTTAGCAGCCGGATCAAATGCCCCAAACGGTATAATGTGGAGAACGATTTTAGCACCCTTATCCAACGCCACGGGTGTCTCATCCGCAACAATCCTGCCAAGACGTTCAGCGCGAAATAATCTGATACGTTCTGCCGTTGTTTCCGATAGTAGAAATA
>Ga0315543_1005212_pt1 | contig 10276 bp, 13 predicted proteins | sample SalMarSW160210MG_2_FD_203098 | JGI IMG/M metagenome (GOLD analysis project Ga0315543, IMG submission 203098) | Salt marsh sediment microbial communities from the Plum Island Ecosystem LTER, Massachusetts, United States - Salt Marsh Sediment SW1601-210 ...
GGTGTCACCCACATTCTTTTTATAGCTACCGCTACTTACATTGTTCATTCTTTTAGACTCCTGTCGTGCCGTTTAGGGGCAGACCTTATGGTCTGCCGCGCACGACAGAAATACAATAGTTGATGGGTTAAGAAACGGCCTCTCATCTGCGGGTCTTACGCTTCGCTACAGACCACGCAGTATTCCCGGCCTAATTTCAATAATATCAACCTGCTCATCAATCCAATATTCCCTTTTATTCTTTTTCTATTACTCATTTCTTGAAAATAAATTTTATATAACTTGTCAATCATCCTGCTTCTTGCTGCCTATGGCATAAAACTGGGGGAAAAAATTGAGCTGGATGCCCATATCCAGCGATTTCAGGTATTCCGATTCCCATTCCTTTATTTCGTTATCATTCATCCCCGCCCTCCTCAAAACATTCCAGTAAAAATCCCTTGAACGGACGTAGGATGCTCTGTCCTCATCGCAACTCCATATTCTCTGGTTGCCAATACCCACCTCCGTATCCAGTCCTGCTCCCACGAACAGTGCCCTAAGCTTCCGTCCAATGTGCGGGTCTCCTCCCCTTCTCTTTATCGCTTCCCCTGCAAATATCGGGTCGACCATGCTGTTTTCTGGCCAGTGGATCTTACCTCCAAAATCCGGCTCCAATGATGCTACCACTTTTCCACCGGGCTTTACCACTCTTGCCATTTCATTGACAACACGCTGCGGGTCTTCTGACCACATCAAAACAAGATTGCATATTGCGATATCGAAATAATCGTCTTTGAACGGCAGGTTATGAGCATCTCCTGTACATAGACGCACATTTTTGGAATCACCCAGCATCTCCCTTGCCGTATCCACCATGTCAGGTGAGTCGTCCAGCGCAATTACAATGCCATTGGTATGAGCAGCCATATCCTTTGTTACCTCACCCGAACCGCAACCCACATCCAGTATCAACCCGGCATCTTTAAGCCCCGCCACAATGTAAATGGGATGCCTTTCCTCCGCTGTCTCGAGAGCCTGTTGCTCAAGTTTTTTTATGAAATGTCCAAGTTCGTCCCTAGTCCGATTGTGAGGCATCAAATCATAAATATTGCCCCGTACATAAGGTTTTGTGATTGCCGTCGTTGTTTCAAGAATGGATACCGCAAGCGTCTGCATAGGAGAAGAACTTCTTTCGCTACACAAATGGACGGAGTTGGGAAAAAATGTTTACCGGACAGATGGTATGCTCGTATTTTTCATCGACGATATGCACCTATATCATAATGACATTGACGTAGAAATAAAAAAATGGGCAGAGCGGCTTGATGCGGTCATATTTGCCTCACGCCACCAATCGGAATCCGGAAGAAAAACCCTGTCTGTCCATCCCATAGGAAATTTTAGCAAGGCAAAGTTCGGAGGTAAAAACAGGGAACTTGTTCCTTCAGCCCCAGCCCTCATGGGGAATGCCCTCAAACTCCTGCATGAAAAGTCAGGGAAAATGGACTATGACGTTTGCTATGAAGTGACGCATCACGGTCCCTATCTTTCAACCCCCGCATTTTTTATAGAGGTCGGGAGCACCGAGAAGGAATGGGGCAATGTTGAAGCATGCAGGATCATCGCAGAAACAATCATGAATGTCAAGGAAAAACCACATGATATTGCAATAGGCATCGGCGGGGGACATTATGCACCCCGTTTCACCGATATCGCTCTGGAAAAAGGCATGGCATTCGGGCACATGATACCGGACTACCAGCTTGCCAATGTGGACAATGAAATGGTACTCAATGCCATTTATGCTACGCCCGGTGTGAAAAATGCATACTTCCACGGAAAAAAAGGAAGACATTACAAAAAAATCATTGAGGACAAAGGCATCGAGTGTATCCTGTAAAACAGCTCGCTCTTGCAAATTTAAAAATAGTGGTTTTCTCAAAAATATGTAGGCAAAATCTCTACATGTCCTCAATATTAATACTTTATTTCAAAACCCCCATTTCCTTCTGGCATTTCATAGATTACATCCACTTTATCTACTCTCGAAAAAGGGGGGCCGTGACGGCACCACTCAACCATTTTTTCAGCGAAAGCCATATACTCTAAACAGAACTCATTAGCCAAAGAAATATTTAATAATAAGGAGTGTATATAAAATATATGAGACAAAAAATTGTTGTTATTGCACTCTTTGTATGTTTTTTGATGATTGTAATGCCACTTTCAGATGGCATTAGCAAACATCATGTAACTTTCACGAAATATATGCCCGACGGCCATATTGACACATTCACCACGGAGATTACCTTGAATTATAATGAGACCGTTTCTGAAGGCATATCTCGTGTATGCAGACAGCTCCTTCTTTCCGATACGGAGTTGCAACGTTATGCAGATCAAGGCTTTGACCTGTACATGATTGTTTCATCAGGATCCGGCTTCCATTTTACATTTCCCTCAAGCTTTTTTAGGTCATCCCATTTTAACATTATTTACTCTTTACTTCCCTCGATCATTTTTTGCAATTATGACAATTATTTTTCCGTGACGGATATTTATCCGATTTCAGATCCTGATAATGCAACCTCGCTTGCAGGATCTCATAAACTGGTATGCATAGGATTCGTTGGTATCATCGGCTGGACCGGATATTTTTCCAGGGGGTCTACGGGTTTTGCCGGTTTCTCGCCTTTTGTTTGGTTCAATACAGAGTGATTTGAGCAATAATATTGTGAACAGAACACATTTCTATGACGTACTGGAAAAAAATATGTTCCCTTACATTGAAAATTGCGGTACAGGTATGTATGGATGTGGCCAAATATTATGCGGTGAGCTACTGCAATAGACAAACTGATAATCTTGCATTTTATAGTTGCCGAATTACTCAAAATCATCTTACCGTAGAAAAACTTATGAATGGCTAAGAGATTTAGCAATATGAAAGTAAAAATATTAACGACTCTGATAATTTTAAGTTTTTGTATATTAGTGTTTAATAATCAATCGGAGGGGACAAATGAACGAACGACACTGTTCGTGAAATATTTGCCAGATGGCAGTACTCAAACCTTTCAGCACAACATAGAGTATCTTGCAGGAGAAAACCTATCCGAAAGTATTGCAAGAACCTGTGGCGAACTAGTGGCAGACGACGAGCAGATACAACAGTATGCGGAACAACAAACAGGATTGTTTTTCCTTGTATCGGGAGGAGACGGAATGCATGTTGCGCTTCCGCCGAGCGGCAAATATTCCCGTATACTCGAAATGTACTGGCAGCTGGTCCCCTGTCTGTTATACTGTCATTATACCGAAGGAGGTTATTCTGACATAACACCAATTGATGGAGGGGCTAACACAAATATCACGGTTCCCCATCGGATTCTGTGTATTGGTTTCGTGGGAGTGCTTGGCTGGAGCAGACCATTTTCGTTCGATGACACGGGATTCGCCGGATTTACGCCCTTCCTTTGGTATGAACAAGATTGAAAATCTAACATTCCGTTCAAAAATAGCTGCAAAACATCAGTGAATTGTTGTTGACGGAGATTGTTGCCGATAAATCCTGCAATTTAGAAAAGGTTATTTTTATGACAAAATGAGGATTGTCATTAAATATTTTCAATACCTTATTGCGAATTCCTTTTCTCCTTCTGGCATTTCATAGGTTACAGCCACTTTATCTACTCTCGACAAAGGAGGACCATGACGGCACCACTCAACCATCTCCTCCACCTTTTCGTCGTCGCCCTCGAATACAGTTTCCACCCTACCGTCTGGAAGATTGCGAACCCAGCCGTTGAGAAGTAGACTTTCGGCTTTCTCCCTTGTCGATGCCCTGAACCATACTCCCTGCACACTGCCGGAAACAAATATATGGGCACGCTTCATAAATGGTAATAAAAGCAGAATATTTATCTTTGCGGATACGGAAACATTAATAAAATTGCCCTTAACCGCATCTCCGCCTTTCTATATCTTTACTCAATATTGAACTAAAGAATCTGGTCGAATTCGTAATCACTCCACCCCCTTTCCCCTACCAATATTTCAAATTCTATGGGGGTTAAAATCGGTTTTTTATAGCTGACAGAATCGTCCATGGCTATTCTCGGGCATGAAGTTGAAACATAGAAATCCAGATTCATATAATCCAACCTGTCCGGAGAAAAATTATTCAAGGAGATAAAATGGGCTTTCAATCCCTTATCCTCAGCCAGTTCTTTTAACGTACTTGCAAGGTTCATCCTCTTCTGCCCCAGTTTTTCCCCGATCAATATGCCCACGTTATTTTTATCCATGGCACTCGATATGAGAGCATATCTCCGCCTCATCATCTTTTCTCTCATTTCCTCGATTTCGGCCTTTATTGCCTTGCCCCGGGAAGGGTCGGCTATAATAACGGGTTTTTTTGCTGCTATGGAAAGTCCCAACGGATGGAAATATCCGTCACCCACATAGAGAAAAGAATCCACCCTGCCTGCTATGGAGGTGCCCGCTGTCAAATCACAGCCAAGTATCTGGCCGTCATGGGCTGTCCGCCTGCTTCTCTTGCCAATCATCGGTACAAAGCCTTTACTTTCAAGAATTTCGATGCATCTGCCCATCTGCAGGATATACGGCGTTATGCTTACCACCCCTATTTTTTTGCCCTCCAGCAGTAACGCCGCTTTTTTTACAACATCTGCTGCGTCAAATGTCGAATGCACTTCCAGAAAGGCTGCCCGGGCAGGATACTCATTTTTGAGATATGGCATTTCGGCCTCTCCGATATAGATTATTTTGTCAATACCCATGTCTTCAATGCCGTCGCAGAAATCACATGCCCCGTAGCATGAATCGGCGGATATCACCGCCTCCACGTCCATTGAATAGAGAAAATCCGAAATTTCCACGGCAAGAGAGGAAAGACCATCCGGCAATTTTATGAGCACTCTGCTGCATCCCTCCGCGATGCCACCCAGCTTTTCGAAATCAACGTTGCCTGATTTTGACCTTGCCATCTACTTCAATATCAACAAGAGTATTTATATCCATGCCAATCTTCTTCTCTATTTTCTCGATGTTACTCTTATTCACCGCGATGAATATCCCGTTTATTTTAACATCCATCTTTTTGAGGGCGGAGACCACGGCAGACAGCGTTCCTCCGGTACTTACAACATCATCGACTATCACGACTTCATCCCCTTTGTCGATACCGTTTATGAAAAGGTTCGAAGAAGAGTAGCCCGTGACCTGTTTCACCGATACCTCTCCCGGAAGGCCGTAACTCCTTTTGCGTATTATCGTGAAGGGTATTCCTGTTTTTATGGACAGGACTGCAGCTATCGGTATGCCCATTGCCTCCATGGTCACAATTCTATCGCACGCCGGCATGATGTTTTTTATTCGCTCGGTAACCTCTCCAAGCAGGGACGAATCGATATAAGGTATCCCGTCGGTAATTGGATGGATAACATAATTGTAGTCTCCTTTCTTGATTATGGGGGCATTTTTCAGAGATTCCTCAATTTTGCTCATGAAACCACCGATTTGAAATCCTTAACAAATTCACCTATTAATTTCTTTTTCACATGCGGCATGACCACAATTCTTATGAAACCATTTTCCGCATCAACCCCCACCTTCCATCCACTCCCGGATAATCTTCCTGCGATTTCACCCGCATTCCCAAGCTTTATACCTATCACGTTCATCCGGGGCTCCGTCACCAGTTCAAAACCCTCCTCCTTCAATTTTTTTTCGGCATAGCGAGTGATATCCATACATCTCTTCACAATCTTCATATATCCGTCATCTCCCAGATATTTCATGACTGCGTAGGTGGCGGCTGCGGCGGCACCCGGCCTGGTTCCAAGTATGGACATCTGATTTCCCGTATGAGTACATGCAGAATTGACCGATATAGCACCGAACCATTCTTTTTCCTTTGTAATAAGCACACCCGACGGGATTACGGATAGGCCCATCTTGTGAGGGTCTACGGATATGCTACTCACCCCGCTTACCTCGAAATCAAATTTTTCCCGGATAACTCCCATCTTTTGCAGGAATGGAATTACAAATCCACCGAATGCGGCATCGACATGAAAATAAACGTTCTCATCCATGCATATCTCACCCATTTCCTCTATCGGGTCCATAAGTCCAAGGTTGGTCGTTCCGGCAACGCCGACAACACATGCCGTATCGCTGCTTATCATATCCCTCAGACTGCCGGCATCCGCTATGCGATTTTTTGAAGGTAATATCTTTACCTTCAAACCCATGAGTGACGATGCCTTTCTAAACGAGAAGTGAGCGGATTCTGGCACGATGACCTCTTTCTTCCCACTAATATTTTTAAAAACCCACAAAGCCATCAGATTTGATTCCGTACCGCCTGATGTCATCTGCCCCCCAAGACTTTCAGGTGCATGGAACATTTTGCCCACCATTTTTATAACATCTTCCTCGACCTCCCTTGTTCCCGGGAAAAGCCCCGGGTCGCCCAGATTCGTTTCCATGAACATGCGGTATGCCTCAACAGCTACCGGATGGGGACGTGTGCACATTGAGCCCAAAATATGCCCCGATGAAAATGTCATGTCTTTCGAGCGGGCGTCCTTCAGTTTCTCAAAAATCTTTTTCTTCATCACTACACCACCTCAAGTTTTATCTCGTCGCCCCTGAAGGTATATGCTCTCCACGAGTCATCACTATAGGGCAATGCCGTTATTATATGTACCCTGCCATATTTTTCAAAAAGATGCAAATCAGCTTCCGATGGTATCGGATACGGAGAAGGATGCGAGTGGACGGTTCCCACAATAGAGTAGTCAACAGGGGCCATATACAACTTAAATATTGCATGTGAGCCGCCTGATATAGTGCCCGGAAGGAGGACAACCTCTGATATTATTTTCCGATCATCACCAACTGACAGCAGACCTGCAAACTCTCTCGGATGGATAGACCTGGCACTCTCTTTTATGAGATCTATGCACTCCCTCTCAATCCCCCATATTTTCTCCATTATCGGGCCTCTTTGCTTTGAATGACAGCGTCTCATGAACCTTTCTGTAAAAATTTTCTTCGAGGCGGATGAAAGCGGATTTTTTATCTGATACGGATAAGACTACCTCATCCTTTTTTGATATCAATGCTTCGCGGTTTCCATCTATAATAATCTTCGCTTTTTTGTTACCTTTAACTCTAACATATAATTGTTTGTCAGCGGGAATCACGAGAGGTGATGATATGTGCCTGAAGGGAGCTATGGGGGCAACTATGAATGCCCTGAGGGAAGGATCTACTATAGGTCCTCCGGCCGAGAATGCATAACTTGTTGAGCCTGTAGGAGTGGCAATTATTATTCCATCTCCATCTATCTCCTCGGTAACCATTTTATTTACTGATAAAACCATGGAAAGGATTTTTCCTATGTAAGATACATGTATGGTAACTTCATTTGTTGCATCCGAAAGCCTTTCCCCGTTAAGCAAGGTCTTGATTTTCATTCTTTCCTCTATAAAATACTCCCCTTCCAAAACTTTTTTCATGCTTTCTACTGCATCATGTGCTTCAACCTCCGTAAGAAAGCCGACCGACCCGGTATTTATGGTGAATACAGGCTTTGTTGTATATCTCATGGCCATGAGGATGGTGCCGTCTCCACCTATAATCACAACCTTATCCGCCTTTTCACCTATCTCTTTTATTGAATAACCTGGCTGAGACAGATGAGCAGCAACCTTTTTTTCCAGCATTACATCGTCAAGCATAGGATATATTTTATCCACTATTGAAAATGATTGCTTCGAAGACTTACATACAAGACCCCACATCATATAAATCCCTCCAGAACTTCCCTGCATGATACCGCAAGAACACTGCTCCTTTCCTCCAGATTTAGCCCCACATCCAGCCGATTTCCCCCGATATCAAAAACCTCGCCTCCCGCCTCCCTGATAATCAGGGTCGATGCGGCAAAATCCGTGACACGAAGGTATTCGTTCCCCTGAATGTAGGCACTTATCGAACCGGAGGCAACAAGGCACATCTCCAGGGCGGCGGCACCCAAGGAACGTATGTTGATATTGTTTACGTTTATGAGATTGAGTATTCTGTTATCTCCGGATTTACCCAGTGCCATGGAGAATATCAGCCTGTCGGGTGTTTTATCCACTTCTATCCTCTTTCCATTGAGAAATGCCCCTTTCCCTTTCTCGGCAGTGTAAGTATCGCCGGTGAGGAGATTTTTTACCAGCGCATATTCTATATCTCCCAGCCTTTTCCTGCCTATTGCTATTGAAGTACAGTAGAACGGTATGCCGTGAACTGCATTCCTTGTACCATCCACGGGGTCAATAACCATAATATATTCCTTTCCATGGTCAATGAAACCCGCCTCTTCCGACAGGATATTCACTTTTTTATCTGTAGCAGGCAATGCAATATCCTCCGCAATTTTGTCTATGTACTGCGTGGGCGTACCATCTGCCCCCATTTCCATCTCCTCCCCGAAATGTTCAAATCTCTTTTTCCGTTCCTCCGCAATCTTAGTCCCTATCCCGTCCGCAATCTTCAGACATATGCCTTTTAGCTCTTCTATTTCAGACATTTTACGAACAAGTAAAGCTTTTACAGATATAAAGAGATATTGGAGTAGTTACAATTTCTTTTCTCATCGGTTCAGCAGTGTTACACTGTTCATCACTACTTCGTCAACGGGCCAGTCCTGCATGCCATGCTTTGTAGTTGTATCCACGGATGCAATAGCTCTCAGTACATCCATTCCTCTGATGACTTTACCGAATGCGGCATACTGTCCGTCAAGACGATGCTGTGCACCGTCGCAGATGAAGAACTGGCTTGTTGCACTGTCAGGGTCGGATGTTCTTGCCATGGATATTGCACCGTCAACATGCATTACATCAGGGTTTGTCTCCAATTCAATCGGACCGTATGGGCTTTTTACATACGTGCCATCGGGATAATACCCACCACCCTGTATGACAAAATCATCGATGACGCGATGGAAAATAATTCCGTCATAAAACCTGCTTTCGACAAGCTTTACGAAGTTTTCGGTAGTAATGGGCATCTTATCCCCGTACAATTCAATCTCCATGGTGCCCATCGATGTGTTTATGATAACAATCGGATTTTTGGTTATTTCATATGGTTTGCTGGCGGGCTGCCAATCAAAATTAAACCATGGAAATATCCACCAGTTTCCCACGATGAGTTTTGGAATTAAACCGGTGCTGCCGCCCCAGTAATTGTGGCTCCAGTGATTCTGAGAAAATGGTGATTGCTGGAAACTGAAGGAAAAGGTGGCGTGCTTTGAATTTCCTATGAAGTTATTGCTTTCTATGGATGTATGGCGAGAGTTACATAGAGTTATGTTATCTATATTATTGTGAACTATGGTATTCCCGTATCCGCTGTTCAGCCATATGCCCTCAGAGTTGTGGGATATGTTGTTGCAAATTACCAGATTGCTTTCTGAATCATCAAAGTATATGCCTTCATTATTGCGGGAGACGGTGCTGCCATATATGATATTGCTATCGCCAGTATAGTCGAGGTAAATGCCACGGCTGCAGTCGGTGATTTTAGCATTTGAGATGATATTGTATCTGGAAAAAACAGAGATGCCAAAAGAATATTTTGAGATGCTGATATCCGAAATTTTAGCATTGCCGGCACGTATGTCAATACCGGTATGCCCTGTGCCGCCTGCGGAACGTATTGTGAACCCGCTTATTGTGACCGACCCGGCGGTAATAGAAATAACGCTATCGGATACACCGCCATCGATGACCGTAGTACTTCTGTTTTTACCCATAACCGTGATTGATTTGCCAACCGAAATGTTTTCGTTATACGGCGAAGAGTTATCATATACAAACACCGTATCCCCGTCGGCGGCATCGTCTATGGCATCCTGGATATGCGAGTAGTTGCCCGGCCCGATGCCGCCGACATACAGCATCGTGCCCCCGAGCATGTATTTTTCCGTTGATACACTTTCCGCCACGGGAATGACACCCGCAGTCATAAACAAAACGATTGTGCCGGTAGCGAGGATTTTTTCCCAAGTCATCGTTCTCATTTTTGTCCCAATACCGTATATATCGACGGGTTATAGAAGTATACACCTCTATTGGTATGTCAGTACTTCCGAAAGTAAAAAATTTCACTATTTTTAAGTAATCACTCACAATTTTATCCCATGGAAGGGGATGAGATAAAGGAGCGATTAAAGGATAAAATGGTGAAAACTCTGCTCGATAAAATA
>Ga0315543_1005216_pt1 | contig 10273 bp, 6 predicted proteins | sample SalMarSW160210MG_2_FD_203098 | JGI IMG/M metagenome (GOLD analysis project Ga0315543, IMG submission 203098) | Salt marsh sediment microbial communities from the Plum Island Ecosystem LTER, Massachusetts, United States - Salt Marsh Sediment SW1601-210 ...
ACAATGAGGTTGAGATAGAACAAAAGTTGGTAAATCTCGCAAGAAAAAGTATTAAAGGTCAAGAAATAGATGATGATGTGTGTAAGATTGCAAATGCGACACTTGCTACAAGATTAGGTAATCATCCTGATCCTTTTGTATGGAATGGAGATTCAATAAGGCCAGAATCGTTTAAAAATTCTAATTTTATAAAATTTGATTCCCATAAATGTGCTGCGTCTAACCCTCCATTCGGAACTAAAATCACTATTAAGGATTTTCGCATATTACGAGAATTTGACTTAGCTAAGCAAAATGGCAAAAATGAGAATCTTTTGTTCAATGATAAAATTACGTATCGTGCACCAGATATCTTATTTCTTGAGCAGAATGTTAAATTGTTAAAGCCCGGCGAAGGTAGATTATCAATTGTAATGCCTTACCAGATTCTATCAGGCCCACAAACTTTATTTGTCAGAATTTGGTTATTGAAAAATACAATAATAACATCCATCATTGATTTACCGCCGGAAACCTTTCAACCTCACACAGGTACTAAAACTTGTCTTTTAACATTAAAAAGAAGGTTAAAACCTTTGGAGAAGATCGAAGACATAGAAGATTATAAGATATTTATGGCAATGCCAAAATGGATTGGACATGATAGACGAGGAATACCTATGTTTAAGAAACTTCCAAATGGGAAAAATTCTAACGAAATACTTACTGATTTTCCAGAATTGAAATCCGCTTATTTGAACTTTGTTGATGGAAAAAATCCTTCAGAATTTTTTTCTGAATCATTTATCATTGATTCAAAACAGGTTATTTCAAGTGAACTTCTACAACTTAACGCGCAATTCCATAAACCCTCCAAGTTTGCCAATGAATTAAACAACAACAGAAAGAAACAAAATTGGAAATTTTACCTACTTGAAGATTTGGTTAAGGATATATTCTATCCTACAAGGTTTAAGCGTGATTATATTGAATACTATAAAGGAGCAATTCCCTTTTTCGGAGGTTCTGATATTAACCAATTAATAACTGAAACGGGAAAGTGGTTAAGTCCATTACATCCGAAGATTGAAGAACTAAAGGTCAAAAGTAATTGGTTATTAATTACTAGGAGTGGGTCAACGGGAATTGTATCCATTGTACCAGAATCTTGGAATGAGTTTGCTATGTCTGAGCATATTATTAGAATTATTCCTGATGAAAAGAAGATAAGCCCTTACTATCTATTAGCATTTCTTAGATCAAAGTATTGTCAGGAAATAATTTCAAAAGGGGTATTTGGGTCTGTCATTGATGAGATTGATCCAAGTTTTATCGCAAAGATTAAGGTACCTGTTCCAACAGATAATAAAGTGTTAAATCAGATTATCCAACAGGTACATGTTGCTGAAAAATCTAGAAACGAAGCGATTCAGTCTACAAGTAATTCTTTGGTTGAACTAAATACACTACTAGAGGATGAATTTGCAGTGGCTTAATTTCATTTGTGATGTTTTTTATGCCTCTTGACGATTTCATCCATTAATTCAATAAGTTCATCAATAGTCAGATTTCCTTGAAGTTGATTGCTCCTCGACAACATTAGAAAAGCATTTTTTGGTTCATGTTTGCCACCTCTATCAAGAGGATATAAGTGACCTGATTGTATTATTCTTGCATCATCAATTATTGATTTTAGAGAGATTGGTATTAATTGAATAGGATCAAGGTAGTAGCCAGGTCGAATATCATGTTCAATCAGCCAACCAAAACATTCTTGTATTGTATTATCTGGAAGTTCGGGTGCATCATCCATACTGAGTAATTGAAGATAGTATTTTGTCTCAGTTAAAGTGGCAATCATTTCATTTGCATAAAATTTATGGCTTCTTTTTAATTTCCACCTCAGGATCCGGTTTCCGTCTGATCCGTCTTGGGGTCTGCCAGGAACTCTACTGGAAGTTGGTTTCCATGGTGGTGAACGTCTTCCTGCATCACGAAGTTTTGTTTTCACTCTAAGTATTTGTCTTGCATCGTATCCAAAGTCTAAACAAGCAGTTGTGAAAACAGATGTAACTAAGCTGATTAATTCTCTAACTTCTGGCAGGGATATTTTATCCTGCTTGTCAGCTATAGTTTTAATTCTCCCTAATTCTTCTTCAAATGACATTGATCCTTTTTTATACAAGGATAATAAAAATCTTCTAATCTTCATATGTAATGTGTGAGGGCATATTTGGCTCTTTTGCTTTTGCATGTGGTCTGGGTTGAGTGTCGCGCAAAAGCAAATGTGCCAAATGAGCGGTCGTGGTTTGTAGAAAAACCATTAAGTAGTTATCTAGTATGTGTATTTGAATCGCATTAGCTATAACGGCCCGGCAATATGGGGAGGTTGTGTTACCCGACACGAGCACCGGGTAGAGTCCAGGTACCCCGAGTACTCGGGGCCAGAAAGCTGTCACGGTGCAAGGAGGGTATGGCGCACTTTTTGCCGTCCGGGTACAAATTTTATTGAGCATTACGAGTGTCGCGGTACAATTTTGATCGGAGCCACGAATTTATCCACAGTTACAAAGTTGGAAGCGGGCACTTGCGCAGTGTCGCGATACAATGTTGAACGGAGCCAGTAAGTTATCACGGTACACAAAGCATTATTGTGTGCAGATGCGCGTGTCCGGGTGCTACAACCATTACAAATTTGTCTTGAGTGCAGGAGTAAAAGCAAAAAGTGTGACAAACAACTTACCCATATTGTCCGTGTTATGGGCTAGGCCTTATTTTTTGTCTAGTTACCAGTTTGTTATCTTGGTTTATTTTTTTTAGTCTTAAAGTAGAGTTACTTTTAAGTCTAGGGAGGGAGAAAAATTTTAAAATTCTATTTTTTTATTTTGCAAGCTCTTTGCTAAGCCTTTGGTATGTGGGTGAGAAGGTGAGGGCTTAGCAATGTGCTTGCAAATTCTTCAGTAACTTATTCTTTAGTCAATGGAATAGTAATAATTTTTATCTCTCTGATCAATATTTATAAGTCCTTTTTTAGATAATACTCTTGAACCCCAAAGAGAAACTTTTTGAATGGTACAACCAACCGCATCTGCAATTTCTCTAGCATTCATTGCCTCTGCAAATGTCAATGAAGAAATTTGACCTAAAATTTTTATTTCCACTTCAGCATAATTCCCTTCAGTCTTAGGAATTTCCAAATGAATGATTTCTACTAATATTTCATCGTCATCAAAACACCTTTTAACTTTTGACCTTAAAACATCATTTTCTTCATATATTTTGTTACATTTTGTGCATCTGTAACTTTTTGATTTTTCTTTAGTAAAGTATGGATCAAATGCACTTAATACAGAATCATATATAAACCTAACAGCTGTAAATTCATCTTTTTCTTCTGCGTATTTAATATTGTATTCATTGCAAATGTCAAAATCTATGCTATATAAGTAGTAATTACCACCATATTTTGAAGCAATATTCTCAGATAGAAAATGTAAATGGAAATTTTCACATAAAATATTGAGATATTCTTTTCTAATTGGGTCCACCAGTAAGTGGCTTGCGGGTCTATCTGGATTTTTATTCTTTTCGCTAACTGCTTTATTAATAATTGCATTCCACATATCCATATAAAATCCAGGTAGTAATTTTCGTTTTATACTACCATTAAACTGTCGTTGATATGTTTTTCTTGCCGCTGATATTCCATAGTTTAATTCAGAAATTCCAATTTTATTATCAGTTGAATTTGTTCGTGCCTGAACAAAAGAGTTCTGGAGAATCATTCCAATTGTTCTTGGAACACCAATGGCTTGCTTAGTCATTCTCGAAAAGATCTGATCTTTATTAGCTTTGAATATGTCCGCAATCGTAATGTTGTCGCAGAAAACATTAATTCGTTTTGTTACCAGAAGTTCTACAAAACCTTGCATCTTTTTCAATGCTGCTACTGCACCACCATACCTTTCCACATATTCATTAAAGTCAAGTGGTATTGGAAAAATATCTCGACCAATAATAATCTTATCGCCAAAATCATAACGGTCTGTAATAACACCAACTTTGAAAAACAAGCCTATTCTTGAACCTAAAAATGTTTTTAATAAGTTGGCAAACTTTTGTTGGCTTACCTGCGATAAATCCGAATATTCATCAATAAATACGAAAATATTGTCGATTTTAGCTTTTTTCTTTATGTCATTTACTTTATTTAAAAAATCCTGTACATTTATACCTCTTAATTGTGTTTGAGTTTGCTCAATTTCGTTTTCAGAATTAGCAGATAGTTTGCCTCCCAATTCTGCTTTGGTAAGGGATAGTTTTGATTTAATTTCAGATTTTTCAGTTTCTTTGGATTTTGTCTTAATTGAGGTAATGGATTGATTTCTTAATGCAATGCCTTCTACAAGAACTTTTTCAATAAACTCTAAGTCTTCAAGTGCAGGATTTTCTTTTTTAAAGACAATTAGAAATTTGTCATCAAACATAAGCTTTAATTGCATTTTAAGTGATTCGATAATCTGTCTAATGAAATGAATTTCTATTAATTGCAGATTATCTTCACTATCAAATAGGTCATTACACGTACTTAAGTCTACATAAATTGGTAGCACTTTTTCTTTATCAAATAGAGAATCTTTACTAATAAGTTTCGGCGAAATAGTTTTTAGACATTCATAATATGCCCGTAATAGGTTAGTAGTTTTTCCTGTTCCTCTTCTACCTGAAATAAAATTGTCTTGTTTTTGAAGTATACTCTGAAGTATCCCAAAATAGTCAACAAAATAACCCTCTAAGTCTTCAAGCTCATCGATTTTGTCGAGAGTAATATAGTCGGCTCTTAAGATAGAGTCGAAAGCATTCTTAATGGTTTGCAATTGTTTTGGTGTCATAATATGTTTTTTTTATTCTTTAATTCAATTTTTATTAATTTATCTCGTGTGTTTTTTACTCATGATTCTTGCTACTTCACTTATATTTTTTTGTGCCTCACTGAAATATTCGGTTTTTAGTTCAATTCCAACATATTTTCTATTGTGTAATATTGCTGCGACAGCTGTTGTCCCTGAACCTAAGAAAGGATCTAAAACAATATCATTTTCTTTTGTAAATAATTTAATGAACCATGATGGTAGTTCAATGGGGAAGATGGCACTATGGTTTTTATGTGAAGTGTCAGCAGCTGTTTCTATTACATTGCCTAAATATAAACGATGTTCTTCTTCAAAAACAAGAACATTATGAGGATACACGTTTTTTTTATTAAGCCAATTTGATACATTTCTGGCGAGATGCGTATTATTTTTTGAAATATGTCTGATAAAATCATTTTCGCTCATAGATTTAAATCTTTTTTCGGCCCAATCACCAATTGGAACTTTTACAGCATCTTGATACATTGCAAAATCTTTTTTCTTTGTGAAATGCAAGCATCGTTCCCATGAATCTCTAAATCTATTTGGCCATTTACCCGGAAAGGAATTTTTCTTATACCAGCAATACTCTTCAATCCATAGCCACCCCTGTTTTTTAAGTTCCAAAATCAATTCTAAGACATATGTTTCTCTTTCACCCTTATTAGGATGTTCTTTTATATTTAGAATGAAGGAACCCTCATCTTTTAGAATCCTTTTAAGCTGTTGTGAAATAGGTAAAAACCATTTAACGTATTTATTTGGATGGGTACCTTCATAAGAATTTTTTCGTTTATCGGCATAAGGAGGTGAAGTCATTATTAAGTTAACATAATTGTCAGGGAATTTTTCAATATCAGTAAGAATTTTTAATGACTCCCCATGGTAAAGAATATTTGTCGGCGGATTATATCTTTTCATAATTTACTCCTGAATGTTAATTGAAAATGAGATACATTCTTCGGTTTGTGTCCATTCATTCTGCTTCATGTAAATATTTTTATATGGGTCATTTATAATTTTAATTTTATTCAAGTCAAAGGTATTATAAGTCGTCACCGGAAGCAGATATAAATAGTAATTTTCTCCCAATATATAAGCAGTTTCCTTTTCATTCCTGCTCCAAAAGAATTTGTAATCTTGAGATGAAACAGCTTTTACTTCAATGTATCTAACAATTTTATTGAAATTGTTATCAAGATAATTTTCAAAGCTTTTTATATCATAGCCAGCTAGTACATTTATTTTAGAAGTATGCTCTAATTCTTTTTTATTAATTAAGATATTCGTCAAGCGTTTTAATTCAAATTCAATGATTGCTTCCTCTGCTTTCAATCCGATATCATCATTTTCTTCAAGTTTATTTTTGAGTGTTTCTGATGAGGTACCCTTATTGCTAACGTTATCAAAGAAAAAGTTGTAATAATTAGGATTTATGGAATACTTATCACTCACTTCATTTACTTTGATAAATTCCAACTCTATAAGGATGTTTCTTATATCACTATATTTCAATTTCTCTGTTGAAGTGGGATTAAAAAATATCTCTCCCTTTTCTTTTCTAAAGTTGACTAGAAATAATCTAACTTGTTCATGAATACTACCTTTTGCAGAAAGCAATGCAAGTAATAATTGATTCTTAAAAGTTGTTAAGGATGAAAATGATTTTAAAAAGGATTTTGACGGGATTAATTCAGTTGATGTCCTAGCTATTATCTTTAAATCATCTAAAAAAGATAATGTCTCCTCAAAACACAAACTATTCTCTAAGTATTTACCTTTAATGTAACTCAATTGATGAATTTTTGTTTCAGCAAGGATATTGCAAAGGTTATACAATTGCGAGAGTTTAATTTTGTAAAAAGGTGTTTTCATTTTGTTCCAAACAAACGATCATAAGCTTTAATTTCATCATCCTCATCATCGAACATGTCCAAAGAATATATCTCATAATCTTGATCAATAATTCTACTCATCCGTTCTGATTTCCTATTTAAATTAGATAGAATATCTTGATCAATAGAATTTTCGTATTGTAAAAAAAAATAGTTTGCTTCAATTAATTCTGAACCGCCTACCCTGTGTATTCTATCAAGCGATTGCAAATATTGTGCACAGTTGTAAGTTAGGTCATAGTAAATAGCATTTTGACATGTTTTATGTAAAGAAATAGATTCAGCACAAGCAGCAGGGTTGGCAATCAAAATGTCTAAACCACTTATTGGATCCACAAATTCATCTCTTATTTGTTCCCGAGTTTTTTCATCTGTAATTGAAGTCTGCTCTATTGGAGTTTTCCCATAGATGGAACGACTATATAATCCTAAATTTTCATTAAAATATTTTTCAAGTTTTTCAATTGTGCCGACAAAATTAGTCCAAACAACTACTTTTTTACCTTGTTCGTGAAGTTTTTGAACTTTAGAAGTTAAATACAACAATTTTGCAGGTAATTCAAGTTCATCATAATTTTTAATAATATATCTTAAATCTTTATCATCCTTCAGAATATCCTCATCATAATTTTCAATCACTTTACTAAGTAGGTGTAAATATGAAGCACATTGTCTTAGGCGAATCATCCTGCCTCTCTTAAGCTTATTCACGAGATCTATATTCATTAAGTAGTCATCTAGTGAATAGTGCCTAATTTTTTTTTCAATGGCCTCATAGATAATTTTCTCATATTTATTCATTGGAAGAACAATGGGATCATGGAAAATGGCTGGTTTTAACCCAAGATCTTTTTTTCTGACCCGGTAAAAAAGTGGGCCAACTTTTGATTCTAGAATTATTTTTGCATCATTTATTTGATTATTATTCTCAAGATTTTGAAGTTTTATTCTTGAGTTTGAATCAATAGGTTCATTTTCTGGCCATAAAAAATCAAATAGATTGTATACATCACTAAAGCTTTTTGGCAAAGGAGTACCAGTTAATATACAACGAAATTTTGAGTGTTTTGAAATATTAAGAACAGCACTTGCCCAGTTCCCATTGACTTGTTTAATGTAGTGAGCTTCATCAATTACAAGTAAGGCATTAATATCCTTTTGTGAAAAGAAAATATTTATTTCATTTTGGTCATTGATAAGTGTTTGGTAAGTGGTGAGATATAATTCTGCTTTGTTATCAATATTTGCAAAATATTCGCTTTTCCGAGTTCCTTTATCACCCCCAGCCAAAACTCTATAATTTGGATTTCTATCAAGCGTTTCAAAAAACTCAAATTTCCACGGTCCAAAACATGCTGGAGGACCAACTATAAAAAGTACATTTACTTTATTTTCAAATCTAAGCTTTTCATAAACAGTTAATACAACAGATGTTTTCCCACTACCAGGAACAGAAAAATTTGCTCCATTGTGGACAAGGTATAAATGAAATGCGGCTTTGATTTGATGTTGCTTTAATTTTCTAGTTGGTAAGTGTTCTTCAATAAATTGAGTAAATTCTTTAAACTTGCTATCCTCATAATCACCATTTTTAAATGATTCTCCCAATTCCTTAATCTTCTGGAATCGATAATTCTTTTCTGATATTAAGGTCAGTATATTCTCGCAGTTTTCTGAAGTATTGAATTTTACACCTTCTTTTTGTAAATAGTTTACAGTTTTAAATAGTGTTTTTTCAGATTCATTACCAGAAAAGACCAATGTTTTAGTATTAATATTTTTATATCCCCAAAATTTAAGTTGACTAATTTGGTGGGATAAAAGAATATGATTTGATATAATTATCTTATTGTCAACAAAATCAAAATTCATTTTTTCTTATTATTTTTTTTACTTTGTTTTTCTGTTCCCAAAACAGCTTTTCCAAATCGTGTGCTCTTACTTGAATTTCTTTTGATTTTTTTAATGCTTCATCTAATTTAAAAATGTCGATAATATCTGGTTGCATATTTTCATGATTTAACTTTTTTAATGCACCTTCTAATAAAGTAAGTGGGGTCTCAATTTCTGTTTTATGTTCTATTATTTGGGTGGCTTTCTTTATGCTCCCGATTATTGTGGTTGCATTTTCTTTTCCCCAATGTTTATCAATTGTTTTTGATTCATCAATGTCATCGTAGTTTCCATTCAAAGAATTTGGGACATTCTTAATTTTCATAAATTCTTTCTTGGCATTTTTATCTTTAAGAAATTTTGAAGATTTTCTAACTACATCCATAAGTTTTACATTATCTGGAAAATCTTTCTTTCTAATAATTTTGAAAAGAACATCTTCAACATCCCCGACCTCGTCTTCTTCAACTCCTAATTCATTCCTTCTTTTATCATCTTTAAGTTGTTTATATAGCTTATAATATTCTAAGAATGAATACCATCTTCCTTCTCTGTCTGTTCTTCCTTCAGAGATTGTATCATACAGTTCATTTCTATTAAGTTGCTCTAAATACCTGTCAATACATTCAAGTGGTCCTAAAAATTCTTCTTGATATCTTTGGACTACTTTCTTTAATTCTTTTTCAGTCAGACTTACATAACTGGGATCATCACGTAATTGTTCTTCTAAAGTCATTCCGGCTTCAATTTTTCTTTTGATGGAAATTGCTCTATCAAAATTTGTGTATTCTGCTTTCCCATCGCTGTGCAATTGATATCTATTCTCAATTTGTTCAATTTCTTTGATAGTAGGGGGACCTCCATCTCCAACATCACCTTTCCCTGGAAGTATAACAACTTTCATTGTTTCAATTTTCAAATCTTCCAGAATCATTTTTCTTCTATTCCCATTAATAAGAAAGCCATCACATGTAATTATAGCAGGCTCCTTTTGTTCAGAGTGTTGTATAGAGTTTCTTAACTTTTCGTTATTTTCTGAGTCTTTTTCTTTTAGAAATCTGCGAATAATATCTTGCGTAGATTCAAGAGTTTCGTCCAATACGCCGTGCAGTTTTTCATAACTTAAAATGTCAGAAGCAATTCTGCCATTATCTTTTCTAAATCTCAAAATCTTGACAGGAACTAAATAAATTGGTCTAGTCTTTCGATTTTTCCGATCATTTCTAAATTCGATTACTGTATTTTCTGGTTTGCTGCCAAGCTCCTTTTTAAGACTTATTTCTTTAGCGAAATCTTCAATAATTCTGCGTTCCATAACGGTTGAAATTTTATTATTCATATGCATCTGATATTTGCTAAGTTATAAATATTATATCTGAAGAAGGTTTAAAGTTTTGATTTATTAAATTATGAAGAATTGCACTCTTTTGCAAGCTTTGGTTGTGAGTGGGTAAGCGGGGCTTGCAAATGTGTGTAATTTTATGATAAAATGAACTTAGTACATGACAAAAAATATTAACTAAATGATTGTTAATATCTTACAGTGTAATTGTTAATAAATATGCGTTCTTTTATTAGTATAAAACCTTGATA
>Ga0315543_1005219_pt1 | contig 10268 bp, 6 predicted proteins | sample SalMarSW160210MG_2_FD_203098 | JGI IMG/M metagenome (GOLD analysis project Ga0315543, IMG submission 203098) | Salt marsh sediment microbial communities from the Plum Island Ecosystem LTER, Massachusetts, United States - Salt Marsh Sediment SW1601-210 ...
TGGCGGCGGCTGGGGTGGCGGCGGCTGGGGTGGCGGCGGCTGGGGTGGCGGCGGCGGCGGAGGTGGCGGAGGTGGCGGAGGTGGCGGAGGATCCACCGAAGTCCCGTATCCCTACCCGTCAGGCAGTTGGGATGACTATATCGACTACGTCAAGAGTTCTTATGGCTTTCCTGCAAGAGCTGGGTACTACAAGAAGTACGGCTACCTGACCTTGGTCAATTACTGGCTGGAGAAACAGCCCAGTGCCCAACAGACACCCGATTTGTGGAAAACGGTCGCCCAGCCGGTCACAGCCGTCAAGGACGCCGTGCACGTGTTCAGGCAGTATGTCCAAGAGGTCGATTGCGACGACAAAGTGGCGTTGGTCGTCTACAACTCGCCCTCGCAGGACGCCCTGGTCGAACACTCCCTGACCACAGATTTCGAGACCGTTGAGGACATCGTTGAGCACCGCCAGGCAGCACACTACGACATGTGGACCAACATCGGCGCCGGGATTCACAAGGGATATCAGGAACTTGACAGCAATGCGAGGACCGGGGCCAAGAAAATGATCGTTCTGATGACCGATGGGCAAGCCACCAAGCCGGGAAGCAGCGCGTATGCAAGACAATATGCCCTCGACCAGGCGGCGCTTGCGGCGGAGCGCAAGTATCCGATCATTACGATCAGTCTCGGCAACGACGCCGACGAACAACTCATGGCACAGATCGCCGAGATCACCGGCGGGATGCATTTCAACATTCCGGGCGGAGATAGCGTCGCCGACTACGAAGATGAACTGCTGGAAGTCTTCCGGAAGATCGCCGACGACCGGCCGCTCTTGCTCGTGCGATAGAACACCCGTTGCAAGACGGAAAACAGCTTTGGTGTTTGTTGCCAAAGCATGAAAACGACGAAGCGAGGCCTCCGTTTCCCGGCGGTCTCGCTTGTTTATTGCGCCGGCTATCATTTCTCCCGGGCGGACGCTTGATGGTGTTTTCTGGAGCACCGGTCCAACAGCAGCACGAAGACCATCGCTGCGGCGGCCAATCCGACGATCAACATCACCTGGCCGTCCAGCCGGTCCGGCAAAACGTTGGTATACTGGCTGTGCTTGAAGTCGATCACCTCGCCCGGCGGGATGTCCTTCAGCGGCCAGAGCCGCCGCAGCGAACCGACCATGAACCCGCAGAGTATGGCCATCGTCTGGGTGTGATAGTGCCCCAACAGCCAGCGTAGGATCTTGCTGAACGACAGCAGGCCTACCACGCAGCCGGCGGCAAACACACCCAATGTCAGGACGTGCTGGAGGGTTGCTTCGCCGTGGACCAGCCTTGCGATAACGCCCGTCATATGGTCGTACTTGCCCATGATCAACAGGATAAAGGCGCCGCTGATACCCGGCAGAATCATTGCGCAGATGGCAACCATGCCGCAGAGGAAGAGATAACCATCGCCTTCCCAACCGGCCGTTTTCGGTCGGGCCACCAGCCAGAAGGCAAAGGTCGCGCCGGCGAGGGCCAGTAGAGCGGCGGCCACGTTCCAACGCTCCACCATACGGCCGACCAACAGACTGGAGGCGAGGATCAGGCCGAAGAAGACAGCCAACGTCTGCTGTGGGTGGTACTGGATCAGGTAGTTCATCAGCGTGGCCAGCCCACCGATCCCCAACAAGATTCCGCAACCCAACGTCAGCAGAAAGCGCAGATCGACGTGCGCAGCCGCCTCGGAGAACCGCCCTCGTCGCAGATGCCCCAGCAGTTGCGTGTCGACGTGGCTGATGGCCCTGACCAATCGCTCGTAGATGCCCAAGATCAGTGCCATCGTGCCGCCGGAGACGCCGGGGATGATGTCGGCGCCTCCCATCAGCAGTCCACGAAGAACCTGGGCCAGATCAGTGGTGCGGAGAAAAGACATGGGATCCGTGAAGATCTCGGTTCGCAATCGGAACAAGGTCGTAAGACGTGAGCCTTGTTGTAGAGGATTCGTAGTCGTAAGATAGAGCATTGCCCACCGAAAACTTCTCTGTCGAAGCGTTGGCATTCTAGTCTGCATGGGAAGACGGGGAAAGTGCGCTGGTGTTGTTTGGCGTGGCTGTCTTGAAGAAGTCACGCGGTCGTGGCGTGACGGAGAGGGAATTGTTCCCACTGGTCCCCCCAAACAGCCTAAACATAGACAGGGAAAGCCTTAGCTTTCCTGGTGTTGGTGTGGCAGATGTCTCCATTCTCACGAATTTGCCGCGTTCCGAGCTTGACGAGCGAGATGATGATCGATAAAATCTTGTGGTCTTACTGGGCCGTTTTCTCACCCAAAAGAACGGCTCTGCACGAGGTAGTAACGGGGTCCTTACGAGAAGGAGCCAACGGTCCAGATGTTGGTCCACCGGTCGACGGTGGGTGTGGTTGTCCAAGCACCGGCGAAGTTGAACTTGTTCTTCGAGGTGCTGGGCAAGCGCCGTGATGGATACCATGAAATTGAGACACTCATGGTGCCCATCGGCTTGTTTGATACATTGAGTTTTGAGGACGATTCGAGCGGGCAGATTGTGTTGGAGTGCCGGGGCGCTTGCCGGCGAAGCGCGGCGCTAGACAACGTTGCGAGTCCCAAGGCAAGCCCGGATACGTTGCCGGTCGACGACCGGAATCTTGTGGTTCGGGCCGTCGATCTGTTGCGCCGTCAGGCGGCAGTGCGGCGAGGCGCACGATTGCGGTTGGCGAAACGGATTCCCATCGCGGCAGGACTCGGAGGAGGCTCGAGTGACGCGGCAGCCGCCTTGGTTGCGGCCAATGAAGGCTGGCGACTTGGCCGCCCGCGCTCGGAATTGATCAAGTTAGCTGCTGAACTGGGAAGCGACGTTCCGTTCTTCTTCAGTGACGGCCCGGCCGTATGCCGGGGACGCGGAGAACGGGTGAAGCCGATTGCAGGCGTGGGCAGTATGACTTTTGTCGTCGTTCAACCGCCTGAAGGACTTGCAACTGCGGACGTGTACCAACGCTGCGTGGCGGCATCCAAGCCCAGGCACGTCGATCCAATCTTGCAGGCTCTCCGGCGGCGTGATTCGGCCAAGGTGGGCCGGTTGCTGTTCAACCGACTTCAACCGGCCGCACGGAGTCTGTCCGTTTGGGTCCGTAAGCTCGAGGATGCACTGAGCCGAGAAGACTGCTTGGGGTATTTGATGAGCGGGAGTGGTACCTGTTACTTTGCGCTTTGTCGCCATATGCGTCACGCGCGTCGCATGGCCCGACGCTTACAGGCAGCCGGTATCGGTACGGCCTATGCAGTTCGAGATAGCCGATAAATCGGCCGATGTTTAAGGAGGGACCGCCGTGGAAATCACTGAGGTGCGCATCAAGCTCATGGACGAACCGGGGGAACGTCTCAAGGCGTTCTGCTCGATCACGTTCAACGATGCCTTTGTTGTCCGCGATCTGAAGATCATCGAGGGGTCCAGTGGCCCTTTCGTGGCCATGCCTAGCCGCAAATTGACCTCTCACTGCCCTCACTGCGGGTGCAAGAATCACCTGCGCGCCGCGTTCTGCAATCAGTGCGGCAAGCGGTTGCGCGAAGTGATTACAGCCAAGGACGAAGATGGACGCGCGAAGCTCTACGCGGATATCGCGCATCCGATCAACTCGGCCTGTCGCGAAATGATCCAGAACAAGGTCATCGAGGCCTTCGAAGAAGAAATGGCCTCTGCCAGGCAGCCGGGCTACATCTCGCGCTACGACGATTTCGGCGACGAGGAGGCCGCGGCCCGAAGCGCCGTCGAGACCACCCAAATTCAACAGGCCGAAAAACCCCGGGGTCCGCATACGCCTCCCGCCCGGCGCCCGGCCCCGTCCGACGACGCCGCCGGCGGCAGCTTCGGCGAAGGCGTCTTCGAGTAAAGGGCCCACGGGTGCCATCAGCGCCGAAGGGCGGCGAAGGCCGCCGTGGCGTCCGTTTCTTAGGGGTGCCACTGGCATCTTGCCAGTGCCGTCGCTTAGCGCCCTGACGGATCGTTCTGGGCAACAAACCGAGCCGCGACCGTAAGGGAGCGGTCTAATCGCATCGGTATTCTAGGGCCATGCCGCCTGATTGACACTGGCGTCCCACGGGTGGCCCGGGTTCTCGCAGGGTGGGACGAAGCCAAAGGCGAAGTCCCAAACCCGGGTGTCCGAACCGCACAAGAGGTGCTGGAAAACGGACGCTTTCTGCCAGAGCCTCTTGCCGCTTGCGCGGCAGGGGGTTCAAGAACCTGTACTACCTAGTTTTGGACGGACCGTCGACTATCGCAATATCGCTTGCTTGCGGGCTTCGCCCTTCTTCTCCGGAAGCGTCGTCCGGATCATAACGATCGCCTCTTGTAACTTTCCCGGGCCAGCGGCCTGCTTCAAGCCTCGCAAAACCACGGTCTGGCCCAGCCGTATTTCGAAACAGGATCCTATTTCTTGCGTGGTTACGTGCGGAATCTCGATGTCGACCAACTCGCCGGACACCGGATGCTTGACCGTCTTTGTTTCCGCGTCGTGCAGTTCATTCGCCTGCAAGAAGACCTCTACTCGCACCTTATCGTCTTTGAGCAAGAGCGGTTTCACACGGCAGGTTGTCCCATAGCGGATCAAAGTAACCTCCGGCTTGTTGTCTGCAAAGCCGGTGACGAATGCTTTCAATCCTCCCTTCTGCACAAACGCCTCTTGGCCATTGGGCGTCCTCATCCTCGGCGCCATCAGAACACGACCGAGACCCTGTTTCTTAATGCGTTCGCGTATCGTCTCGGCTTGCTTCTGGTCGAGCACGCTGTAATATATCGTCTCGGCCTGCTTAGGGTTGAGCACGCTGCCTTGGAGGGGAAAGGCCTGCTTGGCCTCTTCGGAGGCGACGCACAACCAGTGGACCTCGATCTGCACCTGTTTGAAGCCGTGCTTGCGCATGCTTGCCAGCACCATCTTCTTCACGTCTATCGGTATCGGCGAGACTGACGGCGCCACTGGCGTGCCCGCCGAAGCAGCCGGCTGTTTTGTCCAGCTCTCTAGCAGCGGCGGCGCAGGACGAGGCTGTGGGGCTTCAACCACCGGGTCGGACGCCGGCGACTCTTCCTCAGCCGCGACCCAGGCCGCGCCGGGCAACACCGTGCCGGCAGCTAAAACCATCACCAACCAACACCACCAGGGACTTCGCTTGCGACTTCCTTGTCCAAGTCTCATGATTCGCTCCATGCGTTTCGAGGTGACCTCCACCGGGCGAACGCCCGGGAAGGCCGGAACCGGGGTTAACAAGTGTTTTCGTTCGAGCACGCCCAGCAGACAACGTGCATAGTCGGCCGGACGCAGATTCAACTCGGCCACGACCGCCTCGTCGCAGCATCGCTCGGCCTCGCGCGAGATCAGCCGGCCGGCCCAGCGAACCAGTGGATGAAACCACCAAACCGTCTGGGCCAGCATCCGCAACAGGCCGACCCACGTGTCGCCGCGCCGCAGGTGGACCAGCTCATGGGCCACGATCGGCGCGAGTTCCGCCTCCGGCCGGCCGCGGACCAGGACCTCGGGCAGAACGATCACGGGCCGCAGCAGCCCCATCACCGCCGGCCCGACACGGCTGGCAGTGATCCGCAATCGCACCGAACGTTTGATGCCCAGCCGCCGGGCAAGACTGGCGACCAACGCGTCGCACGCTCGATTGCCCGAGGAGGCGGCTCGCCGGACAAGTCGGAGGAAACGCAGCCACCGCACGACGGCGCCGACCACGACCAGCCCGACGCCCAGTGCCCAGACGGCCGCAAGGCCCAAAACGGCCGAAGCCGTCCAATTCCATTTCCGGCCGGGCGTTTCCACCGACTCGTCGGTCCGCAAGAACGTGTGTGACGATTCCAGTTCGTTTGGCAAACCGGTAGCGACCCCTACGCTCAACCGCAGCGGCGCAACGGTCGGCGCGACCGCTTCGACCGGGGCCCGGCCGGCCAGCCAGGCCTCGGCCCGGCTGAACACGCTCGCCGGGCTGGCACACCAGGGCGGAGTGATGCACTTGAGGAGCACAACCAGCCACAGAACGTGGGCCAGATGGGGCCGGTTCCGTGCGACCAACCGCACCAACATCGCCACGGCAACGACCAGCACGGTCACCTGCCACAGTTGCGACCACGCGACTGCAACCCAATTATTTTCTAGAGGATTCATGGCCTTCCTCCTCAAGTTGGTCGAGCAACGCTCGCAGTTGGGCAACCTCCGCCTCGCTCATTCCCCCTTCTTCGATCAGATGCTGCACCAGCGGCAGCGACTGGCCGTCGAAGAGCCGCTGGACCAACTCGTCGACCGTCTCGCGAATCACCGTCTCGGGCCGGACCCGGGCCGTGTAGACCAGGGTGCGTCCCTGAAGTTTCGCCCGGGCATAGCCTTTGGCCTCCAGCCGGCGCAGATAAGTTTGGACGGTCGAGAAATTGATCTTCCGCCGACGCGGCAGGGCGTCGTGGATCTCGCGCACGGTCGCCTCGCCCAGTTCCCAGAGCAGCCGGGCAATCTCCATTTCGGCTTTGGACAGTGCGGGCCGACGTCCCATGTGGGGGTTCCTTTGCTAGAATGACAAATGTAATTGGGCGGGATTGTAACGACATTTGTCATTGGGTCAAGAGCAGTTTCATGGAGAAATCCAACCGTGTGCCACTGCTGGCTTGTCCAGCAGTGCCACCCAATTGGCACCGTCACGCGAAATACCCCACCGCGTTCTCGAACACTTTCAGGCCGTCGCCCGTTTGGGTCGTCTCGGGCCGGGTCCAGCGGGGGTGTTGCGTTCGGGTGATGTGGCGCTCGGGATGCGGCATCAGGCCCAGCACGCGGCCCGATGCGTCGCACACGCCCGCCACGTTGGCCTGCGAGCCGTTTGGGTTGTCGGGAAACGGGATTGCAGAAAAGGGGTCAGGTACCTTTTGTGCGAAGCACCCTTCGGGCCGTGGCCGGCAAAAGGTACCTGACCCCTTTTCTGCAGGCAGATAACGCAGCACGAGTTGCCCGGCCGCGTCGAGCCGCTTGAGCGTCTGTTCATCTCGGGCGACGAACTTGCCCTCGGCGTGGGCCACCGGCAGGTACATTTCGTCGATGTCTTTGAGGAAGACACACTTCTCGCTCGCCCTGCCGAGCCGGACCCAACGATCCTCGAACCGGCCCGAGTTGTTCCAGGTGAGCGTGGCCGGCGAAGAAAAAGGGGTCAGGTACCTTTTGTGCGAAGCACCCTTCGGGCCGTGGCCGGCAAAAGGTACCTGACCCCTTTTTCCCTCCAGCAGCACGCGCGAGCGGAGCAAAACCTGAAACCCGTTGCAGATGCCCAGGATCAGCTTGCCGGCGTCCTTGAATCGGGCCATCTGCTCTCCGAGGTGGAACTCGATCTGGTTGGCCAGTATCCGGCCGGCCGCCACGTCGTCGCCGTAGCTGAACCCGCCGGGAATGCAGAGAATCTGAAACCGCTCGAACAGGCCCGGCTCTTCCAACACACGATTGATGTGCACGCGCTGGGCCTCGGCGCCCGCCGCCGCGAAGGCAAAGGCGGTCTCCACGTCGCAGTTCGTGCCGGGCGCACGTAGGATTAGTACGTTGGGCTGGGCCATGTTAGAAGTCAGAAGTCCGAAGTTAGAAGTAAGAAATTAAGTTTACCATGCCAGGGGCTTGCGCCACGCTTCCTTCAATTCGTCAATATCGGCTTCGATCACGACGGTCGAGTCGTCGTCTATTCGCAGCATGCGCCCGTCGACCACCTCACCGATTGCCACGCAGGGCACTTCGATCAACATTGCTTCAAAAGCATCCGCGTCCTCGGGCCGCACTTCGCACAAGAACCGCGTGTTCGACTCGCTAAACAACAGCACGGCCGTCTCCGTTGCGTCGTCACAGCAGGGGACCTTGGCAAGCGAAATCGTCGCTCCGCAGCCGCCGGCGAAGGCCATCTCGGCAACGGCCACGGCCAGCCCGCCCTCGCTCAGATCGTGGCACGCGCGGATCAGGCCCACGTCGATGGCCCGATGCAGCGCGGCGAACGTCCGCCGGGCCACCGGCACGTCGACCGTCGGCACGTGCCCCCCGTCGAGCCCTTCGACCCGGACGAATTGCGATCCACCCAATTCGCTTCGGGTGAGTCCAACGATGTACAGCAGACTGCCCGGCGTCTTCAGGTCCATGGTCACACACCGTGCCGCATCGTCGACCTGGCCGATCGCGCTGATCAACAGCGACGGCGGGATGGCAATCGGCTCCTCTGCGCCCTCGGGCCGGAATTCATTGTTGAGGCTGTCCTTGCCGCTGATGAATGGGGTGCCCAGCCCCGTCGACACGTCGTGGCACGCCCGGGCGGCGCGCACCAACGAGCCGAGCGTCTCGGCCCGGTCGGTGTTGCCCCAGCAGAAGTTGTCCAGGATGGCAATCCGCTCCGGATCGGCACCGACGGCTACGGCGTTGCGCACTGCCTCGTCGATCGCGCTGGCGGCCATGTGGTAGGTGTCCAGATCGCCGTAGCAGGGGTTCATGCCGCAGGCGATGACCACCGCCCGAGGGCTATCCAGCACGGGCCGCAGCACGGCGGCGTCGCTCGGCCCGTCGCCCGCGGCGCCGACCAACGGCTTGACGACGCTTCCGCCTTGCACCTCGTGGTCGTATTGGCGGATGATCCAGTGCTTGCTGGCCACGTTGAGCGAGCCGAGAATCACTCGAAGCGACCGCGCGTAGCCCTCGGCGTCCTTGGCCGGCAGAGCAAGCGGTCGGGCGGGGGCCGGCGCGTAGACGGCCTCACGCACGACCGGCGGACGGCCGCCGTGCAGAAAATCCATCGACAGGTCGGCCACCTGCTGGTCGTTGTATGTCAGCCGCAGGCGTCCGGTCGGCACGAACCGGCCGATCACCGTGGCTTCGACGCCTTCGGAGGCGCAGAGCGCGGAGAGTTCGTCCCATTTTGCCTCGGGCACGGCCACGACCATCCGCTCTTGGGCCTCGGAGATCCAGATTTCGGTGTAGGAGAGTCCTTCGTATTTCAGCGGCACGCATTCGAGCGATACCTCGGCGCCGATCCGCTGGCCCATCTCGCCCACGGCGCTGGAAAACCCGCCGGCGCCGCAGTCGGTCACGGCGTTGTAGAGTTCTCTGTCACGGGCTTCCAATAAGACGTCCAGGAGCATTTTTTCGGTAATGGCGTTGCCGATCTGCACCGCGCCGCCCGAGAGCGTGTCACTTTCGTGCGTCAGCTCGGCCGAGCTGAACGTAGCGCCGTGGATGCCGTCGCGCCCGGTCCGTCCACCGAGGGCAACCACCAGGTCGCCCGGCTGGGGGTTTTTGAACGACTTGTCGCGGGGAATGAGCCCGACGTTGCCGCAGTAGACCAACGGGTTGCCGAGGTAGCGAGGATCGAAGTAAACCGCGCCGTTGACCGTGGGGATGCCCATCCGGTTGCCGTAATCGCGCACGCCGTAGACCACGCCCTTCATCACGCGTCGCGGATGGAGCACACCCTGGGGAATCGCCTCGGCCGGGGTGTCCGGCGGCGCGAAGCAGAAGACGTCGGTGTTGCAGATCGGCTTGGCGCCCAGGCCGGTGCCCATCGGGTCGCGGATCACGCCGCCGATGCCCGTGTTGGCGCCGCCGTAGGGCTCCAGCGCCGAAGGATGGTTGTGGGTCTCGACCTTGAAGACGACGTTGTAGCGGTCGTCGAAGCGGATCACGCCCGCGTTGTCCTCGAAGACACTCACGCACCAGTCGTACTGGCCCGCCGCACGCCGGATCTGCTGCGTGGCCTCGAAGATGGTCTCCTTGAGCATGTTCTCGTAGGAGGTCTCACCGGTTTCATCGCGATAGTGAATCCGCCCGGCCAAGGTTTTGTGGCTGCAGTGCTCACTCCAGGTTTGGGCGAGCGTTTCGAGTTCGATGTCGGTCGGGTCGCGCCGGAGCTCGCGAAAATGGGCCTGGATCGTCCGCATTTCCGTCACCGACAGAAAGAGTTGGCCTTCGAGGCTCAGCCGGGAGAGGCCATCGTCGTCCAACTGGCCCATCGGCACGGTGACCAGCTCGAAACGGTAGGGCGAGCCGACCTCCAGATGCTCGAACGCAAGCGGCCCGACGACGACCTGCTCGATCGCGTCGTTGGCCAGGACCTTGGCGGAGAGTAGCTCGATCTGCTCGTCGGAAACTCCGCCGATCCAGTACTTCTTGAGCGTGCGAACGGCGTCGGCCCGGATGTCGAAATCGGCGATCGCCGCCAGTGCACTTTCGGCGACCGGGTCGGTCACGCCCGGCTTGGGCAAGACGTGGACCAGCCGAGGGTGGTCGAGCGGGGTG
>Ga0315543_1005224_pt1 | contig 10256 bp, 9 predicted proteins | sample SalMarSW160210MG_2_FD_203098 | JGI IMG/M metagenome (GOLD analysis project Ga0315543, IMG submission 203098) | Salt marsh sediment microbial communities from the Plum Island Ecosystem LTER, Massachusetts, United States - Salt Marsh Sediment SW1601-210 ...
CTCAGCGTAACTTCCGTGAGAAAAATTCAGCCGAACAATGTCCATACCGCTTATAAACATCTTGCGCAAGATTGTCTCACTCCTGCTGGCAGGCCCTAACGTGGCTATAATCTTGGTTCTTATCATATTTTTCTCGAAAGATCCGCAAAGCGTTACATATTACGAAGGAGGCGTCTCATTAGTTACTGTAGATTGCCTTTGATTGCTGTTTGTTATTTTGGTTTTTAGACCTCCTACTATTGAAAATGGAAAACTTACCATCTGGCGGAGTCCTTCGACCGATGACAGGGTCCGTACCTGACCGCTTACTTCGGAAAACAGCTCGTTCATAACTATTTTTTCTTCTACCTCACCCGTCTCTTTAATCATTGCCAATCTGTGAAGTGAATATAAACCGATTACGAAAGCCAATGCAAAGAAAAAGTCCCACTGTTGAAGACTAAGCGTCGGCAGGCTGAATTCTCCTGTTGGGCTTGTATATTTCAGTGTCCATTCGAGCTGGCGATTGGCAAAAAAATCAGCGAAATGACCGCCTAAAATAGGTGCTATCCCAGCCGCTACCGAGTTGACTATCGTATTGGTAGCAAGATAAGCCGTCGCCTGACCCTGTGGTGCTAACTTCAAGCCAATATTGCCCGAAGCAAGAGACACACCGGCAGAAGATAATCCCATCACAATATGGATGATAATCAAAAGTGGTATCGTCAAAAAGTACTTCTCCGGCATCGTCGTAAACGTCCACGCTAAAATCGACAATATGAATACAGGCCCACAAATGGCAAGGACTGATTTATTGCTAAACCGGTCTGTATACTTGCCCCAGATTTTAAGAAAAGTAAAATTCAAAACCTGGCTGACTATCGAAAGAGCGATAATAAATGACATACTTAGACCCAACCGTTTGAACATATACACCATAAAAAAAGGCCCGGCCAGATTGACCGCAAAGTTCCACGAGCACATAAACGCAATAAGCTTGCGAAAGTTCTCATCCTTAAATGGCTGGGCAAGTAACTTTAGAATCCCTTGTCTCTGATCAGGTATGGGCATACGTTTCTCCGGTGTTCGTGCCAGAAAATAAACCCCCATTGCACCTGCTCCAACACCCAGCAAAAATAAAATTGAATATCCATATATCTCGTAGTTGGCCAATAACTTCTTCCACAAGTCAAGATAAAAAGCAGACAATAGACTAAGCACAATCCCAACACCTGTTGCTATTCTCATTCGTTTGGAGAAGAACGAACCAAGTATATTTTGCGGTATAAGGTCCCTCATCCATGAATTCCAACTGCAGCCGGATATGGCTCCAAAAGCAGATGCCGCTACCATCGCTCCAAGCAAAACAGCAAGCCCGATTTGTTCGCTAAAAAGAAACGGTATCAAAGCGATTAGTAACCAGCATAGTCGGCTTAATCCCGCTGTGAAAAGAACAATTGACCGTCTGTTGCGTATCTTCTCAACCAGAAATATCGATGGTAGTTGAAGTAGTTGTGCTAAAGGACCTATGGCCGCCAATAAACCGATTACCATATTCGATGCACCCAGCTTTAGCGCAAAAGCAACTAAAAAAGCACCTCCTGTTAAAATCCCCATTGCTTGGGTGGCTACTCCATCCTTGATAACATAACTCAGGCCTGATTGAACCTGCTGCTCCGTTATATTTTCTTCCGTTTTGAACCACATTTGAGTCACATCCTTAAATAATAGAACTTTGTCCTACGTTGGCAGCTTCTCGAATTCAGCCCGTAACTTGGGAAGGGCATTCGGGTATTTATCTTGGATAAATGATACAAGCTTCTCGCGGACCTCGCAACGGAGGGTCCATGCAGTTGAAGCATCTACTGCGCTCATAAGTGCCCTTAGTTCGATTGTCTTATCTGTTGTGTTTGTAACCTGCAGAACGCATACCTTGCCGTCCCAGTGCTTTGATTCCTTCAGAATTCTCTGAAGCTCTTTACGCACGGCTTCTACAGGCACCGTATAATCGACATAAAGAAAGACACTGCCCAGCAGGTCTGCTGTAACACGTGTCCAGTTCTGAAACGGCTTCTCTATAAAATAGGTAATTGGAACAACCAAACGCCGTAAATCCCATATCTTAACTACGACATAGGTCAATGTGATTTCTTCGATTCGCCCCCACTCACCTTCAACTATGACGACATCGTCTATACGAATCGGTTGAGTAAGAGCTATCTGAAGACCGGCTATGAAAGTCCCAATCGTCTTTTGGGCAGCCAATCCAACTACGATACCTATTATTCCTGCTGATGCTAAAATCGTCGTTCCAAGCTGCCGAACCTTGTCAAAGGTCATCAGCATCGTCCCTATAGCTATTATAACTACGACTGTAATTACTATTCGTTTAACAACATTCAGTTGGGTATGTATCTTCCTGGCTCTAAGGTTGTCTTTCTGTTCAATGTCGAAACGTCGGATGATGTAGTCATCTAAAATATAGGTGCTTTTAATTAATAGCCACGACATCAAAGCAATCACAGTCAAACTCAATATATGTTTTAAGAATTCCTGAAATCCTGCAGGCAAATCAAACAGTGGCAACACCAATCGAACAACAATGAATATCATTATCCATCTTGCAGGTACACGTAAATGTCTGACTATAGAATCGTCAATAGGGGTTGCTGTTCGTCTGGTTATGCGAGGAAGGATTAAAAGCAGAACATAGTGACATATCAAAGTGATAACTACTACGGTTATAAGCCCGAATGAAGCCCAGAGTAATTTCTGCCAGTTGTGTATGACTATTGCCATAATATTATCTCCTATGATTTTGTGTTAAACGATGGTAGCCCGTTTACAGTTTTTCTATATGGTTCTTAAAAAGTCAGATATTTTCTTGCCTTTTCTAATCTAAGTCCTAACTTGCCGATGTTTTCAAGATGGTTTATACGATTTTTCTTACGCTGCTGCAAAATCCTTTTCACTGTTACCGGCCCAAGTCCGGGCACCCGCAAAAGTGAAAACCGTGATGCTCGATTCACATTTACAGGAAAAAACTCAGGATGCCTCATCGCCCAGGCCTCTTTAGGGTCGGTGGCTAACGCGAGATTGCCATTTTCATCAAAAATAATATCCGTTTCTGCAAAGCCGTATTTGCGAAGCAGAAAATCAACCTGGTACAGCCGATGCTCACGGATAAATATATCGCTTGACCTTTCCAATCTTGCCTGCCCGTCTCGAGGCCCTCGAGAGAGCTCACCTGCTATAGACTCATCCCCCAAGCCTTTTTGATAAGCGCTGAAATATACTCTGTTCATTCTCAATCGCTCATACAGCCCATACATATACTTCACGATTTGGGCATCCGATTCCCCAGCCGCCCCCACGATGAACTGCGTCGTTTGTTTTATCCCCTCGTATTTTGAACCACGTCCGACTAATTTGCTTATTAGCTTTATTGGCTCAATGATATCACGGATGTAATTTTTCTTTTTCGACAGTTTCGCTAAGCTCTTTTCTCCCGGCGTCTCAATATTTAGTGACACCGCGCTGGCTAAGAAAAGCGCCTCTTCTATCGCCGCTGTGCTGGCCCCCGGAATAATCTTCAAATGAATATAGCCCTTAAAGCCATACTTTTTTCGTAATATTTTCGCCACACCGTTGAGCCGGTCCATTGTTGCATCAGCCGAGCCAAGGACTCCGGAGCTTAAAAAAAGCCCGAAAACCTTCCGCTGATTATAGTAATCCAGAAATACCTTCGCTGTCTCCTCCGGTCTGAGACTGCACCTGCGAATATCCATCTGTTCTCTGAGCGGGCAGTATTTGCAGTCGCTGCTGCAAACATTTGAAATCAGCGTCTTAAATAGCGTGCTTTTGCCCCCATTTGGAAGTGTTACGGGATATATCCATTTGCCGTCGGCACTTTGCCTGCGATGCTCATCCTTACCGCTACCGCACGCACACGCCAAATCATACTGAGCGTCTGCACTGAGTATTTCCAGCTTTTCGTACGTATCTGGATTGGAAACAATACCAACCATAGAAACCCAGCCCCTGGTTTTGGTTGTTCATCCCGTTAGACAACTCTTTTCTTACCATACTTAACCGTTTTTTTGCCTTTCGAATGTCTAACGGGATTCATCAAAAAGTTTTCGGTCTCAATCCTTCAGCTATGCTCAGGATTGATGGTGAGCAAAATCGAACCATCAATAGTAAATTGTAGAGAAGATATAAGCAATTAAAAAGGTTCACGCGCTCGCCCGTCCGATATAATCTGCCAAATTGCCCAAATTAACGGACTGCACTACAATAACATTGGGATTCAATAAAGGTGTAATATCCGCCGTCTTGCATAAGCATCTTGTAATAAAGGTTTTAATTTGCATCTACATTTCTTATAATACTTTTGCTGTCTATAATCTTTTCTTCAAGAGTTCAAATTGTGAAAAATGCCCCGAAAAACCCGACAGATGCAGAGCTTCTGGCCAACTTCGCAGAAGGTGACGAAGCCGCATTTCGTGAAATCGTAAGCCGTTACAAAAACAGTCTTTATGCATTCTTGAAGCGGTTTCTAAACCGCCGAGAACTTATTGAAGATGTCTTTCAGGAAACCTTTTTACAGCTATTTACCAGCAGGGACAGCTTCGATTCAAATCGGCCTTTACGTCCTTGGCTGTTCACAATAGCTGCCAATAAGGCAAAAGATGCCCTTCGAAAACGGCAGCGAACAGCCGCTGTGCCCATAGGCACTATAGCAGATTCACAGGAATTATCCTTCGATGAGGTGCTAAATACCATTACTTCTTATACAGTAATGCCTTATGAAGAGCTGGAAAAAACTGAAACCGTGTTGAGGGTGGAGCGGATTATAGCGAATATGCCCGAAAATTTACGGGAAATTTTAATCTTGGCGTATTTTAACAAATTTTCTTACAAACAAATGGCCCGGATATTAAGTATACCTATCGGAACGGTTAAAAGCAGACTCCACACGGCCGTGGGCCGCTTTGCAAAGGAGTGGAAAGCATCTTTCGGGAGCAAGGAGATATGAGTCCTTTGAAAAACGAGCAGAAACAGCTATTATTTGATTACGCTGTTGGTTTGACATCTGAGCAAGGAAGCGCCGAAGCCAAGGCGCTAATTGCCTCCAACGAGGAAGCGGCCAAAATTCATTCCAGTCTCAAAGCCACTCTTTCACCGCTCGATAGCTTAGAATTTGAGCCCTGCCCGGATGAGCTGGTAGAGGGCACTATTTGGCGAGCTAAAAGTCTTACAAATCCAGGTCACATTGGACTTGAACATTTGCTTGCCGACGAACAAAAACAGGCAGTTATCACTAAGGCTTCGTTCTGGCGTAACTTCGGTGAATTGGCAGCTGTTGCGGCTGCGATTTTGCTTATCGCAGGGGTTTTGTTTCCCTGGTTGACTTACGCCCGTCAGAAATCCTGGCAGCATCGCTGTCAGATGCAATTGGGTAGCATCTTTGAGGGCTTGAGGAGCTACGTTGATGACCACGACGGCAAACAGCCCACTGTGGCAATGGCGAGTGGCGCACCATGGTGGAAGGTGGGATATCAGGGCAAAGAAAACTGTTCCAATACCCGCAATATATGGCTTTTGGTAAAAGGTAAATATGTCGAGCCAGTCAACTTTGTCTGTCCCGGCAAAGCACATGGCCAAGCACTTCAATTCGATAGCTGTAACATGCAAAACTGTAATGATTTTCCAGACAGAAGATACATAACCTACAGTATCCGAATAAGGTGTCCCAATTCTCCATCCACATTCGGAACAGAACCTATAATGGCAGATTCCAATCCTATTTTTGATGATTTGAAAGCCGACGATTCCGGTGAGTTTAAGCTCCGGCTGACCGACAGGTTATTTACCATCAACAGCGATAATCACAATCGCCGGGGCCAGAATGTTTTGTTTGGCGACGGCTCTGTCATATTCATAAAAGGCCGTCGCATCGGTGCTGATGATATATTCACACTGCAGCAGATGCAACCCGGCTTTGAAGTTAAGGGTAGCGAGCTGCCCTCCTGTGAAACCGACGCCTTCCTCGCTCCATAATTATTCGTGACTCGTCGCTCGTATCTGGGGATTTTCAGCAAGTTTTTTAATGTATTCCTTGTCCATAAAAAGGTCCGTGAGTTGAGACTCTGTACTATGTAGGTAATTTTTGATTACTTTTTGAATTAGCAAGACAGATTTTGGCATTTCTTTTAAGCTGGTCAAGGCCTGAGCGTAAGATAACTGAATTAGTGAATCGGATTTCGAACTCATCTTCAATTAAATCCAGTATCTCCTGTAGGTTAAGTGCCGCCCTGTCACTATAGAATTTGAACTGCGTATTTTTGCACACAGGTGCATTTTGTTGATAGGGACAGGCAAGGATACATTCGTCACAGCCGAAGAGTTTGTCGCCTATTTTTTCAGCTAAATCAGCGGGTATCCGGCCTTTGTATTCAATCGTCAAATAGCTTATACACTTATTGGCATCGAATTGGCCACCAGGTCCAAGCGCTCCCGTCGGGCAGGCATCGAAACACTCACTGCAATTCGAGCATTCGCCTGCAATCGACTCATCAGGTTGTAATTTTAGAGTGGTTATTATTTCGCCCAGGAATATTTGCGGGCCGAGTGTAGGGTTGATTAGCATATGATTTTTTCCGATAAAACCCAGCCCCGCTCTGGCTGCCAATGCCCTTTCGGCCAGTGGGGCTGAATCAACGCAAATTTTGAATTTGTGGTCTCGGCTGGCGATGGAAGTAATAAAATCAATCAGTTTTCGCAATTGTTCCTTTATGAATATATGATAGTCTTCATATCGAGCATAGCTTGCCACCCTGCCTGTTAATTTTGTTGTGCCGATCGACATTGGTTTTTGCTTTGGGGGTTTGTAGTTTAAGCCGACGCAGATTACCGATTGAGCATCATCCAGCAGATTGGCCGGGTTGATGCGTTTTTCAAAGTTTCGGTGCAAATAATTCATCTGTCCTGCGTAGCCGGTCTTCAGCCAGCCGGCTAATAATTCGACCTGTTTGTTGTTTAGAGGGGAGGCGTCTGTTATTCCAACAAGGTCGAAACCGAGCTCAATCGCTCTTTGTTTGATGCCTTCAGACAAGCTCATAGTCAGTAATTATACGAAATCAAGCGGTGAGTTACTATTATCTTGCAAACAAAGACTCGAAAACTATTGCGGAAAGAAAAGAAAACGAGTACTATTAACAGCCTTTTAAGTAAGGAGTTTATTTCCAAATGAGTGAAGAGTTAGTCGGCATAATAGGCGGCACGGGGCTGGGCGATGTTCTGGCTGAGCAGATAAATGATGTGGAACATCACAATATCAAGACGCCGTTCGGTAAAACGAGCGTACCTATTTTAGTTGGCAAATTCGGCAAAAAGAAAATTGCATTTTTGAATCGCCACGGTGAGGGACACAAACTTTCGCCCAGCGAAGTTCCGTTTGCTGCTAATATTTTCGCCCTCAAATCGCTCGGCGTTCACGCGATAATCAGCAGCGGAGCGGTAGGGTCACTTCGTGAGGAAATCGCCCCGGGTGATTTGGTTGTCGTTGACCAGTTTATCGATAAAACATTTAAGCGGCAGAGTAGTTTTTTTGCCGGTTTTGCAGCAGTGCATTGTGAGATGGCTGAGCCGACCTGTGAGCGGCTTCGCAGAATACTTGTTGATGCGGCTAAAGACATCAATACAAAGACGCATCCACAAAGCACATACGTATGTATGGAAGGGCCTCAGTTTTCCACACGGGCAGAATCGCTTATGCACCAGGCGTGGGGTGGTGACCTTATCGGTATGACTGCTATGCCAGAAGCCAAATTGGCAAGAGAAGCACAAATCTGCTATGCACTCGTCGCCTTGGCCAGTGATTATGACTGCTGGAAACCTCACGATGCTACAGAAGAAAAGCAGACTCTGCTTAAAGAGATAATTGCAAATTTGCAAACAGCCACAAGAAACTCTCTGGAACTGATAAAGGCCGTTCTGAACAATGACACCGAGCTTGTTTATGAGGATTGTCACTGCAGAAAGAGTCTGGATTTGGCAGTCTGGACAGACCAGAGCCAAATTGACTCCGCTGATAAGGAAAAGTTGAAAGTCCTTTTCGAATAGAAGACCACTTGTGTTTGACAAGGCGTGCACGAAGCTGCTATGCTATAAGTGCTTTATTTTTGCCACCAAGACACAAAGGCACTGGATTTTTGTTTTTTACTTTTTATTTCTTTGTGTCTTAGTGACTTTGTGGCTAATACTTGGCAGTATAGCTTAAAATTAAATCGAAAATTGAAGATAGGAAATCGTAAATTATATTGCCCCCATCGTCTAGTGGCTTAGGATATCAGGTTCTCATCCTGGAGACAGGGGTTCGACTCCCCTTGGGGGTATTTTGAGCAACTTTGTTGCTCAAAATAGAGCAGGTGATAATTGTCAGCTTACGCTGGAATTTTGTTTCTAAAAACCGATAGTAATCAGCTCGCCTGCGGTCAACTGTTCCACTTATCAACTGTTTAAAAAAGGATTTTAGAATGCCAGCGTTTGAAATCATTGATAAAAAAGCCAAAAAGATCCGTCAGAAGGAATTTAATAACGAGCAAGAACTTCACAAATTGATAGATGATAATTTGCCAGAAATATTTAAAATTCGTTACATAAAAGATGAGTATATTACAACAAAGCATGGTCGAATTGAAACGATTGGATTAGATGAAAGTAATAGGCCCGTAGTTATAGAGTACAAGAAATCAAAAGAAAAAGGACAATTAGTCCAAGCCAACAGATATATGACTTGGATCAAACAAAATCCTGATTCTTTTGAACTTCTTGTTAGAAAAAATTTGGGCAGCAATATTGATGATATTGATTTTACAAACCCGAGAATAATTTGCCTGGCGCAAGAATACAGTATTGACGACAAATGTCTGGCACTTTCCTTAGGAGCAGAATTGTGGAAATACAGATATTATGAAAACAATATGCTGATAATTATAAGAGAGGAGGAGCCCGAGCAGCTTATCAAAGGTTCAAGCGGAAAAACAACTATTGAGAAAATTAAGAAAGAACCGCGAAAAGCAAGGACGATAGAAGAGCATCTAAAAGGTGCATCAGATGCCTTGAAAAAGTTATTTTACTCTCTGGATGAAAGAATTATGGATATAAGTTCAGATATTGAAAAATATACAACACGAACGGAAATAGTATACAAAACATCGTTAAACTTCACCTATCTTGCTATTCAGAACAGAAAAGACCGTCTAAGATATTATTTGCGAACAGAAGAAGATAAAATTGCTCGTCTACTTTTTGTAAGTCCTACCGAAATAAAAGGCAAAAAATACGATTTTGAAGATGTCGTCGATTTATTAAAACAGGCATATAACTTCACACAATAACACACATTATTTACAAAGCGGGCTTTAGTCCACGCTATGATAAACATTGCTAAAGAAGATGGGCGTTATATGCGTTTAGCCATTGAGCAAGCGGAAATCGCCGAGGAAAATGGCGATGTGTCGAAATTGAAAAAATTGGTTTTACTTATTCGGCGAGGGATATGAGCAAAAAGACACCAAAATTCAAAAATGATGACGAGGAAGGAGATTTCTGGAGTAAGCACGATTCCACAGACTTTATCGATTGGAAGAAGGGTAAAAAGATAAGTAAGCCAGACGCCGATAAACGCTTTATGCAATTGGCCATTGAGCAGGCGAAGATCGCTGAGGAAAATGGTGATGTGCCGATTGGGGCGGTCATTGTTTATCAAAACCAAATCATAGGCAAGGCCTACAATCAGCGCCAGCAACTACAGGACCCGACCGCTCACGCCGAGATAATTGCCCTGACACAGGCGGCGGCAGCGCTGGAAAGCTGGCGATTGAACGGCTGCACGATGTATGTTACTCTGGAGCCATGTCCGATGTGTGCCGGTGCGTTGGTACTGGCCAGAATGGATAGATTAGTCTATGGCTGTGATGACTCAAAGACAGGAGCTGTGAAAAGCTTATATAATATTGTTCAGGATGAACGGCTCAATCACCGACTTGAAGTTACAAGCGGCGTGCTGCAGGAGCAATGCCGCGAGCAATTGCAGGAATTCTTTTCAAAGCGGCGAATCGAGAACAAGAACAATCAATAAAGGCGGTCTATTCGCTGAGCCTAACGGCGGTGCCGTAAGCTAAAAGTTCAGCGGCGCTTCCAACGACACTCGTTGTCATATAGCGAACATTGATTATCGCATCCGCTCCCATCTCTGCCGCCTGTACCAA